>ENA-OQEL01000653-OQEL01000653.1-human-gut-metagenome-genome-assembly--contig:-NODE-653-length-11425-cov-4.325810_pt1 | contig 11425 bp, 15 predicted proteins | sample MGYA00242796_ERZ504637 | MGnify/ENA primary metagenome ERZ504637 (study PRJEB26092, sample SAMD00036306) | human gut metagenome | host: Homo sapiens | study: EMG produced TPA metagenomics assembly of... | reverse complement strand
TGGCGCTCCGCCCCCAGCACCTCCATTTCTGGCATGGCCGCAGCCTAGTTCCTTTACCGCTTTCTGTACCAGCGGATTGTCACGGTAATAGTCGATTGCCTGGATGGTGTCCAGGTCAATGGTCTGGCCGGTCAAAATCGGAAAAAGGTCCTTCATAGTCGCTTCCGTCTTTCAGCTCAAAACCAATGCCCTTGATCCCGTTCATTCGTTCTGCCGGAATCTCCTGATAAATGCGGATTGCTTCCTCCAAAGACAGGTTATCGTGGTATTCTCCGAGGTTTGGAAATTCCATGCACTCTGCTACATAGTAGGTCAGATCGCCGGTCTGCTGTCTATCAGATACCTTAGCGGCATCTTCTGGCTGCTCTATCGGGGCGGGTTCCGGCTCTACCTTTGCATGAGGGTCGATTCCGCGCTCTTTGCAGATTTCCTTATAGTGGCGCTCAATGTCGGAGATCAAAGTGCCGGAGGTTTTGTTGATGGTCTCCAAACTGGCTCTCAGCTCTTTCAGCTCTTTGCCCTGGCTCCAGCTTGCAATATAGCCGAAGCTGTTTTCTCCGGTCTCGATGCCAAAATACTTGCAGACCGCATAGGAGATGCTTTCAGCCTCTACTTCTTCCGTGTGACGGTCTTTCTTCTGTTCCTGCAAAAACTGGGCGAGAGTAGAAAAGCCGCCAACAAAATTCAGCCCTTCTTCCTCGGTCAGCATCAGGCGTCCATCTTCCGCCAGCTCCAGCGGCTCTGTCAGCAGAACGGAGCCTGCATGGTTTACAACCACTCGTTCTTCTACACAGACTGGCTCTCCGGGGTCGTAATCAGAACCGCGCAGGTCATAGCAATAAACGCCCTCCGGTAGATTATCACGGGCAATCCGTCCGTTGGAGAACAGGCCGGGTTTATCAAACAGCTCGATCTCCTGATACTTCTCGTCATTGGCAATCTGAATCTTTTTCTGATTGTGGAGCTTACTGTGGGCAATTTCATGGACCGTGGCCGAAACCGTCTGCACCTCACTCATGCCCTGACGAATGGCGATTTTCTGATGATCGGCAGAAAAACTAGCCGTCCGTATCGGCGGCCATTGCTTCAAAAGTGATCGGCACCGGCGCACTGCGGCGCAGGGCCTCCATGAATGCCTCATAATTGGGCACATTTCCGGAAAGAGAGGAAGCAAGCTCCGGCAAAGGTTTCCCATCGGTCTGGCTCACATCAAAGACCTTGACCGGGCGGAACATGGGAATCTCAATTTCTTTTTCCTCTGTAACGATCTTTCCGTCTTTATCCAGAATCGGAGCCTTGGTATCCGGGTCCAGCTTCTGCTCCTCGATTTTCTTCTTGTACGGTGTGGGAGCGATGATGGTAATGCCATGCTCGCCCTTTTTTACATGACGCTCAAACTGGTCTTTCCACTTATTGTATCCGGCTACCAAAGTGGCGTCCGGCTTCTGCATATAGATGAGCATGGTGTTGTTTACCGAATAGCGGTGGAAGCGGGACATGACGGACAGATAGCGCATATACTTTTCACTCTCAAACAGTTCTTTGATGCCCTGCTCGATGCCATCTGTGATTTCCCTTAGCCGCTCTCGGTTGGTGGGTTTGTTCTCAGCCATGATTTTCAATCTCCTTTCCAAGTGTGTGATTTCTGCTGTGTGTTCTGCAATCCATGCCTTTTGTTCTTCTTCACTTTCATAAAGAAAAAGGTCCAACAGGTACTCTACATAGGTTTTCTTCTGGATTGCTTCCACAAAACGGGGTGCGGTTCTTCTCCGGTCTGTCGGGAGAATTGTCGGCCTCCCATTTTTTCAGCAGATAGTAGTAATCGGACAGTACGCGATAACACCGCTGCCGGTCCTCCCGAAACTGCTGTGCCTCGGTTTTCTGCCGGACATACTTCCTGCGGGGAGGGGCCTGACTGTCATAGATCAGGCCAAAGTCCTGTGCCAGTTTCTCCGCCGCTTCTTTTGGGGAGAGGTCAAAGAGCTTTGCGGTAAAGTCGATCACATCCCCATCTGCACCGCAGCCAAAGCAGTGGAACCGCTGATCTACCTTCATGCTGGGGTTCTTATCATCGTGAAAGGGACAGCAGGCCATACCGTTTCGTTTGACCTCGATCCCATAAAACGCTGCCGCTTCTCTGGTGCTGACCGACTGCTTGACTGCTTCAAATACATTCTCTGCCATGTGCCTTTAACTGCTGGACTTTCTCACAGGGGGCTGGTATCCGGCAGCTTTCGCACGCTCACTGGCAGCTTTGCGACGCTCGGCACTGTATGGCTCCCGGACTGATACACACCGCTTGGGGACGGTAAAGTTATGGGCGTCCTTTCGGGTGATCTGGTCGGGGTGCTTTTTTGCCAGCAGTTCCAGCTTCTCCATCAGACGGGGATCGTGGGTGTAGACCTCAGCCATTGGTTCCGCCTGGTTATAGAGGAGAATGGTTTCCCGTTCCACTAAAGAGAGCTTCATCGGCTGCCTCCTTTCCGCTGGTCAAATTCCAGCTTGAAGTTGGCGTACTGTCCATCGTCCTCCAAAACCACAGTGGCATCGTAGGTCTTGCCGGTTTTCTCCGAATATAGGCCCGTTACACGGACACGGTCATCTTTCAGCAGTGCAGACACCAAAGCCTTGGTCGGCTGTTTTTTCTTGGCAGCCCACCATTTGTTGTTTTTCCAGATTGCAAATTTGCAAGAATCATTCTGACAGAAGAAGCCTTTTTGCAGTTCTGCAACTTCACCGCCGCAGCGAGGGCATTTGCCCACCACCTCACGGGGCGGAGTGAACAGGTACTCGGTTCCCTTGATGACCTGATAAGTCCCCACCAGGTCTCCCAGCATGGTGCTGATCCCGTCCAAAAACTCCTCCGGGGCAAGCTGCCCGCGCTCAATCTCGCCCAGGCGGTACTCCCACTCAGCAGTCAAAAGCGGCGATTGCAGCTGTTCCGGCAGGACCGTGATAAGGGAAACTGCATCGTGGGAAGGGAGAAGCTTGCACCGTTTTCCTGCTCGTTTTTTCGTCCAGAAAACCGGCAGATACCAGCTTTTCCAAAATACCGGCACGGGTGGCCGGTGTACCCAGACCTTTTCGCTCAGCGTCCTCCGGCATATCCTCTTTTCCGGCAGTCTCCATCGCGGACAATAGGGTGTCCTCTGAAAGCTTTTGTCAAGGGGGTGCGTGGATATTTTTCATATTACTTACGCAGATTCTCTCTCTGCTTCTGCCTGAATAATGCGTTTCAATCTGTCCTCAGCAGTCAAACCGCTACTATGGTCAAAAAACACTTTGACTTTATAATTTGTTTTGCCTTGCTTAATCACAAAAACTCCATCTGGTTTGTTTTTCTCCGAATGGTTATTTGGGGTGGGTAGTGTACTGTTCACAATATTTGTCATACGATATTCCTCCTTAAATGAAAAAGCCCGACAAGGAAAGGTCTGACAACGAAGTTCCGACAACGGACATCAGAAAAACTTTTTTCTTTATCGGGCGATACTATCTTTTTACTATTTCCTTTTTCTTTATAATATTGGTTGTCATGGTTGTCAGAGAGGGAAAAGTGCCGCAATATCAAGGCTTTCGGGATTTTTGCCCGACAACCAGACCGACAACCGGCTCGACAACCGAAGCGACAACGGGCTTTTATTTTTGCTTCAACCATTCTTCCGGAAGTCCTAACTGTTCCATTTCTTCTGTCGGGATTTCTTGAAAACCATCCATGCTGTTGTCAGGCTCGTTGTCGTTCCTGATACGCTCCCAGCCTTTTTGTCTACGGTAAGGCTCTGGAAAATACCTCGGATTGCTGAACGCCCTCCAGCCTGTGACAGCGTTATTCATAATGTCGTTGATCTCTCGCAGTTCCCATTGTTTCGGTTCGTCATAATCATGCCCCAGTGCTTCCTTATAAAGCTGTTTGGAACAGACCATGCTGCCGGAATAGCGTTCCAGATAATCTAAAATCTGTCCTGCCTTTGTGTCCTCCGGCATAAAGTCCTTTTGGTGAGCTTTCAGGTAAGCGTTCATAGCCGGACTGAATCTCAGACGGAAATTGCCGCTTCTGTAAATCTCCATAGCCTCTGCCCACATCTGATTGATATACTCTCTGGAAGCCTGTTCATCTTCCAAAATATGAACCTCAGCCCTTTCAGGATAGACCATAACCGGAACGAAGCGGCGGTTGCCTGTTCGGTCAAGGGGAAGAAAGTCAAGGGTATTGGAAGAACCTCCAAACACACATTGTCGTTTTCTGTCTGCCGGATGTGTTTCATACGGTATCTTATAGGTTTCCTTTTGGCGGCTCAGAAAGGATTTGATTTCTTCAATGCTCTTAGCGTTAGCGGTTGCAATCATTTCCGACATTTCAATAATCCAATGCCCCTGCATTTTGCGATACACATTTTCATCATCCAGCTTTTTCAAGTCATCAGAGAACCAATCATCATTGACCGCAAGCAAACGGAAGAAAGAGGACTTTCCGGCTCCCTGACCGCCTACAAGACAGAGCATTACCTCAAATTTACACCCCGGCTTAAAGGCTCGTGAGATAGCACCCAGCAGAAACAACTTCAATGCTTCACAGGTGTAATCATCTGTATCAGAACCGAGAAAGCGGTGCAGACAGAAGCGTATGCGTTCTGTTCCGTCCCATTGCAGGGCATTGAGAAAATCACAGACAGGGTGGTAACGGTTTTCATTGGCAATAACCGCAACTGCGTCTATAATTTTCTTCTCTACGGTCAATCCATAGTTTTCTTCAAAATATAGGAGCAGATATTTCACATCCACATCCGTCAATGTCGGGCTGTCACGATACCAGCCGAGGGACTTCACAATGTCGATTCTTTCGGTCAGAAGATTTTTTCGGATAGCCCCTTTCAAAAGTGGGTCATATTGCAGAACACGCTTATAATTTGCGGCAGTATTATAAACCTTACCTTTCTCGCTCTGCTCTAAGCTGTTTCGGATTTCTTCTACTGTGCATGGTTCTGTCTGCTGACAGTTCTGCAATTCGCTGTTCAAGTTTCAACACCTCCTTTCTCTGTTCTGCCACAAGTGCTTTTCGTTCCTCCAATGAACCATACAGAAGAATATCAAGCAGATATTCGATATAGTTCTTCTTATACAGTGCTTCTGCAAACAGAGGATTCCATTCCTCATCCGGCTGTTTAGGAGCGTATTTCTTTTCCCATTCTCTAAGAAGATGAAAATAATCCGTCAGCACCTTGTAGCAATGATTTTCTCCTTTTTGATACTTCTGTTCCGGTGTCGGCTCACGAATACGAGGGCGGACACTGGGCTTTTGTCGGCTGTCATAGTTAAGACCAAAATCTTCAGCAAGTTTGACAGCAGCTTCCCTCAGCCCGATACCGAATAGCTTCGCTGTGAGATCAACAGCGTCTCCGGTTGCTCCGCAGCCAAAACAGTAATAGCGTTCATCCAGCTTCATACTGGGGGACATATCCGAGTGAAACGGACAGCACGCCATACCTGTGCGACCCACTTTCAAGCCATAGGCTTCTGCGGCTTGTCGGGCAGTAACATTTTCTTTTACAATTTCAAATACATTCATGTGACTCCTTTCCTGAAACGAAAAAAGCACCTGTCATTTTCAAAACGAAAATAGCAAGTGCCTTAAAGTTCCATATTTAATTTTAGGTGCAAAAAAGCAGGAGACCTTTTCAGATTTCCTGCTTAGCAAAGCTGTGAAGATTTAATTGTGGTTGGGTTGCCAGTTATACAAACTGGGATTTTTCTTTTTAGAATGAATTATTTATTTTCTACAATAGCACCATATTTCGTATGCGGAAGATATTGTACCTTTAAATAAGTATTTTTATCAACATACCTTGAAAATACTGTGATTTCGATTTCATCATCTTTAACTTTATCATATAGAAAAATACTTCTTCTTTCAGAAGATATATCTGCACCACCATGAGATTGTTCAGTTACATATCCTTCTGCATAACTATACTGTTTGTTTATGATGTAAGGCATATCTAAAACAAAATCTTTCAAATATAAGATTAAAAGAATAGCTACTATAACAAGAATGGTATTAGCCAATCGAAGAAATATTATATCATTTTTTCCAGTATATTCTTTTTTTATCGCTTCTTTATCAAAAAATATCGAATAGATAAGTTTTCTTTTTTTAATTAGATAGATAATGCAAGCAATTAAAGCTATAACAAATAATGAAACTCTTATAAACAATCTAAATATAGCAAAATCCATAATATCATTCCCTTAAACTTCAAGTTTGTTGCTTACATTATACTTCATCAACCTAAAGAATGGAAGATATTTTCTTGCTCCCTAAAGCAAAAGCACCTGTCATTTTCAAAGTGAAAACAGCAAGTGCTTTAGAGTTCCATATCCTGTTTTTTGCTTTTCGCCGGAAGTGTCCGGCTGACTTCACGCTCTGCCATTTCTTTCTTTTTTCGGCTCAACTGCTCTATAATGGAACTTTTGGCTTTCTTCTTGATTTGCTCCGTTCCGGCTTTTTTGACCTCCGGTTTCATCAGCGTGGTTTGAATTTTCTGAATGGTTGATTTCATAGCGTTTGTGATTCTGGCAATCACGCCATCCAATCGTTTCACTGCATACTCAACTTCTTTCTTTGAAGCCTTACGCTCAGGGGACACTTATGAAGGTTTCGCAGTTTTTTATTTTCGGTCTCAGCCCTATAGATTATTCGAAAGATTTTACAAAAGCATTCTTTTTAGGTCTCCCAAACCCTCAAAATTGCTTTGTTTTTTGCTTTAAAGTAGATTTAGACCTTGCTGAAATACAAAATCATGTTTTCCTAAAAAATGCAAGTAAAAACGGGATAACTGAGACTATTGCCCGATTTAGAGCCGGAAAAACCGGAAAGTGAGTCTCAGCTGTCTGTTTTGAGTCATTTTCATCCTAAATATTTTCCCAGTTAGAGATTTTTATTTTCCTAACTGGAAATATTATTTTCTTCTCTTAGAAGGGTAATCGTCCCAGCGCATAATTGTCCTAAAAATAATGCTTGTCGTCTATAAACGATAAAATGCGTATTTAGATTACTGATGACATGCAAAAAGGCTGAACTTCGGGTGAGGAAGTCCAGCCTTTTGCTTATTTGTGATTTCAGGAAAATATAAAACTATTCTATCTGATACCATTATCTCTATCGCTATTGTTCAGCTTACGGCTGCCTGTATGGTATCTGCGGCCATGGCTGAAGTTGAAGCTGGCAGTAAAGACAAGCATGTTGCCCTGGTCAGCAAGGCGTGTCTTGTTCTTCTGCTGCACATACTTGTTGAAAAGTTCATCCTTATACACGCAGCCATGAGGATAGAATACGAATAATCCGAGAATGCCAAACTGCCAGTTCTTATAACTGTAGGTTACGGCAAGATTGGAGGTAGGCTCTCCGCCATTTGTCTTTTCTCCCCAAAAACTCTTTTCCACCTTATAGGCACCATAGCCAATGTTCCAATTGCCTGTCATGTACCGAATTTCTGCTCCATAACTGAAGTAATTGAACTCGTGGGAATAATCCAAACCCTTTGTCTTGACATTCTGATACTCGCACATAAGGTTCAAATCCAGATGATCCTTGATGAGGTGAACTTCAGGAGTCAACAGCAGGTGCTTGTAATCATGATTCTTCTGATTCTCCGGTTTGCTCACAAAGAGATAAGAGCCATCCTCCCGCTTTTCGGGCAAGATAGAAGTAGCTATAGGCTTGTCGTAATACGTCCAGTTTCCCTCCAGGTACACAGACATCAGCGGAATGTTCAAGGAAGCCGACAAGGTATTGTTGTAGCCGGTAAATGGCTTCAGACCGCTATTGCCGTCACGCGCCTCAAAGCTGTTGGAATATTGGCGCAACTCGCTCAAGTCGGAAAGGCTTGGGATGTCTGACGTGATTTTGCTGCTCCATTTAAAACTCAGACGGTCGCTAGCCTTTGCCTGTAAAGTTACCTGTGGTCGAAACAGCCATTTGCAGTATCCGTTCTCCCCCTGATGGATGGAAGACCTGGTTGCACCAACTCCCACCTGATAACTGAACCACTTCTGCTGTCCCTGTAGCTGGGTGAAAAGATAGAGATTGCTGTACTTCAATTCCGTATCAGCATTACTGCTTCCCACATAGATGTTATCTGTGTGGCTGATATTATATTGTCCACCTACCGATAAAGTCATCTGTTTCCAGTTCTTGCTGTATGTTCCTTCACCAATAAGAGAGCGCTTTCTACCAGTTGCATTATAACTGTAATCGGTCAGCGGAGCGTTCTTTACAGATTCATCCGGCGATTTGTTGAACGTATATTCCCTCATACGATACTGGTAATCTGTGCCGATGTAAGTACCCACCAGGTTCAGAGCCAGGTTCTGGTCATGGGGCATGTTGAGCGAATAATAAATGTCCAGAGATGGAATCTGCTCCAGCATTTCTCTGTTGTTTTGCAGATATTGATTTGCCTTGCCGCTTTCCTGATAAAGCTGGTTCATGCCTCTCACAGGACTGTTGTAATTGAAGAAATTCAACCGTACATTCAATGTATATTTGTCTGGCTCACTAAGATTATAACCCAACTGTACATTATTGATGGTGTATAGGAACGGAGAATCATAACCTAAATAATTGCGATGTAGAGTTTCTCCTGTGGGCAGATGATAAGTACCGAGACTCTCATAGCTTCGTTCCTCTACCGAGCGATAGGAGAAACTGTAGTTGATGCTGAATTCCGATTTCTTCACATTGTATTTGAAATAACCGTCGCTATTATTGAAACCAGCCTTGGTGCCTTGCATCGTAGAAACTCCACTCACATAACCGGCATAGCGTCGGCGGACCTGGTAGTTGATGACTGCATCCAGATTGCTGTCTCCATATTTGAGTCCTGGAACATTGATGAATTCCACCTTTGTAACTTCATCCGGCTGCAAAGCCAATACATCTTGCATGCTAGCCTTGACATCGTTGATGCGTATTTGCACATCTCCGCCCTTTAATGACAGAACTTTGCGTTCTGCTCGATTTACGATAATGGTAGGCAAAGACAAGTTGTCCAACAGATCATAACCATTGGAAGCCGTTTTCACCTGCTCTTTTGTAGGGAAGATGATTTGTCTATCTACTTTTTCTACAACCCTAGCGGCTTCAACGGTCACACCTTTCAACAGGTATGAATTCGCCTGCATCCTCACATTTCCGATGCGGGCAATAGGTACCAGCTTGCAAATCGTCTTGTAGCCCACGAACGAAACCTTCATAAGGGCCTGCTTCTGTTGGCAGGGGATGACGAAATCGCCATTGGCGTTGCTCACGCCTCCACAGAGAAAGGAGGAATCCTTCGGGTTGAGCAGCTGGATATTGGCGAATTCTACAGGAAGATTGTGATTGTCTATCAGTCTGCCTATCAGCTTGCGCTCGCTCTTGCGTATGCATTCTACCGTGATGAGGCTGTCACCTACGGTCATCTGCATCGGATAGAAACCGATTACCTTGCGGATAGCATCGGGAATATTGGCTGTCTTCACGTTCTGGGTAACTGTGAAATCCTCCAGTTCGTTGTAGATGAAACTGATTTTGTAGCGTTTGGAAGCCTTGTCGAGGTCGATGAGGACGTCCGACATGCTGCGGTCGTGATAATTGCGCTGGATGTGCTGTGCGCTCATCGCCAGGGCGAACGTGCACAGCAGGAATATGATGGCTGAAAATCTTCTCATAATGATACTTTTTAACTTTATGATTACTTTGAGAGTCGATAATATTATGCTTACTTTTGATAAGCTTGTTATTTTACAATCAGCTCGTTTTGTTGCAATTCGATGTTTACATTCTCGAATTGGTTCAGTTCTTTTACGATGTTCTCGATGCTCGAATGACTGTTCCATTCGTAATAGAGGCGGAGGGTCTTGTCCTCGTTATTCTCAAACTTCACTTGTAAATCATAATAAGAAGCAATCTCTGAAATCATCTGCTCGAAAGCCACATTCTCGAAAGTCTTGTGAATGGCTGGCTTTTCTGGTTTCGGATGAGTCAGGGAATCCGTTGCTGCTACCTGCTTTGCGGAATCTGATTTTATGACTTCCGGATGAGTATCTGCGGTTACCTGGGTTGTTTCCTGGCTGCGCTTGATGTAAGTATGGATTGCGGCAAAGGCAATACCCGAAATCAAGACAAAGCCGGCGATGGATGCTGCCAGTTTGCGCCAGGAAATTATAGGATGGGATGCCTCTTCTTGAAGTTGATGTTTCTGGCTGAATTTCTCCCATTCCCCATCTACATTAATAATAGGAGAGGGGCTTTCAAGTGCAGAATCCACTTCCACCATCGTCTGATAGAGTTTTCGGCATTCCTCATCCTGCAATATTTCACGAATCTCCTCATCAGAATACTTCTCCTGATGGTCGATGATATCCAGTATTTTTTTCAAACTTGTCCATAATAAATCTGCTAAGGGTTAAACTTTTGCTTTATTTTTCTGATGCCTTGTGCCAGATGCTTATAAACTGCCACTTCGCTGATGCCCAATTCCGTAGCAATCTCCCGATATTTCAGTTTCTGCCGAAAACGGAGATCGAGTACCTTGCGGGTTTGTGGCGTGAGTTCAGTATCCATATAAGCCAGAATTGCCTCGTACTTTTCGGTCTCCCTGTCTATTTCGGCAATCGTCGCTTCCAGGGGAACTATCGAAGGCGAAGTATCGGTTTTCAGGAGGTGATGAACCCGGTCTTTCATCTTCTGTCGGCTCAACAGGTTGAGGCATTTATGGCGCACACACATCAGAAGATAGCTCCCGGCATTGGCGGAAGGCTGGGGCGAATTGCTGGCTATTGTCTCGTTATCAAGACCCAGTTGGGTCTTTCCGTCGAGCACATCGGCAAAGACTTCGCTCACTACATCCTTGCTGGCTGCATCATCCTTCAGAAGTACCCTGGCCAATTGGTACATCCTTAGATAATGCTGCCGGAAGAGCTGTTCTATCGTTTCTTTGTTTATTTGCATTACTTTTTTCTTTCTGTTTTGCCTATATTACAATCGAATTTTCATTTTCCTAACCCTTAGCAGAATATTTTTTAATGCAAATCAGAGACTCACGCCACATCTCGCTATCATTTCCATCACGCCACTCAGCATCGAAATTTGAACTTTGAGTTTTGACCATTGAACTTTATGATTAGTTTTTGTTATCCTAGAAATATAAAAAAGGAGGATGCACTCTTTATTTGAGCGCATCTCCAATCTTTTGTTTGATTTGTGCCATTTTATTGCGGCGCTCAATGGAAAACGTATCTCCGTGGGCTTCCACGTAATCGAAGAGCATGAAAGCCTTGTTCAGCAGTTCATCTCTTGCGGGCTGTCCCACGGTATCAGCCTCGTGATAGTAGAGTTCGGCAAGCATGTCCATCTTGGAGAGTCGCTTCTCCTCGTCGTCGATTC
>ENA-OQEL01000652-OQEL01000652.1-human-gut-metagenome-genome-assembly--contig:-NODE-652-length-11440-cov-1.706886_pt1 | contig 11440 bp, 15 predicted proteins | sample MGYA00242796_ERZ504637 | MGnify/ENA primary metagenome ERZ504637 (study PRJEB26092, sample SAMD00036306) | human gut metagenome | host: Homo sapiens | study: EMG produced TPA metagenomics assembly of... | reverse complement strand
ATGATCTTAATATCATGTACCACAAATTCTTCATCTATGGTAATAGAAACTACGGCTTTCATTTTGCCTTCTTTTCAACTTTTCTAATTCTGACGTCTGTAATCTGCATGATGTCTCAGTCCCCCTTTTCGGTCTTCATCTAACGCAAGTTTTTGTCACCCTGTAAGTAACTCTGTGATTCTGGCTATAATACATATCTCTCATTGTTCTCAGATACGATCTTAATTCCATTCTCTCCACAATAGTATGTGTTGGCTTTCAATGTATCACGGCTCTCAACGATACAGTTTTCAATGTGTGTATTATCCCCAATATAAACATCGTTTAAAATAATGGAATTCTTGATCACACAATTTTTCCGACAAATACCTTCTTAAATAAGATAGAATTTTCAACCTTGCTGTTGATAATACATCCGCTCGCAATCGGCTGTTTTTCACGTCTGATCCTGCATTATATTTTGCCGGTGGAAGATCATCCACTTTTGAGAAAATTCCCGGTTCTTCTTTAAAGAAGTAATTTCTGACTTCCGGTTTTAAGAAGTCCATTTCGTCTGGTAATAAGAATCTACGGTGCAATATTGCTCCAGTATTCTTTCATCTTATAACCATAGATACGCTTCATATTCTTATAACGGATCAGGATATCCGTTACAAAATCCCATCTTCCTCATCAGCACTCCGCTCTAACATCTCAATGAGCTGTCTTCTGCGGACAATGTAGATACCTGTAGAAATCGTATTGGACTGGGAAACCATTGGTTTCTCCTCAAACTCAACGATTCTGGAATCCTCATTCATGCGGACAACACCAAAACGGCTGACATCCACATTCGAATCCATATCTTTGCACACAACGGTGATATCTGCTTTCTTCTCGATATGGTAATCAAGGACTTTGTTAAAATCAAGTTTGTATACACAGTCACCACTGCTGATGATGACATATGGCTCATGACGTTTTTTCAGGAAACTGATATTCTGGTACATCGCATCTGCTGTGCCACGGTACCACCAGCTGTTATCCACTGTTACAGTTGGGTTGAATACATATAAACCACCCTGTTTACGTCCGAAATCCCACCATTTGGAAGAACTCAGATGCTCGTTTAAGGATCTTGCATTGTACTGTGTCAGCACTGCAACTTTCTGGATGGAAGAATTCGTCATGTTGCTTAGTGCAAAGTCGATTGCACGGAAACCACCCGCGATCGGCATGGCAGCAATCGCACGCTTCTGGGATAACTCTCTCATCCGGTGGTTATTTCCGCCTGCTAAAATAATACCTACTGCTCTCATGCCATATCACCTTCCTTTATAATAGATTCACCGCTCTCCAAAATACCATTTGGATAATCTTCTGCTGTGGTAATTCCTGAAACCGCTGTATTCTTTCCTATCTTAACACCGGCAGGGATGGCGGATTTCTCGCCGATAACAGCCAGTCCGAAGGCATATACAGCAGGTTTGAACTTGTTCGGTGCTTCTTCCCCGATACCGATCTCTACGTCATTGCCAACCGTAACACCTTCTGCAATAATGCTTCGGTCTACCGTTACGTTCTCACCGATCGTCGTGCCTCGCATAATAATAGAATCACGCACAACCGCACCTTTTTTGATCGTAACGCCAGGTCCGATCACAGAATTATGTACTTCACCGTAAATCTCGGTACCGTCTCCGACGATACATTTATCCACTTTTGCATCTGCTGAAATATACTGCGGTGCAATGATCTCGCTGGATGTATAAATCTTCCAGAACTCTTCGTAAAGATTGAACTCCGGAATGATGTCGATCAGTTCCATATTTGCTTCCCAGTAAGAACCAAGTGTTCCAACGTCTTTCCAGTAACCGTTGAACTCGTAGGCAGCCATACGGTCTCCACGCTCTTTGAGCCATGGGATGATGTGCTTGCCAAAGTCACAGTTGCTCTGGTCTTTCAGTGCGATCAAAGATTCTCTCAATGCTTTCCATGAGAAAATATAGATACCCATGGATGCAAGATTGCTCTTTGGCTCTGCCGGCTTTTCCCTGGAAATCTGTAATGACGTTGTTTTCGTCTGTAACAACGATACCAAAACGGCTTGCTTCTTCCATAGGAACAGGCATAACTGCAATCGTTACATCTGCGTTGGTTGCTTTATGGAAATCAAGCATTACTTCGTAGTCCATCTTATAAATATGGTCACCTGACAGGATCAGGACATACTCCGGATTGTAAGTTTCCATATAATTCAAGTTCTGGTAAATGGCATTTGCTGTACCTGTGTACCATTCTGTCTTTGAACTCTTTTCCATAAGGCGGAAGTACGGTAACGCCGCCGACATTGCGGTCAAGATCCCACGGAATACCGATACCGATATGTGTATTCAGGCGGAGAGGCTGGTACTGTGTCAGCACACCCACCGTGTCAATTCCCCGAGTTAATACAATTGCTCAGTGGAAAATCGATGATACGATATTTACCACCAAAAGCGACTGCCGGCTTTGCAACCTTTTCTGTCAAAACTCCTAACCTGCTGCCTTGCCCACCGGCCAAGAGCATGGCAATCATCTCTTTCTTAATCATGCGATCACCTCTTGTATGTTATGATTATTCCATTATAGCATACTTTACTGTGTTAGTGAACATTTTTTACAATTATTTTAGCTGTATTTTACTTTTTTTATCGCTATTGTATATTATAAATTGGTAAGACTCATCATTTTTTTCATTCCTCTGGTAATTTTCAACATTTTTCGATGTTATTTTCTGGTTACTTTTATATTCCGGAAAAAACCGCTTTTTTAGCCAAAAGAACCACTTTTCAATTGTTTCTGTTGGCGTTATAATAAAACAGACAAAAGAGCTACGAAAATAACATATATATAAGGAGATTATTATGTATCAGATAGACTTTCATAAACCGCTCCATATTCATTTCATCGGAATCGGAGGCATCAGCATGAGCGGCCTTGCCGAGATCCTTCTGGAAGAAAATTTCCGGATTTCCGGTTCCGATGCCAAATCCAGCCCGCTGACCCGCACACTGGAAGAACGTGGCGCTGTGATCTATTACGGACAGCGTGCTTCCAACATCAAGGATGATGTAGATGTGGTTGTCTATACAGCAGCGATCCACCCGGACAACCCGGAATTTGCCTGTGTGAAAGAAAAAAGGGCTTCCAATGCTCACCCGTGCAGAGCTTCTGGGACAGATCATGCGGAACTACGATACACCGATCGCAATTTCCGGAAACCCACGGAAAAACCACTACTACTTCCATGGTTTCTCATATCCTTCTTGAGGGCGACTGTGATCCTACCATCAGTGTTGGCGGAATCCTTCCTGCTATCCACGGAAATATCCGCGTTGGAAATTCTGAGACCTTTATCACAGAGGCATGCGAATACACCAACAGCTTTTTAAGCTTCTTCCCTAAGATCAGTGTGATCCTGAACATGGATGCCGATCATCTGGATTTCTTCAAGGACATCGATGACATCCGCCATTCCTTCCGGAAATTTGCAGAGCTTCTCCCTGCTGACGGTACTCTGATCATCAACGCCGACACACCGAAGTATGAGACGATCACCCGGGAGCTTCCATGCAATGTTCTTACCTATGGTCTGGAGCACGATGCCGATTACACCGCGGCAGACATTACCTGGGATAAATACGGACATCCTTCCTTCTCCGTTCTCTTCCGGGGCAAAAATGATCGGCAGCTATTACCTTCGTGTACCGGGCATCCACAATGTATCCAATGCGCTGGCTGCTATTGCCATAGGACGCCTTCTGGACCTTCCGGATGATGTGATCGTCAAAGGTCTCGGAAGCTTTACCGGTACAGACCGTCGTTTCCAGTATAAAGGCGAGATCGGCGGTGTCACCATCATTGATGATTACGCTCATCATCCAACCGAGATCGAGGCAACCCTTCATGCTGCAAAGAATTATCCGCATCAGAAGGTATGGTGTGTATTCCAGCCTCATACCTACACACGTACCAAAGCTCTTCTTCCGGAATTTGCAAAAGCACTGACTCTGGCCGATCATGTTGTACTGGCTGATATTTATGCCGCACGAGAAACAGACAATCTTGGTATTTCTTCCCAGGATCTCCAGAAACAGATTCAGGAACTTGGAACCCCCTGCGAATATTTCCCGACTTTTGATGAGATCGAGAGCTTCCTCTTAAAAAGTTGTGCACATGGTGATCTGTTGATAACTATGGGCGCCGGAGACGTTGTAAACATTGGAGAACACCTTCTCGGAAAATAATTATCCACATTATCCACATGCTTATGCACATTTCAGACGTGCCTGGCATGTGGACTTTTTTTGTGTATAACCTACTTGACATAATTCAACAGCCAAATCCAACAAATACCGCATTTTTCTTACAAAATTAAGGTTTTTATTAGTTGCTGATAATGTTATCCTCAAAGTTTTCCACACTATCCACATTTTCCACATGGAAATTGGTGCACAACTTCTGTGAAAATAGACTATTCTCAAGTAAAAGCGGTTGTGCTATAATCCTTTTAGCATGGCGGACTTTGGGATATCGCCTGAAATATCTGCCGTATTTTAGAAAGGGAGCTGCTGATCATGAGCCTGATTTCACTTCAGAATTCCTCTGAACTGGGGGTAACGATTCTTTCCAATCGCTTTATTGACAATTTCAGCCTCGTGCCAACGGGGAGTTCGTAAAGGTATATATCTACCTTCTCCGGATGGTATCTGCCACTCCTTCTTCTTCAGCCTGGAGCATATGGCAGACAGCCTTTCTGCACGGAAAGAGATATTTCCCGTGCACTGAAATACTGGGAGGTGAGAAACTGATCGCATTAGCCTATACTGCAGAGCAGAAGCTTTCCGGGATCACTTTGCTGGAACCTTTGCTGATACCGGTCATAGAGAGAGCAGCGCTTCCATGGATACTTTCACCGGTTCCGGCAATTCTGCTTCCGTTTCCGGAAACACGGATCCGGGAGTCCCGAGCTCCGCTGATTACATTCTCAGTCTCACTCCTGACCGGATCAGAGAACTTAAGCAAAACGAAGAGATCAGTCAGCTTCTCTATATCACAGAGCAGTATCTGACCAAAAACACTGACGCCTACAGAAATGCAGAAGATCCCTTTTTTTCTATGATGAGCTCCATATGTTCTGCGGATCTCATCGAATATCTGGTGGAATACTGTGTTTCCAGAGGCCGCAAGAGTATGCGTTATATTGAAACAGTTGCACTCGCCTGGGCAAAGGACGGCATCACCACCGTCGAGATGGCACGGGATTCCAGCTCCCGTTTTTCCAAGGATTATCTTACACGATCCTGAAGGCTATGGGAATCAGCGGCCGCAACCCTGCTTGATAACGAGATCACTTACATTGATACCTGGCGCAAGACCTACGGTTTTGATCTGGAGCTGATCCAGGAAGCCTGCAGCCGTACTGTCCTTTCCACCGGACAGCCCAGTTTCCAGTATGCGGATAAGATCCTCTCCGGCTGGAAAAAGAAAAACGTACATACGCTGGAGGATATCCGGCTTCTGGATGCCGCACACAAAAAACGCCAGCTTGAGAAATCTGTTTCCAGGAAGAAGCAGCCCCAGGCCCAGCCTCAGAATAGCAACCGCTTCAATAATTTCCACCAGCGTGATTATGATTTTGCAGAATATGAGAAACGTCTTTTAAATAATCAGTAACAGAAACTGGAAGGAGCGCTTTATGCCTTTACAGAATTTTCAATATGATACTATAATGAGAGAATACAGCCGCCGGCAGGCACAGAATCACCGTATTCTGGAGGAACACACAGCCGAAGCCTACGGAAAGATCCCCCGTCTGAAAGAGATCGATGACGAGGTGGCAACTTTAAGTGCCGACAAAGTCCGACGTCTTTTAAATGGCGAAGAAAAGGGAACTTCAGACCTGAAGGCAGCCATTCAGGAGCTTTCCGATGAACGGATCACCCTTCTTGTCGCAAACGGCTTTCCCGGAGACTATCTGGAGATGCCTTACACCTGCCCTGACTGCCAGGATACCGGCTATATCGGCAGCCGGAAATGCACCTGTTTTAAAAAAACGCTGAGATCGAGCTGCTTTATGCACAGTCCAATCTGAATGAAATTCTCGAAAAAGAGAATTTTGACAGCTTTTCATTTGACTATTATTCTGCTACAATAAAAAAGCGAAGCCACGGGACTGTCTGCCCTGGAAACAGCCAGACGGGCCTATGATACTGCACAACGCTTTGTGCAGAACTTCGACCATAAATTTGAAAACCTGTTTTTATATGGTGATACCGGTGTGGGAAAAACCTTTCTTTCACACTGCATCGCACGGGAGCTTCTCAGATCCACCCACTGTGTTCTGTACTTTTCAGCCTACGATCTTTTTGATATGATGGCTGCGAATTCTTTTTCCCGAAAAGATACCGGCACAGACGAGGAATCTGATCTATGATTGTGATCTTCTGATCATTGATGACCTGGGAACGGAGCTTACCAACAGTTTCGTATCTTGCACAGCTTTTTACTCTGTCTCAATGAGCGGATCATGCGCAGGAAATCCACGATCATTTCCACGAATCTGACGCTCAAAAATTTCTCGGATACCTATTCCGAGAGAACATTTTCCCGAATTGCCAGCAACTATCAGATGATATCGTTGATCGGGAAGGACATCCGTATACAGAAAATATTTTTAGGAGGAAATTAAAATGGCACAGGTAAATACAAAAGATTTTTCCACACTCCCGGTAGGAAGACTTGGACTGATTCCCCTTCAGAGCTGCAGCTCATTAGGCGCGAAGGTGAATGACTGGCTGGTCAAATGCGTGCCGAAAGACAGTATCCTGGAATGGACTCCTTTGCATTCGAGGGATACAAGCGCGATTCTTACATTATTGAAGCCAAGACTCCACGTTTCGCTCCGGTGAGGGTAAATGTACCATCAACGAATCTGTCCGCGGTGATGATATCTACGTAATGGTAGATGTGACAAATTACAGCTTATCCTATCCGATCGGACCTTACACGAATCTTATGTCCCCGGATGATCACATTCCAGGATATGAAGCGTGTTATCGCCGCTGTAGGCGGAAAAGCCCGCAGAGTCAACGTGATCATGCCATATCTCTATGAGAGCCGCCAGGACAAACGTGTCGGAAGAGAGTCTCTTGACTGTGCCAATGCACTTCATGAGCTGATCGATATGGGTGTTGAAAATATCATCACCTTTGATGCACATGATTCCCGTGTACAGAATGCGACTCCTCTTCATGGTTTTGAGACTGTACAGCCATCCTACCAGTTCATCAAGGCTCTTCTTAATAATGAAAAGGGACTCCATATCGATAAGGATCATTTCATGACGATCAGCCCGGACGAAGGAAGCATGAACCGTGCGATCTATCTCGCCAATGTCCTCGGTGTTGATATGGGTATGTACTATAAACGTCTGGATTACTCAAGATATGTAAACGGCCGTCACCCGATCGCAGCATACGAATTCCTCGGACCAAAGATCGAGGGCAAGGATATGATCCTGATCGATGATATGATCTCCTCCGGGGATACAATCATTAAGATCGCGTCTCTCCTGAAAGAGAAAGGAGCAGGCAGAGTTTACATCTGCTCTACCTTCGGATTCTTTACCGATGGTCTTGATAAATTTGACGATGCTTATAAGAAGGGCTACTTCGACAAAGCTCCTTACTACTAACCTGGTTTATCAGTCACCGGAGCTTCTTGAGAAGCCATACTACATCAGCTGCGATATGAGCAAATATATCGCTCTGATCATTGATACGCTGAACCATGATAACTCTGTCAGCCACCTTCTGAATCCGGTAGACAGAATCAAACGCTGCGTAACAAATTACATGAGCCAGCATGAGAAATAAATAAATCATAACGCACGCAAAGCGGCTGCACCTTCTGAGAACGATATAACAGTCTCTTCAGAAAGCGCAGCCGCTTTATATTTCTGCAACAAACGGATATCCATGATCCGCATCTGCTGTCTGCTTTGCTTTTGATCTTTATGCTGAAATCTTCCTGCAAAAGCTCACATAGGAAGCTTCTGATAGGGAATCCTCTCTTTATCCAGGATCTCCATTTCTCTTTTATGGCAGGTACTTATGATCACCTGTCTGTTTTCTTTATGCAGCCACCTGAGAGCCGCTGCAAGACGTTCTTCATCATACATGCCAAATACATCATCAAGGATCACAGGGAACGGTTCCTCTTTGCAGAAAAGCTCTCCTGCTGCCATACGAAGGGCAAAATAAATCTGCTCCAGTGTCCCGCGGCTCAGTCTCTCAATGGATACGATACGCTCCCCTGTGTTCACAGACATATGCAGTGCCTCATCCATCAGAACCTCCTGATATCTGCCACCGGTGATCTCACTTAATATCTCAGATGTACGTTTTTTCAGACGGATCCCTACCTGATCTGTAATGTTTCCGGAAAGTGCCTCAATAGTCTCCATAGCCATATTCAGCGCCTGGATTTCCGTTTCCTCCGGAGTGATCACTTCTGTGTTTTCTTCACATTCCGTCAACTCTGCCTGCAGGTTCTCCAGCGCTGTATGCTTCTCTTCGTAGTCACTGTCCAGACTGTTCCGGTTCCAGGTCAGCTCCTCATGTCTGGAAAGCCAGCGCTCTCTCTGACGTTCTCTCTTATTCAGCTCCCTGCTGAGCCGTATGCGGAAAAACAATGCCGCTACAGAAATCGCCGCAGTTGCCACGCCTGCCAGAACACTGAAAATGACCTGCCCGGAAAAAAGCTGCCAGGCAGCCGGTACCGGCAATCCCTCCAAGAAGCACAACTGTCAGAACTGCATCTGTCAGCTCCCGCCTTCTTTTTACACGATCGATCCGAAGCTCAAGAAGATCCTCAGTACTCCGTTCTCTGGTACCTATGTTCATCCCATCCTGCTGCTGCATGATCCGCTCACGCTTCTCATCCAGTTCACGGATCTCTCTGCGGATATATTCCATATTTGCGGAAATCTTTTCTTTTTCCTTTTCCAGCTCCTTTTTTCGCCGGGCCGCTTCTGTCAGATATCCTTTTCTGGACATTTTCAGCATCTGCATGGCTCGTCCCATGTCAATGGAACTGTCACCGGTTCCCTGGTAGCTGGCCATGTAATTCTGCAGTTCACGTACGAAATCTTTTCCTGTAACACTTTTCAGCTGTGCCACAGACACCGTATTATCATAAACTGCCTCACTTACATTTCCGAGAATAGTCCCAAGAGCTCCCTGTTCCGCATCTACAAGGCTGCCATCATCTTCACAGAGAAGCTCTCCCAGCTTCTTTTCTTTATAAAAATTCCTGGTAAGACGATACTTCTTCCCCTTGCTTGTAAACCACATGATCCCACCATATCTGCCGGATTTTCCCATGGTTCATATTTTGTATATGTATCGTTCAGAGCAGCCTTTCCCCGCAGTCTGCGAACGCCGTAAAAACCATGGAGCGGATAAATGTATGTGTGGTAGTTTTCCACTCTCATTTCACCGTAAAGTACGTTGATCCCAGGTGAAAGCTCCATATCCTTGTCCCGGATCTTCCCGAAATTTTTTATTTTTTAAACGTCTGATAACCATCTTATGCTATCCTCCTGTGATGCCCCTTATCGCCGGCTACCTGTCTCAAGCAATGCCTGAAGCCCATAATACAGCGCCTTTTTTTCCACGGTATCCATACCCTTTTTGGCCAGAAAATAACCGATATAATCACCGATCAGAGTACCGCTGTAGCGTTTGTAGAGCTCACCAAGATCATACGCCGGCCAGGATTCATCCACAACATCGGTAACATTTCCGAGACTTTTCAGTTTCTCAGGAATCAGAAGAATATCCGGCGAACGCATTCCCTGAAGAATGATCCTGTAGATATTTCTTCCTCCTCTGCGGAAAATCTGGGATTTTATTGCTTCTTCCAGAGATATCTGTGTGGTTTCCTCGTGAAGTGTCATTACCAGCTGCTGATAGGAACGGCAGGCAAATGGAACGAACTCTGTACGGATCCTTCCGTTGATCAGTCGTCCCTCCATATATCCATGTTCCCCTGTATCATTCCTGTCAATGGGCTCCAGAGCCCCGGAAAAGGCCGCCTGGTCACGGATCAGGATCTGCGGCTTATGGATATGCCCTAACGCCACATAATCGAAGCCTGACGCCGCCAGAGCTGCTGCACTGAGAGGAATATGCTTCTCATCGCCGCCATGGGCCAACAGAATATGGATTCCTTCTTTCTGGACAGGGGCAGCCTGATCATAAAGTCCGTCTTTTATTTCCCGGTCATAGTAACTCAGTCCATATACATAGACATCAAGCCTGGGATCTTTAACGCAGGTCAGTTCCCGGCTCCTGAAAAATATAACATTGGAATTCCACTCAAACGTATTATAAAAAGAATCTCTGCTTATAAAATCATGATTTCCTGCCATCAGATACACTCTGGTATCCGGGATGGTGGAAAACAGATAATTTACTTCCTTAAGCTCTCTCATAAGAGGCTGGCGGTGGAACAGATCTCCGGATATAAATAGCAAATCCACCGGATCTTCGCGGATGCCCGCAATAACCCGGCGGAAAGTGCTCCAGATTTCTTCCTCCCGCTCTTTGCTCCACGGGCAGCCCCTGTCGGGAACCGCGCCCAGATGCACGTCTGCAAGATGAATAAATCTCATAATGTTCTCCCTTGTGTGTCAGTCACACATATCAATACCTGTTGCCAATTTCTTTCTGCTGATCTCAGGAGCACAGAACGTCCTGCTGTGCAAAAGTGTTCTGATCAAAGATCGCAGTTCTTTACAGTTCTCGGGAATGGGATCACGTCACGGATGTTGCCCATACCTGTAAGGTACATGACACATCTCTCAAATCCAAGACCAAAGCCGGAGTGACGTGTGGAACCATATTTACGGAGATCCATATAGAACTGATAGTCTTCTGCTTTCAGTCCCAGCTCATCCATACGTGCTTTCAGCTTATCGTAATCATCCTCTCTCTGGCTTCCACCAATGATCTCACCGATTCCAGGTACCAGACAGTCCATAGCAGCAACTGTCTTGCCATCCTCGTTCTGTTTCATGTAGAATGCCTTGATCTCCTTCGGATAATCTGTCACAAATACAGGTTTCTTGAAGATTTCTTCTGTCAGATAACGCTCATGCTCTGTTTGAAGGTCGCATCCCCAGAATACTTTGTAATCGAATTTGTCATTGTTTTTCTCCAGAAGTTCAATTGCTTCTGTATAAGTCACATGACCAAACTCAGAATCCACTACATGGTTCAGGCGATCCAGAAGTCCTTTGTCGATAAAGGAATTGAAGAAGTTCATCTCCTCCGGAGCATTCTCTAGCACATAGCGGATCACGTATTTCAGCATGTCCTCTGCAAGATCCATATTGTCATTCAGATCGGCAAAT
>ENA-OQEL01000651-OQEL01000651.1-human-gut-metagenome-genome-assembly--contig:-NODE-651-length-11440-cov-2.373287_pt1 | contig 11440 bp, 12 predicted proteins | sample MGYA00242796_ERZ504637 | MGnify/ENA primary metagenome ERZ504637 (study PRJEB26092, sample SAMD00036306) | human gut metagenome | host: Homo sapiens | study: EMG produced TPA metagenomics assembly of... | reverse complement strand
GAACTTTATGTTGTCAAAATGTACCGATGCGGCTCGTATCTCGCTTTTTGTCCGTTACCTTGCGGCAAGTCAGTGTGGCCGAGAAAGTACCCAGTTCTCCCAGTTTTACGTTATAACCGTCTGCCAGGTAATTGGCGATAATGCTTTCCAGGTCACATAGCAGACCGACGACGGTCCCTTCGTGGACGGTGGAACGCCGGGCAATGTCTTTAGCCAGGTCTTTCAGGCTTTTTGTGCCCGATACTACAATTTTGTGGATACAGGGTGGGCTGTTCCTTCTCTCCCTGTATGTCGGGGGAGGTTTTGAAATCATACTTTGCTGCCATGTTTAATGCTTTTTTAATAGGGAGATTAAGTCGTTTCTTGCTGAACGCTAAGGGGATTCTTTCTATTAACTTCTATAGACGCAGGCAATGGACCGTACGGTTTACTGTAGTGGACTGTACGGTCTGCTATAGTGGATTGTACAGTCTGCCATCGGAGTCTGTCTTAGTATTCAGGACAAAAGTACTTAATCATACTGGAAAAAACCTATTAATTCATAGGAGAAAAGAGCTTGTACGGGCAAATTAGATGTTCCCCTTGAAGGTTTGAGGGATTTTCCTTTCATTGTGGCGTCTTTCTTTTCAGTTGGTGCTGTTGTAAAGGTAAGTGTTTTATGCTGATTACCGGCATACTTCGGATAGAAAAAGAGGAATTGGGAATTTTTTTCTCTTGCTTGCCTAAAGGCGGGCTGATAGTAGGCTGAAGGATAATCCTTCAGGTGTTTTCTTCGATGAAATGGGGAAAAAACAGCAAAAACTGAAGGCTGAAGGAAAATTGGGATGAACTTGTTTTTAGAGGTGAAAAGGCCTATGGTTCACGAGAAATGTTACATAATCCGTCACTTTTGTTGCAATGAAACAAAAATTGCCAGCAGCTGTAACAAATGTTTTATAGAGGTTGCCGGCTGTCCCCTACCTTTGCCTCAGAAAAACTTTTAAAAACATTTAATGCTATGAACAAAAATCAGCAAAAGAACCGGATGGGCGCGGTCATTATTTTACTTGCCGCCGCTTGCTTGAATGGTTATGCACAACAAGATTCTACCAAAGTGGCCTCTAATTCGAAAGAGGAAGGCAATCGCAATGTCATGTTGAATGCGGCTAGTGCCAATGGTCCTCGTGAAATCTCTATCGGTCTGCCCGGTGGTGATGTGAATGTACTCGAAAAATGGTCTTCCTGTAGTATATAATTCGAATCCTCATAATGTAAACACGCATTGGCGCGGAGACAGCAGCTTGGGACATACCGGATTGTTGAAGATTTCCGAAACAGCGATTACTACCGGCAATATAGGTTATGCTGTCAATTCATTTACGGAACTCGGCTTGAGTAAAGAGAAGAAAATGAATGGCGTGCTGAACTACGGCACCAATCATTTCGGTAAACAGCAATTTGACTTTAATCTGAATGGAAGTATCGGAAAAGATTGGTTTTACAGCGGCAGTATCTATCAGAATTTTGATCCGGGTTCGTTCAAACTACGTTTTGCACAATATCAGGACCGGACTCAGATCTATAAGTTTGCTTTGACTAAGTTCTACAATGAAGGACGTGGACAGCTCTCTGCCATCTACCATTACAGCAACAGCCATTGGTTGTCCAATGCTACCACCGGTGCACCATTTATTTATGTAGGCGATGGGAGTGTGAAGGAGATTCCCGGTTTCGGTCTCGGTACTTCTTCCTATCTGCCTAATGTATCGGATATGGTTTATATGGACATGCGTACCGGAGAGATGAAAAGATCAGTCTGTATGATGCTACGGCCAGTAAAGGAAATCAGTTGACGGTTCTTAACCGTTACCGGTGGGATAACGGGTTGGAGTGGAAAATCAATATGAAGTATGACCATGCTTTGGGCTCCTATCTGTACCAGACTCCGATGTCTATGGAGCAGAAAGTATTGGCCGACGGTTATAGCACCAAAGGACTGGATGGAGCTTTGAATCCTTATGAAGGATATGTGCAGAGCCGTATGTCCTGTTTCAACCGGGGGAATATAGATGAATTCTTCTTTACCACCGAGTTGTCGCGGAAGTATGATTATATGACTTGGCGTGTGGGGGTGAACGAATGGTATTATGATGTGGACTATGCTTCGAACACTACCATGTACGACCATACGGTAGAAGAATATCCCCAAATGTTGTACAGCGCCGATACGAAGGATATTCATCATTACGGAAACACTCCTTATTATAATCTGAACCAGAATGCTTCCGAATATTACAAAGGACATGAAAACAAATTGGCTCTTTATGCTACTCACGATTGGGATATCACTGATCAATGGAATGTGTATTATGGCGCACGCTTCGAGTACCAGCGTCTGGCAGGAAAGAACCTGGCGGTATATAATGCCGAAGGCAATCCGGTAGGCCGCTTTGCCGGTTATCATATCGGGGCAGTTGCGGCCGATGGTACGAAGATAGCTCCCCGTCATTTCAGCTACGATTGGTTGAACATGGCTTTCACGGCGGCCGCTACTTATAAAATGACGAAACAATTTGGCTTTACCGCCGATTTTACCTACAATACCCAGCGTCCGAATATGTCGAACTTTGCTCCTGCCGAGATGCCGAATGTAGATAAGATTACGATTCCTTTGGGGCGTGCGGGTATTTATTTCAATAATGACTGGATTAGCCTGACCTCATTATTCAGTTACATTGCCAAGACTAACAACAACTCTACCTTGAATCTGATTAATCCGAATAATGATAAGGATATTAAGGCGGCTGCATTGAGTTATGATATTGAAACAATAGGATGGACGACGGATGCAGTTGTGAAACCTTTCAAAGGATTTGATTTCCATTTCCTGTTCACTTACCAAAGCCCGAAGTATAAAAAGTATGAAACAGGAGTGACTTTTAGTGACGGGACAACATCGGGTATCAATGCCACCGGCAATATCGTTACTGAAATTCCGAAGGTGCTGATAGAGCTGGACCCTAGTTACAACATTACCAAAGACTTGAAGGTATGGGCAAGTTTCCGTTACTTCAGCAAAACGTATGCGAATATCAAGAATGCTTATTACTTCAACGGTCGTTGGGAAACATTCGGTGGAATTAACTGGAATGTAAACAAACATCTGTCCTTAAGCGGAACTGTGATAAACTTCTTGAACCAGACCGGTGCTAAGGGCAGCATCTCGGGGGCGGAATTGGTTGATAAGGAAAATGCGGCAGCATATAATGGCGCATGGATGGCAGGTAGCTATATCCGTCCGTTCACCGTAGAATTTGCGGCGAAAATAACATTCTGATTTTAATAATAAAACTTTTAATACCATATATTCCATGAAAACAAATCTTGTTAATCTTGTATTAGGTTTAGCCTTTACAGCAGGCACAGTTTCCTGTCAGTCACAAAAAAATAATCTGGTGTTCGAACATCAGGGGGATACAGTCACTATCGTGCATATTGCCCATCCCGCTAAATATTTGTTGCTTCCGATTCAGGAAGGCAGTAAGGAAGGACAGGTGAAATTGGAAACAGGCAGTCCGGCTGATACTGAAATGGATATTCGTCTAGCTATCGACAGTGTAGAATATTATGTACCTTTCGCTTTGACTCAAGATGAGGGGGGCGCTACGGTGACTATCCGCAATGTGGCCGCTGATGCTCTTTGTTGGGACAGCATTAAAGTCTCGGATACATTTGATACAACAAACAGAGATAAATTCCGTCCTCTTTACCATCACACTCCGCTTTATGGATGGATGAACGATGCCAACGGACTGGTTTATAAAGATGGTGAATATCACCTTTATTTCCAGCATAATCCATACGGCTCTATGTGGGGGAATATGCATTGGGGACATTCCGTGAGCAAAGACTTGGTTCATTGGGAACACCTCGACCCGGCGATTGCCCGTGATACTTTGGGGCATATCTTCTCGGGAAGTGCTATTGTGGATAAAAATAACAGCGCAGGCTACGGTGAGAATACAATTATTGCTTTTTATACTTCGCACCGTAATGTACCCGGTGGACAGAGTCAGGTGCAAAGTATGGCATACAGCACGGACAATGGACGCACTTATACAAAATATGAACAAAATCCGGTCCTTACTCCGTTTGACGGGCTACAGAATTTCCGTGATCCGAAAGTATTCTGGTATGAGCCCGAACAGAAGTGGATTATGATTGTCAGTGCGGACAAGAATATGCGTTTTTTATTCATCTGCAAACTTGAAGCAGTGGGAATACATGAGTGAATTTGGAGAAGGATTTGGTCCTCAGCCCAATCAGTTCGAATGTCCGGATTTCATTCAGTTGCCTGTAGATGGTGACCGGTCTAAGATGAAATGGGTGATGATTGTAAATATCAATCCGGGATTTGTTTATGGAGGCAGTGGTACTATGTACTTTTGTAGGCGATTTTGACGGACATCGGTTTGTATGCGATACGAAACCCGAGGTGGTGAAGTGGCTCGACTGGGGAAAGATCATTATGCCACCGTTTGCTTCTCAAATACAGACAACCGTATCGTTGCTGTTCCTTGGATGAGCAACTGGCAATATGCTAACTATACTCCTATACAGCAGTTCCGTAGTGCCCAATGCTTTGCCACGTGAATTGAGTCTGTATACAGGTGAGGACAAGCAGCTTTATCTGAGTGCCGCACCGGTAAAAGAGACGGAAAACTTACGGAAGGATTCTAAAAAACTGGATGACTTTACAGTGAATGGTGAGAAGCGTTTTGAAACACTTTTTGAAAATAATGATGGCGCTTTCGAACTGGAACTGCAATTAACATCGGCAGGTAAAGAAGCTGGTTTTGAATTGCTGAATAGTCTGGGTGAGAAAGTGAGGATTTATCTGGATGCTGCGGAAGGACGTGTGGTAATGGATCGGGCGGAAAGCGGTATTGTAGACTTTGGCAAGAAGGTAAAGCCGCATGATTTGGATACCGAAGAGAGTTATGCTCGGTATAAAGAAGTGACGGTGAACTATAAAAATGATTTTGCTTTGGGTACTTGGGCTCCGATAAACACCGCGAAAGGACATAAGGTTCAAGTGTTTGTGGATAATGGAAGTGTGGAACTGTTTGTTGACGGCGGTCGCATTGCCATGACTAATCTGGTATTCCCGAATGAACCTTATAACTCCTTACGTTTTTATAGTGAAGGAGGGGAGATGAAAATCTCAGATTTCACAATATATAAATTAGGTCTATAAATAGGTCAGGTGAATAAGATGAAGAAATAAAAAATGAAAAAATAAAAGCCATGAATAATAATAAAAACCTATATGCCAAATTAATTCCGGTGATGCTTTGTTTCTTCGCCATGGGGTTTGTTGACTTGGTGGGGATTGCGTCGAACTATGTAAAGGCTGACTTGGATCTCACAGACTCGCAAGCCAATGTCTTCCCCTCACTGGTCTTTTTCTGGTTCCTGATTTTCTCCGTACCTACGGGTGTTCTGATGAATAAGATAGGGCGCAAAAAAGACAGTCCTTTTGAGTTTGATAATCACTTTTGCTTCTTTATTGATTCCTGTTTTTGGAGACGGCTATACCCTCATGCTTATTTCCTTCTCTTTGTTGGGGATCGGTAATGCATTGATGCAAACGTCCTTGAATCCGTTGTTGAGTAATATCATTGCCGGGGACAAGCTGGCAAGTACATTGACTTTCGGACAGTTTGTAAAAGCTATAGCTTCTTTCTGGCCCCTTATATTGCCGTGTGGGGAGCTACTCAGACCATTCCTTCTTTCGGATTGGGATGGAGGGTGCTGTTTCCTGTCTATATGGTTATAGCTGTTTTGGCTATTGCCTTGTTAGGTTCCACACCTATCGAGGAGGAGAAGCCCGATAAGGCATCCGGTTTCAAAGCCTGTTTCGCTCTGTTGGGTAAACCGTTTATTTTGCTATCCTTCATTGGCATCATGTGTCATGTGGGCATTGACGTAGGTACCAATACGACTGCTCCCAAAATATTGATGGAGCGTTTGGATATGACATTGGCTGAGGCCGGTTTTGCGACAAGCCTTTACTTTATTTTCCGTACGGTAGGATGTTTTCTCGGAGCATTTATTTTGCAAAAGGTTTCTGCGAAGTCCTTTTTTGCACTCAGTGTAGTGTTTATGTTACTGGCAATGGCGGGACTTTTTATTTTCCATACGGAAACAATTATTTATATTTGTATTGCCATGATTGGTTTCGGTAACTCCAATGTGTTTTCCATTATCTTCTCGCAGGCGTTGTTTGCGATGCCCGATAAGAAAAATGAAGTTTCCGGACTGATGATTATGGGATTGTTCGGTGGTACGGTATTTCCGTTGGCTATGGGAGTTGCCAGTGACGCGATGAGACAAAGCGGCGCTGTTGCCGTAATGACTGTAGGAGTGATTTACTTGTTATTATATACCTTAAAAATAAAAAAATGCCATGAATAACATTATTGTAGGAATGGGTGAGGCACTATGGGATGTGCTGCCCGAAGGAAAGAAAATTGGTGGTGCTCCGGCAAACTTCGCTTATCATGTATCACAATTCGGTTTCGACAGCCGTGTGGTCAGTGCGATTGGTGATGATAAATTGGGTAATGAGATACTTGAGAACTTTGATAGCAAGAAATTGAATTATTTGATAGAAAAAGTTCCTTATCCCACCGGAACTGTGCAAGTGGAACTGGATCCTAATGGGGTACCTATGTATGATATAAAGGAAGGGGTTGCCTGGGATAATATTCCTTTCACTCCCGCTTTGGAGGAACTGGCCCGTAATACCCGTTCGGTATGTTTCGGTTCATTGGCACAGCGCAGTGTCGTTTCACGGGAGACTATCAACCGTTTCTTGGATACCATGCCCGACGGCGAGGGACAGTGCAAAATCTTTGATGTGAATTTGCGTCAGGGATTCTATACGAAGGAGATTCTTTGCAACTCCATGAAAAATGCAATATTCTGAAGATTAATGATGAAGAACTGGTCACAGTGAGCCGCATGTTCGGTTATCCCGGTATTGATTTGCAGGATAAATGTTGGATTCTGCTGGCTAAATATAATTTGAAGATGCTGATACTTACTTGTGGTGTTAATGGCAGCTATGTCTTTACTCCGGGTGAGATTTCATTTGTAGAGACTCCGAAGGTGGAAGTAGCTGATACGGTGGGAGCCGGTGATTCTTTCACGGCAACGTTTGTGGCAGCCGTGCTGAAAGGAAAATCGGTTGCCGAAGCGCATAAACTGGCGGTTGAGGTTTCTGCTTATGTATGTACACAAAATGGGGCTATGCCCGAATTGCCTGCCCGTTTGAGGGAACAGTTGGTTGATAACGGGTAAACCTGCTAAGGGGCGTTATGAAAGAAGCTATAGGATTTTCAGGCATATTATAGATGCCTGAAATCCATTTTAAATGTCTGAAGAAACTTTTCGAAGAAACAGGAATGGAGTCCTCGATGATTTTTCCAACGTGTGTGGTGCTCTTTTTCCAGCAGATGTTTGTTTCATTAGCGGTTACCTTTTATCTTTGTGTATCCATAAATATTTTGAGGAACATGAAAAACTATCTTTTATTGTCCATTTTATGCCTCGCCGGAATTCTGATGTCGTGCACTCAGAAGCATACGCGTTATCGCATCGGTGTTTCGCAATGCAGTGATGATGAGTGGCGGCACAAAATGAATAATGAAATAGTTCGTGAAGCTTTATTCTATGATGGGGTAGAGGTGGAGATACGTACGGCAAAAGACAATAACCGGAACCAGATAGCGGATATCAAATATTTTATTGATAAGAAAGTGGACCTGCTGATTGTCGCTCCAAACGAAGCGGCAGCCATTACTCCCGTTGTGGAGAAAGCCTATCGGCAGGGAATACCTGTGGTGGTGATTGACCGTAAGATTCTGTCGGACAAGTACACGGCTTTTGTGGGAGCCGATAATTATGAGATTGGAAAAGATGTGGGGCAATACATTCTCAACCGCCTGCATGGAAAAGGGAAAGTCTTGGAGATAACAGGGCTTGAAGGCTCCACGCCTGCTATGGAACGCCATAAGGGGTTGACGGATGTGCTGAAAGAAGAGCCCGGAATTGAAATAACTGCCAGCGTAGATGGAGCCTGGCTGCAAAGTGTGGCAGGTGAGAAAATGGACTCCGTGTTTCAAACTAATAAGAATATAGATTTGGTGTTGCCCAGAATGACCGCATGGCTATCGGGGCCTATTTGTCCGCCCGTCAGCAACAGTTGGAAAAGGAAATGTTGTTTGTCGGCATTGATGCGCTGCCCGGTAAGGAATATGGAGTGGAACAGATCATAAACGGGGTGCTGGATGCTACATTTATTTATCCGACCGGAGGTGACAAGATAGTACAGGTGGCGATGGATATTTTGGAGAAACGCCCGTATGAGAGAGATACTAAGTTATCAACAGCTTTGGTTGATAAAACGAATGCCCGGGTGATGCAATTGCAGACAGACCACATTACCGAACAGGATGGAAAGATAGAACGGCTGAATAATCAGGTGAACGAATATCTGTCCAGATACTCTGCCCAAACCATGTTTCTGTATGCCTGTCTGATTATTCTGTTATTGTTTGCTGCCTTATTGGCGATTATTGTCCGTGCCTATTGGACAAAGAACCGGATGAATATGGAACTGTCCCGTCAAAAGAAAAAATTGGAGGAACAACGTGACCAGCTGATTAGCCTTTCCAAACAATTGGAAGAGGCGACCCATGCCAAACTGGTTTTCTTTACGAATGTCTCTCATGATTTCCGTACTCCACTCACTTTGGTTGCCGATCCGGTGGAGCAACTATTGGAAGATAAGGCATTGACTCCCAGACAACAATCCTTATTAAAGGTGGTGCATAAGAATGTACATATCCTGTTGAGGCTTGTCAACCAGATTCTTGATTTTCGTAAGTATGAAAATGATAAATTGGAATTGGTAAGAGCCAATATGAATCTACGGGTGCAGTTGCAGGAATGGAGTCATTCATTCCAAACTTTGGCTTTGAAAAAGCATATCCATTTTGTATTGGAGGTGAATGATGACCGGGCAGATTATCTGATGGCAGTGGATGCCGAGAAAATGGAACGTGTCTATTTCAACTTATTGTCCAATGCGTTTAAGTTCACACCGGAGAATGGAACCATTACGGTTACACTTTCTACTTTGACGAAGGAGGAAGGTGGGAGATATGCCCGTCTGGTAGTTGCTGATACTGGTTCGGGAATCTCTGTCCAACATATCCGGCATATCTTCGACCGCTTTTATCAGATTGATGTAAACCATGCGGGTTCGGGTATCGGCCTTGCCTTGGCAAAGGCTTTTGTCGAACTGCACGGTGGAGAGATAACGGTGGATAGTGTGGAAGGAAAAGGAACTGTATTTACAGTGGATATCCCTATGACAGTAGTGGAAGAGCCGTCTGCAGACCTCGTGCAGGAACCGCGCATTACACAACAGACGGTGGTGGAGGAGCTGGAGGATATGGAAACAGAAGAGCAGATTCCGGATGAGAATAAAGAATGTATCTTGATAATAGATGATAACGCGGATGTGCGTGACTATGTGAAGTCATTACTAAAAGAAGAATATACAGTGATAGAGGCTCCCGACGGGCGTGCCGGATTAAAGAAAGCCATGAAATATGTGCCCGATGCCATAATCTGTGATGTGATGATGCCGGTGATGGATGGATTGGAGTGTTGCAGAAAGTTGAAAACAGAATTGCAGACTTCCCATATTCCGGTGATGTTGCTCACCGCTTGTTCGTTGGATGAACAGCGGATACAGGGATTTGAGTGTGGGGCGGATTCTTATATCTCCAAACCCTTTAATTCCAAACTGTTGCTGGTACGTCTTCGTAATCTGATGGATAACCATAAGCGGTTGAAACAATTCTTCGGGGATAAGACTACTTTATCTAAAGAACCGGTAAGCGACGTGGATAAAGGCTTTGTTGACCGTTTCAGGGAACTGATAGAAGAAAACTTGGCGGATTCTGAATTAAGTGTGGAAGATTTAGGCAGTAAGATGGGATTAAGCAGAGTGCAGCTTTATCGTAAGATTAAGGCGCTTACCAATTATTCTCCCAATGAATTAGTACGTATTGCCAGATTAAAGAAAGCTGCTTCCTTGCTGGCCTCTTCAGAGAAAACCATATCCGAAATAACGTATGAGGTAGGTTTTACTTCTCCTTCTTATTTTACAAAGTGTTACAAGGATTATTTCGGGGAAAGTCCTACGGACTTCTTGAAACGCAGAGGATAAGAACTATATCCCCCGTAGGGAGTAATGCTTACGCTCTACGGGGGATGTATATTTTAAATCAGCGTTGATAAATCTTTCTCAGCTACGAAAGAGAGATTATTAAGAATAATCACTTCTCTTGCTCTGTCGGGATTATCTGTGCGGAAAATCAATATGCCTTTTGTTCCCTAACAAGAAGGAATACAGATAAGTGATTCCTACTTTTGGCTTCACTGAAAATGGTGATAGCGTCCGCTGCCCGTCCCGGCTGATTATCCAGTGTGATGGCGAACACATCAGAGAGCGCCACAGATATTCCGGCCTCTTTCAGTGTTTCGTATGCGCGTTTGGGTTCCGAGCAGATGATACGGTAAATGCCATATTCCACTGTATCGGCAATAGTGGAGGCAATCAGTTGTATGCCTGCTTCTTTTAATAAGTTCAATACCCTTTGTAGAGTCCCCGATTTATTTTCAATGAAGACGGATAATTGTTGTATAGTCATAAACTTATTTTTAAAGGTTTTACGTAAGTCTTTCACGCGGACAGCTTTGCCTTCTGGTTTAGGGAGTGTTCCTTTGGGTACCAGTTTCACACGTGGGGTAACTAATATTTCATCTTTCAGTTGGCGAGTGATTTCACGGGTCAATGATTGCAGACGCCCGTAATCGTCAGTGAACAGTTGGCTTAATTCCACTTCTACGGTCATCTCATCATTTGATTCGGCAGTTTCAAGTGTAATCAGATAATCACTGCCCAATTCTTTGAATTGTAACAAAATTGTTTCAATCTGAATGGGGAAGATATTGACCCCTTTCAGGATAATCATATCGTCACTGCGTCCTTTCATTCTGTCCAGACGTTTGTGATGACGGCCACAAGGACATTCGCCCGGCAGAATACGGGTAAGGTCACGGGTGCGGTATCTCAGTAAAGGCATCGCTTCACGATTGATCGTGGTCAACACCAGCTCACCCACTTCCCCCTTCGGGTACGGGTTCCAAAAGTGTCGGGGGTTGATTATTTCTACGATATAATAATCTTCCCATATATGCAGGCCGTTCTGTTTCCCTGACATTCAAAAAGCCACACCGGGACCGCACATTTCGGACATGCCGAAAGAATTGTAAGCTTTTACGCCTAACATATCTTCGATGCGGCGGCGTTGTTCTTCAG
>ENA-OQEL01000650-OQEL01000650.1-human-gut-metagenome-genome-assembly--contig:-NODE-650-length-11442-cov-4.327883_pt1 | contig 11442 bp, 13 predicted proteins | sample MGYA00242796_ERZ504637 | MGnify/ENA primary metagenome ERZ504637 (study PRJEB26092, sample SAMD00036306) | human gut metagenome | host: Homo sapiens | study: EMG produced TPA metagenomics assembly of... | reverse complement strand
TACTAGTATTATATATATAAAATAAAAAAGGAGGTACTATGTTTATGAAAACAAATTCATAAGACAAGCAGCAATTGTTACAGCAATGACGATGGTAAACACCATTCACTTGCAAGTGCAGCAGAGATTCAGCCTATAGCTTCTGAGACAGAGGCACCTTCAGAGACAGAGGCACCTGCAGAAACAGAGGCACCTGCAGAGACAGAGGCACCTTCAGAGACAGAGGCACCTGCAGAAACAGAGGCACCTGCAGAAACAGAGGCACCTTCAGAGACAGAGGCACCTTCAGAGACAGAGGCACCTTCAGAGACAGAGGCACCTGCAGAAACAGAGGTACCTGCAGAAGTTGAGACTCCAACAGAGAGTGAAACACAGGCAGTAGTTGCTACAGAGACAGATTCCGATGAGGAGCTTGCACAGGCTACTTCAGATGATGGAGCAACAAATGTTGAAAGAACTGGATGGTATGGACCAGAGGATGGATATCCTGATTATTGCTATAAATTTAATGATGGCTCTTGGGCATATAGTCAGTTTGTTTCTACAGAGACTGGAAAATTCTACTTTGATGCTAATGGCTATATGGTAAGAGGCTGGCAGAAAATTAATTCTTCATGGTATTATTTTGATGCTAATGGTTATATGCAGAAAGATTGGCAGGAAATCGGTGGCAAATGGTATTATTTCAGCCCTTATGATGGCTTTATGTATCGTAGCAGAGTAAGTGAGATTAATGGTACAATGCGTGCTTTTGCTCCTTCTGGTCAGATGATTCAGGGCTGGACTTGGGATGTATATACTGATAATGATGGTGATGTTACAGGAGATTGGTTTTATGCAAACCCAAATGGTACTGCATATGAAGATGGCTGGTTGGCACAAGATGGTGGCTGGTATTATATTAACACATATAGCGGCAGGATGTATTCAAAGGGAATGTATACTATTAATGACAAACGCTACAGATTTAAAAAAGATGGTAAGCTCATCATTGGATGGTATCAGACAGGAATATATTTAGATGACTGGTACTATACAAATGCAGATGGATCAGCGTATTCAGGATGGCTGCCATATGGCGGAAGCTGGTATTATTTTGATGATTGGGGAGATATGTATGGCGATCAATGGGTAGACCATAAATACTATATTGGATGCGATGGTAGAATGGTCTCAGGCTGGTATGATTGTAGTCAAAAATCAGCAAATTATTCATCGACTAATTGGATGTATTTTAATGCTGATGGTACTAAATATGTAGGTTGGTTACCATATAATGGAAATTGGTATTATATTAGTGATAATGGTTATATGGTAGCAGATACTATTGATTATTGTGTAAGTCAGGATGCATTTAGAGATGAAAATGGAAATACTAATTGGACAGAGTATAATAAGGCTCGTAAGGCTTCACCACGATACGTATTTGATGCAAATGGTGTTATGGTTACAGGATGGTATCATGACATTCAAACTACAGGTGGTCAGATTACATACGATGAATGGTATTATTCAGACTCTGATGGAAAGTGTCATGACGGATGGCTTTTATACAACGGAGCTTGGTATTATTTCCGTAAAGGCGAAATGCTGAGAAATACATATACTCCTGATGGAAATTGGGTAGGGCTTGATGGTGTTTGGGCTTAACTCATAGTTTTATATATTAATTGCATAAAATATTTTTGAGAGGTCTATGTGGATAACATAGACCTCATTTAATATATAATCATTAGAATTTTGTATTTATTTGAGTGCAATACTGGATACTGGGGTATTATTTGAATCAAGATGGTACTCTAATCTCATATGTGCTATAATGTTTTAAAAGTATAGGAAGGAAATAAAACAGTGAGAAAAAAAGTAACAAATAAAACTAAGAAGATTTTGGGAGCATTTGCCGTTGCAGGTATGCTTGCAATGAGTGTTAATTCTGTACAGGCAGCACAGGAGGAATATACAGCCGGATCATCAATGGGAAAGGAATATGATGAACTGGAACAGGCATATTCGGATGATGAGGTCTTAGCAACAGCATCCAATCAGGGGCATTGGGAAGTGAATTATGCAGGCTGGTGGTATCAGTATTCAGATGGAACATATCCACGTAGTTCCTGGGTAAATATTAGCAATAAATGGTATTATTTTGATGAAATGGATATATGGTTACTGGATCACGCAATATTAATAATGCCTGGTATTATTTTGATGGAAGTGGAGAGATGCTTACAGGCTGGCAGTATTATTTAGGAGCTTGGTGGTACCATAAGCCATCCGGGGCATGGGTACAGTCTAACTATGCTAATGGGACATTAGTCGGAATTGATGTATCATATTATCAAAAAGATATTGACTGGACTACTGTGAAAAATAGTGGTATAAACTATGCAATGCTGAGAGTTTCAAGAAGCTACTATTCTGATTCATATCATCATTTTACAGATAAAAGATTTAATGAATACGCTTCAAATGCAAATAAAGCTGGTATGCCTATTGGTGCATATATATATAGTCAAGCGAGAAACGTTAGTGATGCTGTTTCGGATGCAAGATACGTTGTAAGTGAGTTAAGGGGATATACAATCTCATATCCTGTAGCTATTGATTTGGAGGATTCTTCGCAGACGGATTTGTCTAAGGCGCAGCTTGGTGCTATTGCAAAAGCATTTTGTGATGAAATCAGGAGATATGGTTACACTCCTATGGTTTATTGCAATGAGAACTGGTATAAGAACTACATAGATGTAAGCCAGATTGCAGGAGAGGAATTGTGGATTGCAAGATATAATTCGCATTATGATACAAATATTAAAAGAGGTATATGGCAGTGTAGCTCTACAACCAGAATTCCGGGTATATCGGGAAATGTGGATTTGGATTTTGCATACAAGAATTATGAGAATCCGATTACAAGCGTCATAGGATATTGGAGCCTATATGGTAATGATTGGTATTTTATTGATGCAAATGGTCAGTATGTAACAGGCTGGCAGTTTATAAACGGAAACTGGTATTATTTTGCGGGAAATACAGTTATGACAACAGGCTGGCAATATGTAAACGGTAATTGGTACTACATGGATGCAAGTGGAGCTATGAAGACAGGTTGGCAGTACATAAATGGTAAATGGTATTTCTTGGAAAAGAGTGGAACCATGACTATGGGCTGGCAGTATATTAGTGGACACTGGTATTATATGGACTGGACCGGAATGATGACAACAGGTTGGCAGTATATAGGTGGACATTGGTACTATATGGACTGGACCGGAATGATGACAACAGGTTGGCAATATATAGGCGGACATTGGTATTATATGAATGCAGATGGAATAATGGTAACTGGCAGACATTATATTAATAAAAGATGGTATTATTTTAATGCAAATGGTGTATGGAATTAGAGACGAAGGGAGCTGTTATATTTATGAAGAAAAAAATAATAGTTTTATTAACGATTGCAATTCTGAGCTTATGTAATACCAGTGTTTTCGCTGAAGAGTCAGGTTACATATGGACACAAGGTGAAAGTGGTTTGTGGTATTATGTGGATACAGAAGGTAATTGTAAGACAGGTTGGCAGTACATAAATGGATGTTGGTACTATATGGATGTCAATGGTATTATGACAACAGGTTGGCAGTACATAAATAATCACTGGTATTATATGGATGCTAATGGGGCTATGACCATGGGCTGGCAATATATAAATGGCTACTGGTATTACATGGATGCTAATGGGGCTATGACAACAGGCTGGCAGTACATAAATGGTCAGTGGTATTATATGGATGTCAATGGTATTATGACAACGGGCTGGCAGTATATAGGTGGTCAGTGGTATTATATAGCTCCAAGTGGAATTATGGTTACAGGCTGGCAGTATATAGGTGGTCAGTGGTATTATATAGCTTCAAGTGGAGTGATGACAACGGGTTGGCAGTATATAAATGGCAACTGGTATCTCATGAATGGAAATGGAGCGATGACAACAGGCTGGCAGTATATATCTAATTTTTGGTATTATATGAATGGAAATGGGGTTATGCAGACCGGTTGGCAATCTATTAATGGCACATGGTATTATTTTAATGCGAGTGGAGATTGGGTTGATTTTTCAAGCATGAATTCGTATGCACAGGGATATTCAAGTTCAACAAAATATTTAATAATGGTGGACAGAAAAGCTTGTGTTGTAGGCATTTATTACGGAAGCAGAGGTAATTGGACTCAGCAATATGCATGGCCGTGTGCACCTGGAAAAGCAGCAACTCCGACTGTTGGAGGCGAATTTAATGTTGGCGGTAAGGGATACTATTTTGATTCCGGCAATTCAAGATGTTATTATTATACACAGTTTAAGGGAAATTATCTGTTCCATAGTGTGTTGTATAACAAAAATGGTACACTTCAGGATGGCAGAGTCGGAATTCCACTGTCTCATGGATGTGTAAGGCTTGAAATAGGGAACGCTAAATGGATATATGATAACATTCCGAGTGGAACACATGTAGTTGTTTATTAAAGGGAACATTTATTAAAATTTCTATTAGACAAAATAAAAATGATGAATTATATTTATTTTTATAAATTTGAGGGCATAACATGCAAACCAACACCACACGAGATAAAACAATTGATTTCATAAAGGGCATCCTTATTTTATTTGTGATTTTAGGTCACACTACATTGGGTCTGACAGACATGTACTCATTTGATGATACAATGAATGGTATTGCAAATGTAATATACAGCTTTCACATGCCTTGCTTTATCGCAGTTTCAGGCTTCTTATACAGTGAATATGTAGGGAATGCTTCACAAGGCATTTTTAGCCGGATAGGTCATAAAGCATTTAATATCCTGCTGCCGTACGTGATGATTTCAGTTATTTACTGGATTATTAAATTTGCCCTTTCAAATTTGATAAGGGAGCCGGTTGCCGTTAGCAGCCTGATAAGCATACCGTGGAAGCCGATAGAGTTTTTATGGTATTTATACGCGCTATTTCTCATATATTGTGTGGCGTATATGGCTGATTATGTGTTTGCGAGGCTTCTGCCACATTTTAATTATAAAATGGAGCTTTTATTTGTGCTGTTTTTAATAATTGCTTTCACATGCTATGGCAGCTTTCACTATGAGGGCTTTAACTACATAGCCGGCTTTCAGATGTACTTTTATCTGGGATGCCTGATTAAGAAGTGGCTTGATAAACTGGATAATAGATATGCTGTGCTGAGCCTTGCCGTTATGAGTGTGCTTGTAGAGGCGTCCGGCATAGTATTACAGGATGACATGAGCAGCAATCCCCTTTTCAGCAGTCTGTTTGAGCGGTTTACCGCCTGTATAGTGACAGTATTTATATTTGCAGTAAGCTATTTTTTATCAAGGTATTGTGATTTCCCTAAATGGTTACAGACTATCGGCCGGGATAGCATGCCGTTTTATGCGATGAATGTGATATTTGTAGGTGGAATCAGGATTATATTGAACAGGGCTGGTATAACCAATATGGCGCTGCAGTGTATATGTGGATTTGCAGGAAGCACTGCTATATGCTGGATATTGTATGAGTGTATCATAAAGAAAATCAGGCTTATCGATTTTATATTCTACCCATGCAAACAGCTTTATATCAGAAAATGATAAATATGAATCAGGGTGTTGATTTTTTAATACTAATCCGATATACTATATAGTGTTTACTGAAAAAATATCAAAATAAAGCGTTTCAATAGAAAAGGAAACACCATGAAATTTATTAAAATTCCTGCATTTGCAATAGTCCTCCTTTTGCTCATGCAAATAGTATCAAAGGCATTTATTGCCATTGACAGCAGCGATATCGAAAATATATATGGCTTTTACTCAGAACCAAAGAACAGTCTTGATATGGTCATGATTGGACCAAGTGAGGTATACACGGGCTATGCACCGGCGTTGGCGTGGGAGGAGTATGGCCTTAAGTCGTGCAATCTTTCAATAGGAGCTGTGCCATGCAATATGTACAAGTCCATCGTCACGGAGATTGTGAAGAGACAGAAGCCGAAGCTTCTTTTAATCAATGCTTCTGCATTTAGTTATTGCAATAGTAATCTGACTGATGAGGTTTATCTGAGAAAGTGGATTGATAATATGCCTATGTCACAGAACAAGCTTGACACGGTAAAGACTATTCCCAAAAATATCAATAATGATGATGAAAAGGTGAAGGATAATATATCGGATACCCTTTATTTTCCATTGGAGAAGTATCATGGCAACTGGAAGGCCCCTGAGGCAGTGTATACCTCATTTGTCACTCGTGCCTATATGAGGCTCAGTGGTGGAGGCTACCTGAAGGGCTTTTAATTCAAAAAATCAGGCATCACCGGAGGCCGTGACAATCTGGCAAATATCGGACAGCCTACTAAAGAAGCCTATGTGCTGACTGATGAATGCAGAGCATATCTTAAGGAGCTGCTTTCGTACTGCAATAAGCTTGGCATAAAGCATGTGCTGTTGCTGCAGCCACCTCATGAGACACAGGCTGCTGATAAGTCAGGGCTTGAGCAGATTGAAAGTATAACGAGGGAGTATGGATACGATTTTCTTGATCTGAGTACTGATTATGAGAGCATTGCAGGGATAGATGATTCACATGATTTCGCAGATTTTGAGCATCTGAATGCATATGGAGCCCAAAAGCTTTCGTCATATATTGGCAATCTGGTAGTAAACCAATATGGGATAAAGTCTGATACGACAGGTTCAGAGCTTTCAAGATGGGAAAAGTCCGTGAAGAGGACTAAAAAAGCTCTGAAAAATGGCAAGAGAATATACTGACAGAAGAGAGGCACAGGTGGTTGGAGAGTATGAGGCAGCCAAATAAGTGAAGCTGCCGGGGAATTAAGCGTTGCAGAATGGTATTATTTAGTGGTATTTGATTCTGGCTTTGATGAGCCTTGTGCCTTCACATACCATCTCGTCACGCATCAGTAAAAGCAGCACCATATAGATTATAAATCCGGTCACAATCATAATCATTGTGTGCATGAAGCTGACTGACAGCTTTGCATCCATGAGCAGCAGTACGATAAGCATACAGACTGCTGATACAAGATATTTCCACGATAAAGAAAATATTTTTGGTATACTTAGCTCATTTCGTATGAAGTAAAGCTGCACGGCAGTTATTATTACCTCCGAGATGACAGATGCTATGGCTGCACCGTATGAATAGAGCTGAGGTATGAGAATCATATTCATGACAAAATTGGCTACGGCTCCGATACATACTGAGCGTGTCAGCAGACCTTCACGCTTGGTAGTTACCAGATACTGTATACCGATTACATTGCTTAAGCCTATAATCGGCAACAGTGTAGCCATTATCATGATGAGGTATGGCACCTTTTCATATCCAGGCCCGAAAAACCATGGCGAGAAATTGCGCGCGATGCCTATCAGGCCAAAGCACAGGGCAAAACCTATAAACCAGACGAATTGAAAGCTCTTATAAAGGAGGGCTTTTACTTCGTCTTTTTTATTTTCACTGAAGGCTCTTCCTATTCTTGGAAGCATCACAGTACCGAGTGAGGTTACGAGCATGAGCACCATTTTGGATATCTTGTTGGCCTGCTCATAGTAGCCGTTTTCTGTCATGCTGCCGGTTATGTTGTTGAGCATGGTTTTGTCAAGCGCTGTGTATATGGTTGTCGCTATAGTTGGTACAAATAGTGTGAGAGTAGCCCTTAGATGAGAGAATGGCTTAAGCTCCTTAAGCTTTGGTCTGTCAACATATTGAGGCAGGTAAAACCAGATGGATATATTGGCAAAAAGCTCTAATAGACATACTCCTGCCACATATATGAGCAAATCACTCTCTGAGCGCACGGCGATGAAGATAAAAGCAATGTTTATGATTTTAAAAATCACGTTTCGACCGACTATTTTGCCAAATTCCTCAAGTCCCTGAAACAGCCAGGAGATATCAGAAGCAACTGATATCAGGTACACGGCTTCAATCAATAGCAGGTGCTTTTTGAGTGGTGAGTGCCCAAATGCAAGTGTGAATACCATATATGCGCAAAGACACACAATCACACTGATGACGGATAGAAGCTCTATCTCCCAGAAGGTTTTTGTGCGTTTCGCTCTGTCCTCCTGCAGGTATGATATTTCCCTGTTTCCGTAGTTTACAGTGCCCAGTGCGGCAAACATGATAAAGTATGATACCAGTGAGTAGGTATAGCTGTATGCACCTATTCCGTCTGCCTTAAGCACCCTCGAGAGGTACGGCGCTGTGATAAGCGGTGTAATCAGTGTGAGTATCTGGTAGCTCACATTATATATGTAGTTTAGTTTTATACTCTTGTTTTTTTGTGTTTTCTTTTTCATGCAGATATCATATCACATATTGACTTATTTTGGCTATGCAGTTATTATATAAAAATCGCAAATTAACATTACTATCAACTTACACGTATAAATTACGACAGGGGCTAAAGCCTGTCACATAGGTGGAGAAATGGATAATATTATAATACGAAACAGGAAAGAGGAGTTTAAGGAGCTTGTTTTATACACGTTTTTTGGCAATATGACCTTTGTGATCAGCATAGGCTCATATGCCATTTTTAATGTATTCTTTGGTATCAATGAGCTGATTGCGAATCGCACTGGCATGGGTGTTTGCTGTTCTTTTTTCATATGTTACCAACAAGAAGTGGGTGTTTAAGGCTGCAACGCCCACCAAGACGGCATTTTTTAGTACAGATGTTTGCTTTTTTCAGTGGCAGATTCATCACGCTTTGTTATTGAAGAGACTATTATCTTTATTTTTATCACGCTTCTGGACTATCCTAGCATGTGGGTGAAGCTGGCAGCGCAGGTGGTTGTGGTGGTGCTCAACTATGTGATAAGCAAGCTGTTTGTTTTCAAAAATCGCTAAATGTGGTATATTTAATAAAATAATAAGAACTATAATAGTGTGTATATGGTATAATAAAACGTAAATTTAAACGCAGTTTATGAGAAGTTGATTTACATATGGATATAGAAGCTGCTTTTTGCAGTGTGGGACAGAAGGAGAAAATCCTGTATGAGTAATAGACTTGACATGAAAAAAGATACAAATAATCGAAAAGACAAAACAAAATACGATGGTCCGGAGAAGCCGGACGCATACATGGGCAATGACAAGCAATGGGTTTTCAGGGCATTGGTTCTTGCTTTTATTGATATGTGCATCATTGCAATCTCATTCTTTTTCGCTTTGATGATCAGGTTTGAGTTTTCATATTCACATATTCCGCTCTCATTTTTGGAGGGTTATCTGCATATTGTGCCGTTGTTTATGGTGATTTCACTTGTGGTGTTTTATATTTTCAGGCTATATCACAGCATATGGCGCTTTGCGAGCATCAATGAGTTTATGCATATTATAGGTGCCTTTTTAGTACTTGCGGTTGTGTGCGTTATCATTCATGAGGTGTATGAGATTAAGATGCCGTACGCCTTCTGGATTATTGGATTGATGCTCAGCTTTGCACTTTGTACAGCGTGCCGTTTTGCATACAGATTTATCAGGACAGGTCAGAAGATGCTGGAGCAGAGAGGCTCTGCAAACGGTGATGAGAAGGTCATGATTATAGGAGCAGGAAATGCAGGCAGGATGCTTATCAGAGAGCTTATCATGAGCTCACATCTGCACACAAAGGCCTGCTGTATCATAGATGACAATCCGGCGAAGCTTGGCCGCTTCATAGACGGTGTGCCTATTGTCGGCAACCGAAATGACATTCCGGAGATGGTTGAGAAGTATGATATCACAAAGATTGTGTATGCCGTACCTTCCACATCGGGTAAGGACAGGAAGGATATACTCAATATTTGTAAGGACACAGGCTGTGATGTGTCTGTGGTTCCGGGAATATATCAGATGGTGGATGGCAGGGTTTCGGTTTCCAATCTGCGTCCGGTCAGCATTGAGGATTTGCTTGGAAGAGATCCGGTTGTTGTGGATAATGATGGTATTCATTCATTTTTACAGGGCAAGGTGGTCATGGTTACAGGTGGCGGTGGCTCCATAGGTAGTGAGCTTTGCCGTCAGATAGCCAGGGAGGATCCGAAGCTTCTTATCATTTTTGATATTTATGAGAATAATGCATACGATATACAGCAGGAGCTGAAGCGCAAATATCCTTATGTTAGGGTGGAGACGCTGATTGGCTCGGTGCGCAATACTAACAGGCTGCATTATGTATTCCAGACATATCACCCTGAGATTATCTATCATGCGGCAGCACATAAGCATGTACCGCTGATGGAGGAGAGCCCGAATGAGGCAATAAAAAAACAATGTGCTTGGCACTTTAAAGCTCTCAAGGATTGCAGCAGAGTACCATGTGAAGAAGTTCGTGCTTATCTCTACGGATAAGGCGGTCAATCCGACCAATATCATGGGTGCGTCAAAGCGTCTGTGTGAGATGGTTATACAGATGATGAACAGGCAGACGGAGACTGATTTTGTCGCTGTGCGTTTTGGAAACGTGCTTGGCAGTAATGGTAGTGTTATCCCGCTGTTTAAGAAGCAGATAGAGGATGGCGGTCCTGTTACGGTGACGGACAAGCGTATTATCAGGTATTTTATGACAATTCCGGAGGCCGTGGCGCTTGTGCTGCAGGCAGGGCTCTATGCTCACGGAGGCGAGATTTTCGTGCTCGACATGGGCGAGCCGGTCAAGATTGATGATATGGCAAGAAACCTTATCAGGCTTTCAGGACTGGAGCCGGATGTGGATATTCAGATTGTATACACAGGCCTGCGTCCGGGCGAGAAGCTATACGAGGAGATGCTGATGAGCGAGGAAGGCCTCAAGGAGACTCCGAACAAGCTGATTCATGTTGGTGAGCCTATTGAGATGGATGATGAGCTCTTTGAGAAGCAGCTTGAGATGCTCGAGAAGGCATGCACCTCGGAAGCAAAGGATATCAAGCAGATAGTGGCCTCTGTGGTAAAGACATATCATCCTGACCTGGAGGACTAAAATATCTTTTGAAGCTCATAATATAGACTGTAAAAGCCGGATGTTTGGCATATTTTATGCCGGAAGCGAGGAACATAATTATGGAAAAGAGACAGATTTCATTTTCACCACCTGATATAACAGAGGCAGAGGTGTCAGCTGTTGCTGATGCACTGCGAAGCGGTTGGATTACAACAGGTCCAAGAACCAAGGAATTCGAGAAGAGGATTGCTAAGCTATGCGGCACGGATAAGGCTGTGGCACTTGGCTCTGCTACTGCGTGTCTTGAGTCGATACTCAGATTCTTAGGAATAGGTGCAGGTGATGAGGTCATCACAAGCGCATAGCACATATACTGCATCTGCAAGCCCTGCTGTGCATGTAGGGGCAGCTGCTTAAGTTTATAGACGTAGCACCTGATCATTGAGAT
>ENA-OQEL01000649-OQEL01000649.1-human-gut-metagenome-genome-assembly--contig:-NODE-649-length-11477-cov-2.902819_pt1 | contig 11477 bp, 16 predicted proteins | sample MGYA00242796_ERZ504637 | MGnify/ENA primary metagenome ERZ504637 (study PRJEB26092, sample SAMD00036306) | human gut metagenome | host: Homo sapiens | study: EMG produced TPA metagenomics assembly of... | reverse complement strand
GGCTTTCAGGTACTCTTTCTCACCAATCTCACCGGCAGCGAACTCTGCAATCTTATGGCTCGGGGAACGGAAAAAAGCACGGGTGTTCATGACGTCAAAACAGCGTGGCCGCCGCTTTCTCACCGTAGATATCTTCCAGCTGGGCATAGGACTGGATACCAAACACATAACAGCCACCGAACTTACGGGCTTCCGGCAGGATCTCCACCAGATCCGGCAGTTTGTGTAACGTGGGTAACTCATCACAGAAAAACCACACACGACGGTTACGGTTTTCTCCCATTGCCAGCAGACCACGAATGGCAATGGACAGCCACATGGAGATCACAGGCTTCAGGGAGGCATGGGTGTCGGCGTTCGACGAAATAAACAGCCAGCCGTTTTTCTGATCTTCCCGGACACCACGCATCCAGTCACGGATGGTGAAGGGATCACCGTTATGCTCAATCCCCTGCAGGTAACGGATGGCTTTCACGTAGTTGGTCAGCACAGCACGGATGGAAATCGCCGTTTTCTCAATTTTCTCTTCCACCAGGTTGGCCGCCGGTGAATTACGCAGGAAGGTACGCAGTTTTTCAATTTTGATGGAAAGCAGTGTGTCCACCAGTTTGCTGTAGCTGCGGTTGGGGTCATTACGCATCAGGTACGCCGCTTCCGCAAAAATGGTACGTCCTGAACCCTGCCAGAACGGGTCCTCTTTTGTACCCATAGGGATCAGAGTATTTGCGGTATTATCAAAATCCGGCTGTGTCAGGCACTCCTTCCACAAATCCCATGCGGCACAGCGGGCATCCAGCGGATTCAGGATTTTATCGATGGAGGGATCATAGTAACTTTTAACAAATTCCCCTGAACGGTCATAAATCACCACCATATCACCGCGCTGACGGGCATAGTTGGCCAGACGACGGATAACCTCCGACTTACCGGCCCCGACCGTGCCGTGCAGACAGAAGTTCTGGATTTCGGAATCCCGGATAATCGGCAGGTCGCCAATCCGGATATCGGAGTCCTTGCCGTCTTTTTTCAGCATCCGGGCAACGTCTTTCGGATTGTCTGTCAGCTGACGACCACCTGTGACTTCATTTTCGCTCTGTTGTTTACCCTGACGCCCCAGAATCCAGGAGACAACAAAGAAGGTGATCAGGCAAATAACCAGTGCCACAACTGTGGCCAGAACGAATGCGGACCATAGCTGCTCTCCGCACCAGATCATATATTTATCATGCAGTACCTGGGCAGCGTTCATCCGGAAGGTTTTGCCGTAATACTGGATCTCATATACTGGCTGGGACTTGATTAAATCCCGCATGCCTTCCAGCGTGGTACACCACCAGTAAATACAGCCGTTCACAAACGTCTGCCAGCTTATTTTTACCCATAAAACCAGACCAACGAGAATCCAGAAAAAAAGTAAACAGGCAGTAAAGCATGATATTGGCGATCTGGCTGAACATGCGGATACGCATGGACGCAATCTGACCGCCCTGGGTCATATCCTTTGCGTTAAAACTCATGATGATATTCCGAAGAAAGAAAGTCAGTCGGACTGATTATTAATGATGAAAAGATTAATAACCATTAAATTCCGGCTTCGCCGGCAACACTTCACGGTCGCACAAAGAATTTGCACAACCGCTCAGTGTTTTCATATTTATTTCGAAAACCCCGGAAAGAAATAAAATTTATTTTATTTCTTTCCGGGGTTGGACAACGAGCAAAGCGAGGCGTCAGTCAGGAGGCCAGCAGGACTGGGCCGGATAATTTTCTTGATGTCATTAAAGTTAATAAATAAAGATCAGCTATTTACCGTCATAAGCATCCATATTTGATCAACACCTGATGAATCTTGATCAACAGCAACTGGCTCAATTGAAAGTGACCATATTTCTTTACCATTGACAATACAGGAAAAATCATCAAAGAAATAACCTTTATTTACATACTCATCCAGTTTTTCTGTTTGAAATCTATACGCAATCTTTTGTTTTTTCAAAGCTCTGATAAGAATCCCTGAATGCTTCATATGCTCCGAAATGAGCATACAATCCCATATCACGAAAGGCTTTAGCAACTTTATAGCCGGATTCAATAAAAGTATCAGAGGTGAATTTCTTAATTCGTCTCTGCCCTCCACTTATAGCACATAAATTTTCCACATTCACTGATGGTGCCGCTACTTGTTTATCAACAAACAGAGCCGGAGTATATAGGAAATACGTATCAGAACCGCCAGTACGGGTAATATAGTTATAATTCTCATTATGAATGTTATACATTACCTGGTCGGACAAAAATTCTCTTATATGTTTATTCTTATATTCATATAAAGTTCCTTCAGATACTTGTGTACTTATGCATCCCTGAATGAGGAAACAAATTGATAACATTATACATTTTCTGATTAACACGACTGCCACCTTTATTCCATAATAGGGATTTTATATGAGACTGGTACAGCTTTATCCAGTCTCATCCTAAATTACAATATATTAGCAATTGATTTGGCCAGCTGGTCTTCGAGAACAGGCTTCGCCTCTTCAAATTTCAGGTTAACCTTGTTCGCATTTGAGACCACACGGGTCTGATATTTATGCTGGTTACCTGTTTCAGTACTGGTCTGAATTTCGCACCTGATGTGCCCTGACGAAGAGCGGCAACATTATCCGTTGTCACCGTTGACTTAGTACGCTCTGCAATCTGCACATCCGTGATCATGGTATAGTTCACATCTTCCACCATCGCATCTGCAGCCATACCCACCAGACCAGCAGCAAGGCCCACACCGAGTGTGGCACCGGCAGAATTGGAGTTATATCCGGTGATACCCAGCACCTAACGCGGCACCAACTGCTGCGCCTTCATAACCACGGTTCAGCCATCCCTGAGACTCCCGCAGATCCATCTTATCGGCCTTCAGCACATTCGCCTGAATCCAGTAGTAGGCTTTATCCGGAGAAGTCACCACCTGATACCCTTTTGCTTTCACAGCATCAGCAATTTTGCCCTGCAGCCCACTCATGTCTTTATCAGACGTGTTTTTGATTTGCAGAAATACCGTGCGTTCGCTGGCGGGTTCAAGCCAGATGGTCTCACTCATCTGAGTCTTCACCTCAAGATTACGCTTCTTGATTGCCGTGCTCATCGCACCACACCCTGAAAGGGCCAGAGTGGAACTGACCAGTGCAACCATCATCAATTTTTTCATTTTCATCAATGTTCCTTCATATTGAATAAAACGTCATAATATACAAATTAAGATTCACTCACCATATCGTTTTGAACTATAACCATATGAATTACCACCGATATCCACACCAATACCTGACATAGGTAACCCTGTTGCAGGATTAGTACGATGAAAATCCATATTATCAAAATCCAGATGTAAATCTTCATTAGTTTGTTCATTTACCTGAGATTGCATCCATTCTCTTACACTTACACAACCACTAACTCGCCTTAATTCGTATAGTGTACCAATGATAAAAACCATCAGGCTTAATAATGGAGAGAGTAAGGAAGATACTGGCATCGTTATATACCAAACGCCTTTACCAAACTTAAACTCATCCGACACATTCCGCTTTTTTTCGTATTTGAGAGAACAACCATATAAACAGTCCCTGCCATAGTACTATGAAGAACAGCATAAAAATTGTTTCGGCATTCCCCCAACCAGCCAGATAACAGGCGATAAACTGTATCACCGTTACCAAAGCAATATGGGTTAAACATCTCATTATCATCTCCCAAACACAGCATTATTGCTTATACTTATCCTGATATTCCTTTGCCCTTTTCATAAGTTCCTGTGGACTGTCAGCCCCGGGCATTCTTTCCTGAGCCGACTTTTCTTCATTATATTTATTATTCTGAGATAATGCCTCTGTTTTATGGTGATTCTGCAGTTCAGAATACTGTCCTCTTACAATATTTTCCTCGCCACGTATGCTGTTCTGAGTATCACCTATATTCCCTTTATATTCTGTGACCATATTATCAACCTGATGTTTTACATCATTACGGATATTACTGTCCTGCGTTCCTTGCTCAATAATGGCCTGATGTCCCTGATGGTCAGCAATAATATCCTGACTGCCACCACCCGAAGGTACGCTCTCCATTCCTTTACCAATATCGCCACGGGATTTCCGCCAGGCATTATCAACACCAGGCTGTACCCGTTCCTGCACAAAAGACCAAGCCATCGCCCGACGACGTTCTGCAATCTCCGGTGAACTGGTGTTTGTCAGAATAGCTTCTGCATCCTGTGGCGCGTGTTTCATTACATACTGTGCAAACTGTTGCGACAAGTCTTCACTCATCTGCCCACTCATGCTTTCAGTACGGGATGCCATTTCAGCATATTCATGGCTGCGGGTCATATTCGTCGTGTACTGGTCGTAACTCTGCTTCGCTGAATTCAGGGCTGCAGACAACTGATCCACACGGGAATCAGCATTATTATCAGTATGGCTGCCGGACTCACTGACCTTGCGACTGGTAAAGTAATCGCTGGCCTCTTTAAAGTCTTGTGTAGCTCTGGCATCGATATCATGACGAGCATTATGGCTCGACTGAGTATTACTACTTGCCGTATGCGCATCATTATCTTCCCAATCAATACCAGCGCGACCACCACCTTTAACACCTAAGCCGCCACCAACACCAAGAATTTTAGGTTTACCCCCCCATTCAGCATGAGCATCTCCATACATCCCGGCAGAAGCTCTCGTACTTCTGGATGCCAGTTCCTGAGTCGCCTGCTCATTACTGATATTATGCGCCTTCGCATAGCTTTCCACTGCACTGCGCATACGGCTGGCCATCATGGAGTCCTGTGCGCTCATCGTACTGTCAGCACCACCTGTGACAGAATCACTGCTCCCCCGGTTAGAACCAAACTGACTGAGCGAGTTCCAGGCACTGGCAATACTGCTGCTGAAACCATGCAGGGCACTTTCTGCTCTGTTCGACGCCTCCCGGGCCATTTCCTGTTGCGCCGCTGCAATCTGACGCGTTGCATTGATACCGACCGGTAAACGGGACATCGCTCCGCTTGCATCCATCACCATATTACCGTCACGGGTCTGTGTGGCAGTTGCGCCACTGCCGGTCTGGTACATCATCTGACCAAACGACGTGGTGCTGTTGGTGCTCCAGCTGAAGCCGTTCACGTTTTCCGTCTGCATGTTGCCGTAGGAGTAATTACCGTCAACCACACTGCCTGCTGCACTGGCCGTCGGACTGATAGAGGAAGAGGCGAAGTGGCTGTACACGCTGGAAAAACCTGCGCCAAGGCCTTTTACCATCATCCATGACAACGGGGGGATCATGGCTGAAAGATACCCGGCAGTAGAGGCCAGGTCAGAGTATTTCAGCTGTATCTGAGAGAGTTCAGACAGCACGACCGGCGCACCATTCATCTTCGCATAGAATGTCATGGCACTGTTCAGAATGGCATACAACAACGGCCAGGTCTGCAGCCACATCAGGGCAAACACATAGCCTTTCAGGACGGACAGTGTCAGTTTGTTGAAGACAGCTGCCAGTACCAGAAGCGGGAAAATACCAATGGCAATTCCCGTCAGGATAGTCTGTACCATTGGCAGGTTTCGCATTGTCACATGACCGATAGAGACATGCGCCAGACGTTGCTTCTCCATCGATGACGTGGTGGCCAGATTCACCAGGCTGGCGGTGTCACCAGTACGGGCGGCATTACTGGTGATACCCTCTTTCAGGGCATTCATGGTGACGTTCTGGCGCATAATCTGGCTGGCAGACTGACTGGAGCCGTAGAAATAACTGTAACTGTCACTGACCAGTTGTCTGAATAACAGGTCCGGGTCCGGTCTGCCGCCAAATATCTGCTGCACATAATAATGCCAGGTCTTGCCTCCCGTCTTTGTATCGAGATTCAGCCTGTCTTTCAGCGTGACCGACGCATCCTTACAGGTTATGAAATTATTATTGTTGTCATAAACGCCCCGTAGCGGGCTGGGTCGGGAAAAAATCAGCGTGTAGGGGTCAGCGGAGGCCATCAGCTCTTCCAGCGTGTATTTATGATTCAGGTAAATATCACCCAGCACGCAGTTCTGGACGTAGTCCTGGAACAGATTGATGATTTCCGGATTCCGGGACAGGAAATCGGTGCTTTTCACAATCAGATTCGCCCCGAACAGCATGCCTGTCTTGCTGTAGGTGACGCTGTCCGGTTGGGTGAATATCATCTCGTAGCTGATCACCATCGCATGCCCGATACGGGTCGTAAGAGAAAGTGGCATCGCCAGACCGACCGGAACATTATCCACCCGGTGAACCTGGACCAGGTCACTGTTATCAATAATTTGCACCGAGTGCGGACATTAACCAGCAGGCTGATAAGCACAAACACCGCCACCCAGCCCAGTAAATCCATCACGTTGTGCCGCTGTACCCACATAAAAGCCACAGCAACAACAGACAGGGTGAGCGCAATTTTTTCAATGGAATCCCAGGTCCGCGTACTCATAAATGCAGCAATGGCATTCAGGTTATTCCGCAACCACTCACCACCGGCAATCACATAAACTTCATTCACAGTGAATTCCCTCCGAAGTGATAGTTGTTCTGGTAACGGCTGAGCATACGGGCGGAAAGCTGCTGGCGCATGTAGCTCATCTGACGTTCGACAACCAGCAGCGCATCCTGCTGGACCTGTACCTGGCTCTGGAAAATGGCAATCTGTTGCTGTGCCTGATTCAGATTCTCCAGAACATTGTCCATCACAGCCTGCGGATAGTTCCCGGTGGCAATCATGGCCCGGGCCTGCTGAAGCAGTTCCTGAATGTACTGGAGCATGATGTCGTAGCCGATATAGTCCGTCAGCTGGTAAACGACGCTGTTGGACACACCGAGCATCTGCGGGTCAATCAGATATTTAAAAACGGGATGGTGGTGCTGGAAATAAACCCCTGTTCCCGGGCGTCAAGCGGAGTGTCACTCACTGCTTTATTCTGAATACTGGTGAGCAGTTTTGTAATCTGTGACTTCAGGGCTTTATCCCGGGCGATGGTCACATTTGCATCCGCCACCACCTTCAGACACTTGTCCGAATCGTTGCAGTGGTAAATTTTTGCCGTTCCCCCCTCCATAATCGCCCGGAGGATATCGCGGTCAGTGGTACGCGCCGGCAGGGGAGTAATCTCGCTGTCTTCCCCCAAAAATCAGCGTACCGGTGAGCGTCATGATAAATTCTTTCAACTCTTTGTTGCCGTCAAACATTCTGCTTTTTTTTCAGCGCCTCCCATATGATATTCTGGTTTTTCAGCACCCGCTCCTTGTCCTTGTCGCTGGCTTTGTCACGAACAGATGAGGACTGCCCTCCGACCGTGCACCCCTGACGAGATGCGGCCCAGTCGGCGAAGATATTGCTTTCACTGCCAATGTCCTGACAAACTTTCTGCTGAGATTCCTGCGTCTGAGGGAACAGCCCCCCCACAAGCCCCTGTGCCACCTGACAGGAACTGAGGTTCATACTGTTAATGTCACTTGCCATTTTCTGCAGGAAGTCTTTTGCGGTTTTTATTTCCGGCACCGTTGTCTGCAGGGCAAGGTCAAAAAAGTAACCGGCAGCATTGCTCATAATCTGCTTAACAAAACGCTGCAACTGATCGCCATTAATAAAACTGAACGAGCCGAGATAGGCGTCGATGCCGCCACATCCGGCATTGATATCCGGCAGCGTCATGGAAATCAGCTGGATAATTTTTGACCTGGGTGCGGGCATACAGGGAGCCACCATAGGCATACCCGGCGGCCTGCCCCTGCCAGACGCCCGCCTGGGTGACATTGGACGCAAATCCCAGCTTATTAAAGAACTGATTCATGTCGCTGTTCACATCCGCTGACGCTGCGGGTGTGACCGTCAGTAAAACGGCACAAAGAACCAGAAGAGGTTTAATGCGAGGCATCGTTATTCCCCTCCCTGAAACTGTTCTCCCGGCGCATACGGCGTTTCAGCCGGAATATCCTGATCCCCCCGTTTATTAATTCATTCAAAGGGTTCCTGACGTATACGATAAGAAATCCACCTGCAAACGCCCATAACGTATACGGAATGACATACATCAGGATGTTCCACATATAACGAAAATTATTTAATTCCGGGTCAGCTTTCCACGAATCAATACAGGCATCAAAAATACTGTGCATAATCACCCATAAAAAAAGTTCCGGCAGCAACGAACACAAAAAAACAGATCAAAATATATATCAGAAACCCTGCGTTCATAATCATAATCCCGTTTAGTTTTTCTGTTTTTTAGTTCCGCATCATTTCTTTTTTCTTTCATTATAAGTTTCCTCTAATATTTCTGATGATTCATTCAGACCGGTCATGCGGCTGTAATATATTTCAGACACCAAAATCCATCCCACAATTGCTCCCACAAAAAAATCACAACAGAAACAGAAAAGGTAAGACACAGCGAAACGACAATTTCCACAGGGCTGGCGGGATAAAAAATGCCCCTGACGGATAAAGGGGATATTCAGGCTGACGATTATTCCCGTCGCGACGCCGGATATTCCGGCAATGAGTAACACCACCTGCTTATTTCGCACCTTTTTCCTCTCCGTACATCTGCAGAACGGTATCCATCCGCGCCATAAAACTGGCGGCATCCGTTGCCCCCTGCAAAAAGGCGGTAATGCCTCAAGTGTGTTGACGTTGACCAGGAAGGTGGTCGGTGTGGCCACCGGGATATTCGGGAAGAAGGTCTGCATCACGTCCGGTGGCACCGGTAATGCTTCCGGAAAGGCAGTATCCCCCTGACCATCCAGAGTGTAGGGAAAAACGGAAAAGCCGTACTGCTGTGCCATCTGCTTCAGTACCGGGTCAAACTGGTGACAGTAAGGGCAACGCCCCTGCATAAACAACACCACCTTCCAGTCGGCCAGGTTAACCTGCCTGCCGTTGCTGAGGCGGAACCAGCGGGGAGCCGGCTTTTCTGTCCGGGCTGATGTGTCTGCTGCCGGTTGTGCAGGCTGCGCGGCCATGCCCTGCGGATTCCAGAGTCGTTCAATTTCATCCCGGGTGGAGGCCTGCACACCTGTGGCCATCATCAACAAAATGACCGGCAGTAATTTAGTGAGAGACATGTCCGCCCTCCTGCTGCCCTTCCATCATGGCCTGTTGCCTGGCTTCCAGTGCCTCACGCTCTTCCCGGCTGACACGGGCAATCCATGCATCCAGCACCTGGTATGCGCCGAACAGCACAAGGATGGCCGCAATCAGCTCCGCCAGAAAAAAAGCCATCCAGGGTTTGCTGTAAACAAGACGGGCGACGATATGAAACCAGACACCCAGGGAAAATACCCACATTCCCGTAATATCAAGCCGGGGTAAAGAGAATCTGCGTTTACTTATCATGTTAAACTCCGGTTATTATTTACATGAGAGTATTCATGTCTGTAATATTCGCATTTGTGTGATATTAATCAGAGGTACAAATGGAAAAGCGATCTTTTAAAGAAAAACTGGAAATATCAGAAACATAATAAGAGAGTCGTTACTGGGAAATGCGGCAATTATTGCGCTGATATATGCAGCATCACATTCATTACCGATCAATGCCTTCCCTGACTATCTTGTAATAAGTTTATTAAGTATCGCAGCAGGCATCGTTGTATTATGGTTATTTTCAATTATCTATATTTATTTTTGTGAGATATTCAGAAGCCACTGGATTGCGGTATGGTTTATCATATGGTCTTCAGTAATCAACCTCATTATTTTGTATGGTTTTTATGACCGTTTTATATGACTTAGCCTGTCATAAGCCCCCTTATAAAAAACCACATCACTCCGGACCATACCGATGACAACATAATACAGATAAATATTCTTCTGAACCTGTCGAAGCTCGTAACGTCCGGTAATGCGGCCGCAACGATTGAAACAACCAGTGCTGCGCCCTGACTCATAATTGCACCACACAGAAACCAGAGACTGGCGGTAAGCACATATAAACACGCGATATTAATAACAAGGAAAACCAGTGAGCTCAGGAGAAACATTTTCCTGTCATTACGCTCAGAAAAGAAATAACCGGCAATAATGACAAATATTAACAGAACAACACCTGTAAACATTTTCAAATAATCTTCACTCATAAATCAAATCCGCGATTAAAAATTGGGTTTAAAATCTTCAGAAACGTTCAGGAACTGCTTTGCCAGGTCGTCCTGCGAAATAAAGCCGTATGATAACGGGCGAACACTGCCCTGTTTCGGGTCAACCAGCATCATGGCCGGGAAATATTTCACGCCGAGGCGCTGCGCCTGCCCCTGGTCAGTCCGGGAATCCGGCAACAGCGGATTAATCACGCCATCCACGGAAACGGGAATAACACTCAGACCATACGTATCCCGGAAGCCATTAATGACCTGCGCCAGTTGCCCGTCGATGGGGTCCTGCCCCCGGTAAAAAAACATGATGCCGTAGTGTTCAGCCAGTTTCGCAATGGCCTGTCGCTGCTGCGCCTGGTCTGCTGCCAGCTGGTTCCGTACCGTGCCGTTGTAATGGCTGTACTGCAGGTTATAGTCCAGTTCAGGATGTGCCAGCATGGCCTTTCTGGCGCTCATGGTGAAAAGCCCGGCCTGCTGAGTCCAGTAATTTTGCAGCCGGAAATATTTCACAAAATTATCCACGCCGGGATACAGAATGGCTTCGTACAGCGCCCGCTTTGTTGCCGTCTGCAGCGCGGCCAGTTTCTGCATAATATCCGGCTCCTGACGGGGGGCTGCAGGTACAGGTTTATTTTCTTTTTCCTTCGGATTTATTTTCTCGTTATACCACTGCCAGCCTGCATCTTTCCCTGACGCCGGAAAAATAAAGCAGCAGAATAACAGTGGCAGTAATGCTTTATTCATCTTCATTCCTTTCATCACTTTTTCTTTCATCAGGTTTCTGCAGGTCAGTCAGGGCAGAAAAACAAAAATACAGAATAAACAGGAGCACACCGGAGTAAAAAATAACGAAAGCAGCAGCAAGTATCTCACCTGCAGTGGTTTCTTTTACCGTATCCCACGACCAGATAATTACCGGGGAAATGACAATCGCTGTAATCAAAAGCCGGATAAGAAAATCAACAAGACGATTAGAAGTGAATATGACCTTCATCATTTCCCCCGGTTATTTTCCCTACCTTACTGTCCTGCCTGTTTCAGCTGGTCAGCAATCTGCTCTTTCACTTTCTGCGTCAGAACGCCACTGTCCGGGATTTTCTGGTTATTCATCAGGTCTTCGTAGAAGTTAGTGAAATCCAGTCTGTCGAACTGAATTTTCTGCAGCTCATCAACCGTAATCCCCGACAGTCAGGATGCTTCGCACTGCCAAAACTGATACGCAGCTGTCCGTTGCGCCCCTGCTGCCTGGACCTATCTGCGCCAGCTTCGAATCAAACATGACAGTAACTGCGTTTTTTCTC
>ENA-OQEL01000648-OQEL01000648.1-human-gut-metagenome-genome-assembly--contig:-NODE-648-length-11483-cov-2.265146_pt1 | contig 11483 bp, 15 predicted proteins | sample MGYA00242796_ERZ504637 | MGnify/ENA primary metagenome ERZ504637 (study PRJEB26092, sample SAMD00036306) | human gut metagenome | host: Homo sapiens | study: EMG produced TPA metagenomics assembly of... | reverse complement strand
AGCAGACAAGAAAAAACAAGAAGAAAGGACAGCGTGAAAAAAAGGCGAGTATATGAGGGGAATCATTGAACAGATAGAAATTTCCGAATAAAGGAAAGGTAGTGGTGGACGGACAGACGGTGATCGTAAAAAATGGAATGCCTGGGCAAAAAAGTTCGTTTTATGATCAATAAAAAAAGGGGCGGCAGAGTAGAAGCAAGGCTTCAGGAAGTGTTAGAACCATCACCGCTTGAAACGAGAAAACCGGTCTGTTCCATCTTTCCGCAGTGTGGGGGATGCATGTATCAGACCATGGATTACAGCCACCAGTTGGAGATGAAGCAGGAGCAGATCCGCAGACTCCTGGATACAGCGATCAAAAACGGTGGGCAGGTGGATGAAAACGGAAACCCGGATTATGTTTTTGAGGGAATCAAGGGAAGTCCTACAGAATTCTGTTACCGCAATAAGATGGAATTCTCGTTCGGAGATGCCGAAAAAGACGGCCCGCTGACACTGGGACTCCATAAAAAGGGAAGTACCTATGATGTGCTGACCGCATCCGACTGTAAACTCGTGCATGAAGATATGAATAAAATTCTCGTGTGCGTATTAGAGTATTTTAAAGAGCGGAAAGTCAGTTATTATAAAAAGATGCAGCATGTCGGATATTTAAGACATTTACTTTTAAGACGGGGAGATACGACAGGAGAGATCCTTGTCAATCTTGTCACAACAACGCAGGAAGAACATGACTTATCAGAACTGACAGAACAGCTTTTACAGCTTCCGCTTGAAGGGAAAATCGTAGGTATTCTTCATATTTTGAATGATTCTTTGTCAGATGTTGTAAAAAGCGATGAGACGAGGGTTTTATATGGACAGGATTTCTTTTTACGAGGAATTGCTAGGGCTTCGCTTTAAGATTACACCATTTTCCTTTTTCCAGACAAATTCCCTGGGTGCAGAGGTGCTATATCAGACTGCCAGAGAGTTTATCGGAGATGCACTTCCAAGCGGAACAGACGCAGATATTGCGGAACATGGTAAAATTGTATTGATCTGTATTCCGGAACTGGAACGATCGCACAAATGCTTTCTCCGGTAGCTGAAAAAAGTGATCGGTGTGGAGATCATTGAGGAAGCAGTGGAAGCTGCCAAAGAGAATGCACAGTTAAATGGTTTACATAACTGCGAGTTTATCGCAGGGGATGTGCTCAAAGTCATTGACAGCATTGAAGAAAAGCCGGATTATATTGTACTTGATCCACCAAGGGACGGAATCAATCCAAAAGCTTTGGAAAAAATCATCCGTTACAATGTGCCTCAGATGGTTTATATTTCCTGCAAGCCGACCAGTCTGGCAAGAGATCTGGAAGTTTTACAGGCGAGAGGATATGAAGTGAAGAAGGTCTGTTGTGTCGATATGTTTCCTTCGACGTTTCATGTTGAGACGGTTGTTTTGCTTTCCAAGGGAGAAATCGACTCAAAGAAGGTGCGGGTGGAGTTCTCGCTGGAAGATATGGATATGTCCGGCTTCCAGAAGGGCGCGACTTATGAGCAGATCAAGGCGTATGTGTTGGAGCATACCGGTTTGAAGGTATCTTCCCTGTACATCTCACAGATAAAGCGCAAGTGCGGGCTGGATGTGGGGCAAAATTATAACCTGTCAAAGAAGGAAGATGCCAAAGTGCCAAAATGTCCGCCGGAGAAGGAAGCGGCGATCAGGGATGCGTTGAAATATTTTCAGATGATTTAAGAGTCTATTGAGCAAAAAATGCGTAAATCAATTTCAGATTTACTGCTTTCGCTGGCCGGGCCGGTGAGCTACGAGCATTCATGACTTTTTGATAACTTGTTCCATACTGATATATTAAGCGGAAAGTTGTGGCCCTGTATTTTCAGAGGGAAACGAATGCTCCTTGAATATATCCCACAAAATATGCCATCGCTATACTCAGTGCAATGCAACATATACATAGTATTTCAGCAATTACCTTTTTTCGATTATTTCATTTATGGACTTTCCGTAATCAATAGTAGACCATACCATTGAAAGCAAAAATAGAATTGAAATCCATTGAGTATGAAATGATAGTCCCATGCTAACAAATACATAGTTTGAGATGATGTAAAAAGCGCTTCTGACTACAACTTCTGTCACTTTTACAATCCGATTTCTCATAGAATTCTCCCTCTCTGATAATACTGTGGGCGGCAGCACTCCTTGCTGTCGCCCCTTGATTGCCTATCTGCAAAGGCGGGCGGGGCTGTCAACGGCGGCGCTTGCGCCGTTCATCTTGACCGTTGACTGGCTCGGCTGGCTTTGCTATTCCGTGATCTCTTTCAGTTATTGTCAAAGGAAATGTAGATAGTTAGACTATTGGGTATGTAGCTGATACTTAACCACTTTTCGTCGTTTGATAAAAGTGTCCCGATAGAAACATAGTTTTCTCCCTCGATTTCCTCTGACACATTTTCAATTACGGAAAAGCCTTCTTGGTTCAAAAGCTCCATATACTCGTTATAGTCGTTTTCGCTAATACCGGTAAGGTTGATATTACAATTCTCATGTTCTGTATCAAGTGTAGCCCATGCAACCGTACCAGGCGCAACAGGAAGCCCCTCTGTGTACTCATTCTCAGGCCAAACACCCTCGTCCAATTTTGTAACACTATTAGATTGCGTATTGTTCTCATTGCTTGTCGGTGTAGATGAGGTATTTTGATTAGAACACGCAGCCAAAAAAATCATAATCATGATTGTGAATACAGAAATATATTTCTTCATTGGTTACCTCCTGTTTTTGTGTATGGTTCGGATAATTAACAAAAGAGCAATAGCTGTTGCTGCAAACCCAATAGCCAAAAGGATTTGCGAAATATCAAAGGCAAACGCGCCCTCAATCTGTATATTTGTTGTCGCGTCTGCCTGCCCGATTGCTCCTTCTGGTACTTTTCCTGATTGTGTAACAGCATATACTGAAAAGGCAGCAACCGCGATAACGAGCGCGGCAAGAGTAGAAATAATACCGTTTCTTTTTTTCGATTTGGTGTTATCAATGCCAAACTGTTCTGCGGTGCTGTCTGCAAATTCTTTTGGCGTCCCCAAACGCTGGATAATCTGCTGTTCTGTTTCTCCATGCTCCATAGCAGAAGCAAAAACTTCATTCAAGTCACGCACAACCTCTTTTTTCATTTTGCGTGGTAAAGATAGTTCCTTTTTAACCTGTTTGATATATTGTTCTTTCATTTGGACACCCTCGCTTGTTGATAACTTTCTATAAAGCCGTTTACGCAGTTTTCATAGCTTGACCAAAATAAGATTAGTTCATCAAGTACATTCCTGCCTTTATCAGTTAAAGAATAATACCTTTTTTGAGCCGCCATTTGCCGCAGCCGGAGCCAACCGGCATTTGATTAGTTCTGCTTCCTGTAAACGATACAAAATGGGGTAAATGGTTCCCTCTTTCGCATATCCCAAAACAGACGCACTATTGTTCAATTCGGTTATAATTTCATATCCATAAGTTTCCTTGCGTCCGATTAGGCATAAGAGTATCATTTCCAGAGAGCCTTTTTTTGAATTGCTGGACATATTTGTTATTCATATCGTCGCCTCTCTTTAGTTTCGCTATTTAGGTTAGCTAAGTAGCAACTATATTATATCTCTTCCGAAGTATCAGAGTCAATAGGCTTAACGAAAAAGTTACAAGATGCGTGCGTAAGGCAATATCGGAATAATGGGCTGCTGTCTATCAAATTCTTGTGTGTTACTTTATGGCACATGAGCATTGGCGCCGGGGTTGTCGTTGCCGTAACCTTCCAGCAGGTTGATAACGCCCCAGATACCGAGACCGGCACCGAGCGCGATAACGAGGGTCTGAAGAACGGTGATTGCCTGTTCAAAAATGCCATATAGTTTGTTAGCCGGAATCTGATTAAAAAATAGGTTTGTCATGTTTCATAGGCATACAAAAGCCGGAACAATCTGCCGCCCGGTTTCCGGGGGCATGATTCCGGCTGTCCTCCTTTTTCATTATTTTTTTCTTGGGATTGTCCGCTTTGTACGCCAATGGCCCATAGAGGGCAGGTGCGGCGAATAGATAAGATCACTCCCTTCAAAAGCGGAACGAAGTTAAGCGCCCTCTGTGTCTACTTCATATACATCGCAGACCTCATTGGGCTTGAGTTTCAGCCTTGCGGACAGGAATGCTTCAATGTCAAAAGCGTTCTTATCATCCGCGTCGGCAGTGTACTGGAAATTGGGGTGCTTGGTAATGTCGTACTTGTCCGAAAGAAAAGGACGCACACCGCGCAGCTGGAGAATACACTTGCCGCCATCCATAACAGCAAGCTCATCCTGGCTCATCAGCTCTTTGCCACATTGTCAAGTGATGAATTCAAGAAAACGGCAGCCGCAAAGAAAAATCTTTGTGGCTGCCGTTCTAATTGGCGGCTTGAAGCAAAAAAATCCCCGGTTGTACCAGGGAAATAAAAACTTTAGTATAGCCTAAAAGAGAAAGCTAGCGCCTTGAGGCGCGGCCAAGTAGAGTGGGCTTAAAGCCTGCGTCCCGAGCCACCCGTTTTACGGGTGGCAGCGACTCCTTGTCTGTTTATCTTATACTTGTCAATTTATATTATCCAATAATGTGAATTATAATATGACAGTACGGATGCATATTATAGAAACATAACTTTGAAAGAATCAAGCATAACCTGTGGAGTGACTCTTCAACGGATAAACTATTTTCACTTCATACAGTTCCGACATATGGAATAAGGAACACCAATCGCCCTCAATACAACTTTCTTTCTATTAGTTAAAAATGCACATAATCAAAAAAGAAAATCGACTTATTTTAGACAAATTCATTGACAAGTTCTGCTTTAGGTGATAAAATAAAAGTGAAAAGTCGAAATTTATATTGTTGGGAGGTAAGACCGATGATTTGTTTTAAGGTTAAGTTGCCTAACTTAATAATGGAGCATTTTTACCGACGCTGCCAGCTTTGGAGGCTTAGAATTAAAATTGTTTCTATTTGCGCATAAGTTAGGCATGATTATTTGTCTACTTATGCGCTTTTTTATTTGAATTTTCAGTATTAGCAGAAAGGAAGTGTTATACATAGATAACATATGGCTTATCCTTTTGCTTCTATTAAGTTTTTTTATGATTTTTAAGCCCGGAACTTTTTATGGAAAAATTTGAATCACTTCTTTTCTGTAAAAGGCGGTGAACCTACAGATTTATATCTTGGTTTGATGCGGGTTGCTGGAGTATTCTTTTTTATTGCATGGCTTGTAGCTTAGCCAAAGTATCTCTTAAGCAGGCCTTCGAATGCTTTTCCGTGACGTGCCTCGTCTCTTGCCATCTCATGTACTGTGTCATGGATTGCGTCAAGGTCAGCTGCTTTCGCACGTTTTGCAAGGTCGAATTTACCTGCTGTAGCGCCGTTCTCAGCCTCTACACGCATCTGAAGGTTCTTTTCTGTGCTGTCTGTTACAACCTCACCAAGGAGCTCTGCGAATTTAGCTGCATGCTCTGCTTCCTCGTAAGCTGCTTTCTCATAGTACATTCCAACTTCCGGATATCCCTCTCTGTGAGCTACTCTAGCCATTGCAAGATACATACCAACCTCAGAGCACTCGCCCTCGAAGTTAGCTCTCAGATCTGCAAGGATGTCCTCGCTGACGCCTTTAGCAACGCCTACAACATGCTCAGCTGCCCATGAGAGCTCGCCTTCCTGTTTCTGGAATTTAGAAGCTGGTGCTTTACATACTGGACAGGCTTCCGGTGCCTGCTCGCCTTCATAAACATATCCACATACTGTACATACCCATTTAGCCATAGTAATGATCTCCTTTTCTTTTTTGAAATATATTGTTTATTTTTGTTTCTCTTGAATTAATAATAGTAATTATTACTATTTCATGATACCATGTGATCTTATTTTGTCAAGCTTGTTTTTCTTCTTTTTTCAGGCATTCCTTGCAGATTCCATAGAAGCTTTGCGTCTACGTCAAATGACTTTTCCGTGGATAAATTCTGCAGCTGCCTGTTCAAGAATTCCGTTAAGGCTGTCTGACTGCATATCTATCACCCGGTTGCATCTGGTACACATGAAATGTGAGTGTGGTGCGACCCTTCCATCGTAGCGATCCGCGCTTCCGAAATTGGTCAGCTTCCGGATCTCACCGATGTCACTGAGAAGAGAAAGATTACGGTAGACAGTTCCGAGACTGATGTTCGGGTAGATCTGTCGAAGATTCTCGTATACTGTATCTGCCGTTGGATGATCTGTTCTGGATCTCAGAAATTCCTTGATGGATTCTCGCTGACGGCTGTATTTAAGTGCTGCCATAATGTCCTCTCCTTTCAGTAATAGTAATTATTACTGATATTATAATACATGACAGAGGGAGGTTTGTCAAGAGGTTTTGATCTGATTATCCTGAAATATTTTCATTTTATGAGCTGGATGTAAATAAGTATTTTTACGCTGCAGGTTGTAGTGGATATTTGCAATCCAGCAGGGGACTTACCTGATTCGGTTAAATGGTGAGAACTGGCAGTCGGATGTCTGACAGAGTGTTTGTTATAAGGAATATTGTGCCTTTAATGATGGGATTTTATCAATAAAAATTCCTAATGAAAATTTTTAAAAAATAAGTTGACAGAGGCTAACTATGGTAGTATATTTACAATAGTTAGACAAATCTAACTAATGTGTAAAGGAGAATGCAAATGACTTGTGAAAAATTTGAATCTGTCATGGGTTATCATTGTTCCCCTGTATTAATGGGAATGAAACCGGCGAATCTTGTTTCCTTTTCCAAGGAAAAAATTCCGGAACTGCCGGAGATCATTTCGGATTATGAGGAGAGTCTTGAACGGGAAGGTATCCGTATGGAGATTATCTGTGGATGCAGGAAGCATTATCTTCTTCTGGTGTACCGGCCGGATATGCTGCAGGAATATCTTAAGCAGGATGAAGCCAGGAAACTTTTGCTCCAGGATGGGTATAATATAGATGGTTCTTTGGATGAGATGATCGCCCGTCTGAAGGAGAGATTTTTTTATAAGACGGAGTTTCCTCATGAGATCGGACTTTTCCTGGGGTATCCCATTGAAGACGTGAAGGGTTTCCGGAAATTTGGAGGCAGTGGCTGCAAGATGTGTGGTTACTGGAAGGTTTATGATGATGTGGAGCAGGCTCGCAGGATTTTTGACAGCTATGATAAGTGTCGGGAGTTTACTGCGGCGCAGATCCGTGCGGGGTATTCGATTTTGCAGGTCGTTGGTATGAAGCATCTCTGTACATCTCAGATGTGCGTATAATATAAAGTTTAAAAACAGGAGGTTTTTGAGATGAGCAAGGTAGGAATTATTTACTGGTCTTCTACAGGTAACACAGAGGCTATGGCGCAGGCTGTAGAGGAAGGTGCCAAGGCTGCCGGTGCGGATGTTGAGATTATGGAAGTGGCTGATGCGGATGTGGATAAAGCGCTTTCTTTTGATGTTCTGGCTCTTGGTTGTCCGGCTATGGGGGATGAGGAGCTTGAGGAGGGTGAGTTTGAGCCGTTCTTTTCTGATCTGGAAGGTAAACTTTCCGGTAAAAAAGTTGCACTTTTCGGTTCCTATGACTGGGGCGACGGAGAGTGGATGAGAACATGGTGCGGCAGAGCAAAAGACGCAGGCGCAGAGCTTGTTGAGGATGAGGGTCTCATTGTAAACAACACTCCTGATGATGAAGGACTTGCAGCTTGCCGTGAACTTGGCGGAAAACTCGCATAAGATTTGTTAGATTTCAGATAAATAAAAACTGAGCAGAGCATTGGATTTTCAAACACCAACACCATCCGGACAGAAGAGATAGACATCTTTTTTGTCCGGGTGGTGTTTTATTTTGAACAAAAATATCTGCTTATTACTTTGAGGAAATATAGAAGAAATGAATATTAAGACAAAAAATCCTTGTTGATTTTAATATTTACGTGTCCTAAAATAGATAAAAAATGAAATAAAGCAGGAAAGTGAGGGATGCCGGATGACGCGGGAGGAAGCGGAACAGTATTTATATTATGCGATGACAATTGGTGAACAGCTTCTTTGCTGCGGAGCAGAGGTTGGACGTGTGGAAGATACCATACGGCGGATCTGCCTGGCATATGGAGCCACCCGGGCAGATGTTTTTTCTATCACATCCAGTATTGTGACGACTATTTATGGAGAGGATTTCGGTATTTGCACCCAGACGCGGCGTGTGCCGGGAATGTCCAATGATCTGGGACGGCTGGATGACCTGAACCAGCTTTCCAGATACATCTGTGAGTATCGGCCGAAGCCGGAGGAGATGCCAGAAGGGGCTGGAAAAGATCCGGGATAAACAAGGATATTCTTTTAAAACGCAGATTTTGATCTATGCTGTAATTTCAGGTTCTTTTTCCGTGTTTTTCGGAGGAGATGTCAACGATATGATTGCTTCTGCGCTGATTGGTATCGCCCTGAAGCTGTTTGAGGCTTTTGTAAAAAAAGGTGCATTAAACTCGCTACTGACAGTGCTTCTTTGCTGCGGAGCCGGCGGAGTACTTTCCAATCTTACAGTTCTAATCGGGCTTGGACATCATGCGGATCTGATCAGTATCGGAAATATCATGCTTCTGATACCGGGAATTGCATTTACCAATTCATTGCGCGATATGTTTTCAGGAGATACCATTACAGGTTTGATCCGATGTATGGAGGCACTTTTGCTGGCATTGGTCGTGGGCCTTGGTTTTACGGTGGCGAATCTGTTGTTTTAACCGAATCAGGGAAGTTCTCTTGAAGGTTGCGAAAAGCAATAAGCAGTGAATGAGGAGTTTAGATACTGCATCAATTGCGGAGTAGCGAAATGCAGCAGATGATGGGAGTATTTGAGAGTAGTTATGATTTTATTCAGGAGGAAAACATGCGGGAAATCATACAGCTGGTCGTATCCTTCACAGGATCCCTCGGCTTTGCGGCATTATTTAATATCCATGGAAAAAAACTCTGGTTTGCGGCATTGGGTGGATGTCTGTCCTGGGCTGTATATCTGGCAGTAGAGTTCATAACGCCAAGTCCGTATGTGTGCGGTTTCTGGTCAACAGTAGCTATTACTTTGTATGCAGAATGTATGGCAAGAATTCATAAAACGCCGGTAACTGTATTTCTGGTTTCTGCGACAATTCCGTTGATTCCGGGAGCAGCACTTTACCGGACAATGAACTGGATGTTGATGAAGGACTGGGCAAAATTCCAGAAAGACGGAATCTATACGATCCTTTTTGCGGTGAGCATGGCAGCAGGAATGACGCTGACAACCATTGCGTTCCGGATGGCGTGGCGGTGGATGTACAGGCAGAGGAGAATGTAATACAGTATCGAAATTCCCCGTTTACAAACCATCGGAAATGTGTTACGATTTTCCCATATGGAAAACTCATGGAAGAAGAGAGTACATGTGTACACCGTACTACAGGGAAATCCCCGGAGGACTTTTTAGATGCAGGCTGTGATGCAGTTGAGGTCATAGATCTGCAGCAGGGTGAATGGTAAAGGTTCACTTTATGCAGGAGTTCCGAGACTGAGAGGGATGTGCAGGCGCAGATGGAAGATGGCTTCGGAGAGGCATTGCTGACTCGGTTTGAACGTGATAAGCGAAATGTGAATGTCCCGTTTAATGGACACCGGCAGGTAATGACAGGACCGCCTGTTATAGCGGAAAGGTATAGAAACTGCTGTACCTGATGAGGTTTTTGCCGCGAGGCAGGAACGAAAAGAAGTGGTAACACGGGTAATAACTCGTCTTCTCATATCGTTATGGTATGAGAAGGCGTTTTTTTATGTCGCTGAGAATTACTTGGTAATCTTCCAATGTCCCCCGGACAGGAATTTTCCTGTTCTGACGGAATATATTTTCAGTCCGTTATGAGTAAGTACACAATTTATTTTTATATTTATGGAGGAAAGAAAAGATGGAAAAGCAGAGATATTATATCAGCACTGCCATTGCGTACACATCCGGCAAACCGCATATCGGAAATACCTATGAGGTTGTTCTTGCGGATGCGATCGCACGTTTTAAAAGACAGCAGGGTTATGACGTATATTTTCAGACAGGTACTGACGAGCATGGTCAGAAGATCGAGCTAAAGGCTGAAGAGGCTGGTGTTACACCGAAGGAATTCGTAGATAACGTTTCCGGCGAGATCAAACGTATCTGGGATCTGATGAATACATCTTATGATAAATTCATCCGTACAACAGATAAAGACCATGAAGAGCAGGTCGAAAAAAATCTTCCAAAAAAATGTATGCGAAGGGAGATATCTACAAGGGTCATTATGAAGGAATGTACTGTACACCATGTGAGTCCTTCTTTACAGAGTCCCAGCTTGTAGACGGTAAATGTCCGGACTGCGGACGCCCATGCGTACCTGCTAAGGAAGAGGCATATTTCTTCAAAATGAGCAAATATGCAGACAAGCTTATTGACTACATCAACACACATCCGGATTTCATCCAGCCGGAGTCCCGTAAAAACGAGATGATGAATAACTTCCTTCTTCCGGGACTTCAGGATCTTTGTGTATCCAGAACATCCTTTAAATGGGGAATCCCGGTAGATTTTGATCCGAAGCACGTTGTATATGTATGGCTGGATGCTCTGACAAACTATATCACAGGTATTGGTTATGACTGTGACGGAAACAGCAGCGATACATTCAACAAATACTGGCCGGCAGATCTTCACCTGATCGGAAAAGATATCATCCGTTTCCATACCATTTACTGGCCGATTTTCCTGATGTCTCTGGACCTTCCGCTTCCGAAACAGGTATTCGGACATCCATGGCTGCTTCAGGGTGATGGAAAAATGAGTAAATCAAAAGGAAATGTAATCTATGCAGATGAGCTGGTTGAGTTCTTCGGTGTAGATGCTGTCCGTTATTTCGTACTCCACGAGATGCCATTTGAGAATGACGGTGTGATCACATGGGAGCTGATGGTTGAGAGACTGAATTCCGACCTTGCAAATACACTTGGAAATCTTGTAAACCGTACAATTTCCATGTCCAACAAATATTTTAACGGAGTCGTTGAGAACAAGAATGTTACTGAGCCGGTTGATGAGGATCTTAAGAACTTCATCCTTCAGGTTCCGAAGAACGTTTCCGCAAAAATGGACAAGCTTCGTGTTGCAGATGCTATCACAGAGGTATTCTCTCTGTTCAAACGCTGCACAAATATATCGACGAGACAATGCCATGGGCACTTGCAAAGGATGAGACAAAGCAGGATCGTCTTGCAACAGTTCTCTACAACCTGGTTGAGGGAATCTGCATCGGCGCATCTCTTCTGAAATCCTTTATGCCGCGTACAACAGAACGTATTCTTGTACAGCTCAACGCAAACGAGAGAACTCTTGAGGAGATGGAACAGTTTGGTCTTTATCCTTCAGGAAACCGCGTAACCGA
>ENA-OQEL01000647-OQEL01000647.1-human-gut-metagenome-genome-assembly--contig:-NODE-647-length-11498-cov-2.384663_pt1 | contig 11498 bp, 9 predicted proteins | sample MGYA00242796_ERZ504637 | MGnify/ENA primary metagenome ERZ504637 (study PRJEB26092, sample SAMD00036306) | human gut metagenome | host: Homo sapiens | study: EMG produced TPA metagenomics assembly of... | reverse complement strand
CACATTCAATAAAAAAACCTTAGCTTCTCTGTTTGTGGTTGCAAAGGTAGACATAATTTTTTGATTCTACAAATTTTCTACAAAATTTTCTGTGAAATTCTTTTTGATTTCTAAAAAAAATGCCTTACCTTTGCACTCGCAAAACAGAAACGGAATGTAGCGCAGTTGGTAGCGCACTACGTTCGGGACGTAGGGGTCGGGCGTTCGAGTCGCCTCATTCCGACACTGTAAAGGATAAGAGGGTGTATCGTAATGAACGATGCACTCCTTTTTCATCATGCCCTATAGTAACCAGTTAACTGAAATGAAGACTTATCCAAGAATTATGAGAAAAGATTATTCGAGAATTCTTGCCCGATTTCAAAAAGTTACATTTTTCCCTACCATAGTAGTTGGAATCCTGATACAAGTTCTGCCGGATCCTGCACCAAGTTCTGTGAAATCTTGTGCCAAGTTCTACCTCACGACCTCACTCTTCCAGTGAAAAGACTAAATATTTACTTTTAGAAATAATAAAGAAAAATATAGATAGCGCTCCAGTTCTGCCACAACCGCCAATCGGGAGGGAACGGCAAACCAATGTCCTAAAGCATAAAACCTCTGCGGTTAATAAAAAGCCGGTTACCCCATTACATGAAGTAACCAGCCATCCATTATCCTGTTACCTAGTTAATTATCAAAACTTATAAGCTGCTTTACGTAACTCTTTCACTGAACCAAATGGTTTATTGGGCTTCAGGTAACGACCCATGAACTTATAAATGTCCAGACGAATCTTGCTTGACTCATAAGTGTCTAACCGATCAAAACTATGCGCACCGGGAGCACGCTCAAATATCTTATATTCAAACTTTTTGCCTTCTGCTTTCAAAGCTCGAATCATTGATTCCACTTCGATCACATTTACATCATCATCACTGGTATTGGTGTAGATAAGTAACGGGTCTTTCAACTTCTCCGCATGCCACACAGGAGAGCGCCGTTTGTATTCCGCAATATTATCCTTGGCAGTCTGCCCGATATGATTCTTGGCCGAAAAGATTTTGCGATAACTGTCGCTGGCATATCCCATACGCATGATTACATCCGAAACCGGCACACCGGCGAAACCACATTTATATTGTCCCGGATAATTGAAAAGATTCATCAGCGTAATCATACCACCATGACTCCATCCCATGATACCCACACGGTTACCATCCACAATATCAAAATTGTCCACCATATAGTTACGGCTGATATATACATCCTCATTCTCCAATCCACCATAATCAATATTATTGTATGTACCCGAACCATATCCTGTACTTCCCCGGTAATCCGCTGCTACCACAATATATTCCTGCGCTATCAACTCGCGGATGATATGAGCATAATAGGTGTCCATATCGGCATGTACCCCACTATGAGGAAATACGATTAACGGATATTTCTTGTTTTCATCCACGCTTTTGGGAATAAAAATGTATGCTCTGAATTTAAGTTCGTTACCGGCACTCATCGAAGTAGGGTTGAACTCCTTCCAACGCGGTGGTCCACATAATATTACCTTATCTACATGGGCGATATCACCCACTTTCTCGTACCACAGGACATCATCAATTTTTTTCATTAACTGGTCAAACTGATGAACGGACAACTGTGCCCGTACTATTCCGGGCATACTACATAGGCAGCACACCAATACCACAAATTTTACTATTCTGTTTTTCCATAAGCATATATTTAAATAATAATTATATAGAATATCAACTCTTGGGGTATCCCGGATTTTGTTCCATTTCAGGACTAAAGATAAACTGGTCCTCAGGAATCGGCAACACACATTTATAAAAATCCAATCCACTTCTTCGTCCACACTGGGCAAATGATATCCTCCCTTCCGAATAATAGTCTTACCATTCCGCAGCAAATCAAAGAAACGATGTCCTTCAACCTACCAGTTCCTTACTTCGCTCGTCCAAAACACGATCCAAAAGTATAGTCAGCCATTGTCACTTCGTTTTCAGGATTACCCCGTTTCACAATATCGTTCAAATAGCCAAGTCCCTGAACCGCAGCATCACCACCCAACTTACAACCAGCCTCAGCAGCAATCAGGTACACTTCGGACAAGCGAAGGACCACATTATTACATTCCAGCGGTGCAGTCTTCATGTCCGTCCCTCTCAGTTTGTACAACCACCATACCGTTTTTCCCGCATATTTATTCTCCTCCAGCAACTGCCCACGCACATCTCCCGGATCAGCCAGCATCTGCTCCGCATATTTCTGAGTGACAAATCCCTTCTGATAGCCATACCAGTTCAATAAATACCCCCATGAATCCCGTCCCGGAGTATCATCCACACTATTGGCTATCTCAAAAAACGATTCCTGAGCCAAACTTGGTTTCCACCGACCAGGCAGCCACATATTTCTCATGCGGATAAAGTGCATAGCTTCCCGATGCATCCACATCCTTTATCAGTTGCTCCGCCATATCAAACGCTTTCCGGTTATCATTATGATACAGATAAACACGAGCCAGCAATGCACGGGCCGCATACTTGTTCATACGTCCGTTATTTTTCTCTTCGGACATCAATGTAACCGCCTCTTCCAGCGTTTCTATAATAAAATCGTACGCTTGAGCAACAGTAGAACGAGAAGGATTTTCGTATGTTCCCACCAAATGATCTATCAACGGAGCACCCAGTGACGCACCATTATCTTTCGTATAAGGATATCCAAAGCAACGGGTCAAATCAAACTGGCAAAGCGCAATCACTGCCATCGTTTCACCTTTCAAAGCATTCAGTTTCTTTTCATCCCCACTTTCAATTTTTCCTTCGGCAATAGCATTCAGAATATTCCACGCCTCACGAAGAATATAAAAAGGTCGTCCCCACAATGAACCGGCATTCAAACTATTAGGACGATGATTGAACATATAGCATGTATTGCATACTCCACTTTCCTCAGAACTCTGCATATCATCCCCCTTCATATCTCCATAGGCAAACATAGCAGCCCCATAATATCCGGAACCCGACATCAGATCATACAATCCATTCACCGCATTATCCACATCGGTTACTGTACGGAAAGCTATAGCAGTAGGAATCTTATTGCTAGGAGCTGTATCGAAGAAATCACCACAACCGGTAACAAGTAGTGAAGCTAATCCTAAAATAAAAAGTATTTTTTCATAATGGTTCTGTTTTTAGTGCAATTGATGATTAAAATTTAAGTTCCAACCCGAAAGCATAAGTTTTCAATGGAGGGGTGTAAAATCCTACCACACCACTCATCTCAGGATCATATTGGCCGTAAGCTGCCCATGTCAACAAATTCGTACCCGAGAAATAAATACGGGCATTCCCTATTCCTAATTTCTGCAACCATGCTTTAGGAGCATTCAATCCCAATATCAGACTTTTCAGACGAATATGATCCGTAGAATGGATGGCACGCGAAGAATTATAGTTACCCCCTTTTTTATTCCCATATACAAAACGGGGGACATCCGTTATATCACCCGGTTTCTGCCAACGGCGGCGTTGCTCGGTACTTTTATTGCTTATCACTGAATAACCATCATCTTGCAGAATGTAGGATGCATTATCATACGAATAACCACCGAAACTATAAGATAAATTGAATGACAAGTCAATGAATTTATAATTAAAGGTATTCATAAAGCCTCCCGAGATAGTAGGCGTAATATCTTTCAACGGAATAGGACTTGCCTGTCCCGGATCGGTCACTTTATTTTTTGTATAATTGCCATTCTCATCCTGTTGGTTATCATAATACAAGGCACTCCAGGTCTCGAGGATCACCCCCGCATACTCACGCAGATAAATAGTATTAAATGGATAACCTTCCTTACGTACATACCTGCCATCCACAAACCAAGGCAAATCTGCCAGTTCAGAATCTTATTTTTATTATGGCTCAAATTGAAGGCGGTAGTCCAGCTGAAATCTTTCGTCTTGATGTTATTGGAACGAACTTCAAGTTCCACACCGGTATTCCGCATCTGTCCCACATTGGTCAGCAGAGAAGAAAAACCGCTGATGGAATTCAATTGCTTGCTCATCAATAAATCTTTCGTTGTACGCGTGTACCAATCCAAAGAAACATTCACACGACTGAACAAGCCGATATCCAGCCCCAAATTCAGTGCATAATTCTTCTCCCAAGTCAGTTCCTCATTCCCCAATGTACTTTCCCACGGAGAAGGTTTTCCATTATAAAACGCCCCTGTGGTATAAGTACTCTGATAACCATAATATGAAGAGGGAAGATTCCCATTCACCCCATAGGAAGCACGAAGTTTTAAATCACTTAATACTGATTTCAACGACTGCATGAACTTTTCCTGAGAAAGTCTCCATGAAGCGGACAAGGACCAGAAATTCCCCCAACGAGTATCGGGAGACAAGCGGGATGATCCATCCCTGCGAAAACTGAAACTGGCATAATATTTATCACCATAAGAATAGTTCACACTAGCCACATAGGACATTAATGCATCTTCCTGCAATTTCTGGTCAGCATCTATCGGATCGGCTGCATTTCCCAATGAAGTGTTGATATCCTGCCCGTAAGTTTTCTTTGCAGCATACAAATCCTCATAATCATACTTCATCACCTCGAAGGCAGCGACCGCACTAACAGAATGTTTACCGAAAGTTTTAGAATAAGTCAGATTATTCTGTGAAGTATACCGCATACGGTCAGTCATCTGCATACGTCCCCCAGTCCCTGATAAGTAGCTCCATCACGTCCTTCAGGAGACTGAAAGAAAAAGTCCTTTGTCAACGAATAATCTACCGTAAACCACACTGGATATCTTCAAATTGTCCCACACATTATAAGCTATTTTAGCCGTACCCATCGCACGTACCGTCCGAGCATAATAATCATTCACCTCGGCCTCCAATACCGGATTATATCCATTGTTTTCACGATACCCGCTGGCATACGTTCCATCCTCATTATAAATGGGAGTAGAAGGCGTCAGATTCACTTTTGATGCATAAATGGCACTTCCATAAAATTTACCCTCAGGTAAATGAACGTTCTTTGTCCACGAAAAAGAAGCGTTCATTCCAAATTCCACCTTTTTATACTTGTTACTTGCATCCACACGCCCCGTAAAGCGCTCCATTTCTGAATTCAGGGAAACACCCGTCTGCTTGGTATATCCCAAAGAACCGATAAAACTGGAATTTTGGTTGCCAGCACTAGCAGACAGGTTATAATCCTGTTGATAACCTTTCTTGAACAGAGCGCTTTCCCAATCCGAATACCCCTGAGGCAGGCGTTTGGCATACTGGTCGATATTCGCATCAGCATACTGCTGTGCCTCTTGTTCACTTACTCCCTTATCCAGTTGAAAATTAACCAGTCCTTCATGAATCAATTCCCTCCTTCCTCACCTCCCATCAGCGGACGATATGTATAAGCGAAATCAGTGATTCCATATTTTGCCGCCATATTGACACGAAGTTTACCTTCTTTTCCTTTTTTCAGTAGTGATAAGCACTACTCCATTAGCACCTTTCGCACCATACAATGAAGCCGAGGCTGCATCCTTCAAAATCAGTGATACTTTCAATATCTGCCGGATTCAACGTTCAATAACTCCCATTCCTCCCGCTTCGGACATACTGGTAAAGTTACTCAAGTCATAAGATGGAATAGGCACTCCATCTAATACATACAGAGGCTCGGTGGAAGCATTCATAGAAGCGATTCCCCGTACCCGTAAAGTTGTTTTCGCACCGGGTTGCGAAGAAGTACCGGCAACTACACTGATGCCCGGTATATTCGATTCAATCATCTGCCCTACGGATACAACAGGTAATGCCTCCAGTTTTTCTGTAGTCAGAACAGAAGCAGATCCCGTATAAGTTGCCTTCTTGAAATCTCCATATCCGGTAACGACCACTTCGTCCAACGTATTGGCATCTTCTTTCAATACAATATGAAAGTCTCCCTTCCCTTTTGTCGGAATATCCTGTGCCAGATATCCTATATAGCTCACAACCAACGAAGCGGATTCGTCCACTTCCAACGTAAACTTTCCATTAAAGTCGGTGATAACCCCATTGGTGCTTCTACCTTTTTCCACCACATTGGCACCAATCAGAGGTTCTCCCATTACATCTTTCACCACTCCCGTCACTCTTTTCTTTTTAGAACCAGGCCGCGAAACAGCTTTCTTCTCGATGAAATAGATTTTGTTTGTTTCTGATCTCAAAAGGTAAGATCAGTGCCTGAAAGGAGTCTTGTCAATGCCTCCTTCAGTGTAACATCTTTGAGTTGCATGGTTACCTTACGATTCACATCGACCAACTGGTCACTGAAAACCAAGCTCATACCAGTCTGGCTTTTAATAGATGCCAGTACTTTTTCCACCCTCTCATTCTTAAAATCTAAAGAGACTTTTTGCGACTGTGCTGAAACAGTAAAGCCAAATAAAAGGACTCCCAACAGCAGTAATGTCTTCATTTTGGTTCTTGCTTTCATTTTCATCAATAGTATTAGTTTGAAACAAAGAATTTCTTATATAGGCTAACACATCACTCCAAAGAAGGTATGAGTCCATTTTTCATTTTTTAGAAAAAAAATAGATGCAAGTGTATTCACTCACATCTATTCCACTTTTCTTCTATAACCCTCGTTATTTAGAAGTTACTTCAAATACACCTTCTTCTATTTCCGTAAAAACAATATTCGAAACGGCTTCCAAATCATAGAGCACATCTGATGCATTGACTTTTCCTGTTGACAGAGTAAACCTGTTCTTCAATACCGCAGAATCTTTCACTATGAAATGAACATCATAATGTCTTTCCATTACCTTTATAATTTCACCGAGTGGAGTCAGATAAAAATTAAGGCTGTTGACACGCCATGCCGAAATCTGTTCCATATTATCCGGACGGGAGATCAGGCATTTCCCCGACTGACGGTTATATTCCGCACTCTCCCCCGGAACAAGTCTGTACTCCTTCGCATTATGATCTCTGAAAAGAATTCCTCCTTCATCCAAGGTTATCCAAATATTGGGTTCGGCGGAATATGCCTTTACATTGAATTTTGTTCCAGTTACTCTCACTTCCACCCCTTGCAAATCCACCTTAAAAGGGCGGTTCTCATCTTTGGCAACATTGAAATACCCTTCTCCCCAAAGCTCCACCGTACGATTGAACAATCCAAACTGCTTGGGATACCTCAAGCGAGAATCCGAGTTCAAATGTACAATACTGCCATCCTGTAAAATCACCCGGATCTGTTCACCATAAGGAACATTTATGTCAGCATATTCCGGTTCAGAGAAAATGCCCGTCCGGTTTGCCAAAAAGAACAAGGAAACACTTAAAAAAAACAAACGGTAACAGCACAGCCGCCACCCACATCCATCTGCGACCAACCGGGCGTTGTCCGCGCTCACATTTTATCTCATTCATAAAACGCGCTTTCATCTTTACTTCAGGTATGGAATGCGAGTCAACACTTTCCGGCATCTCTTCCGACAACATCCCGATTTCCCAGTCAAAGCGTTCCGACAAATACTTATTACCTTCTTCCGTAGCAAACCAACCAACTACTTTCCGAGCTTCTTCAGGAGAAGCTTTGTTGTCAAGCACTTTATCTATCACCGACTCATCTATCTTCATAATCTATTTTTTTGTATATTTATAATAACACCTCATCACAACAAAAAGTATGAGTACATTTCAGACTATTAAATTAATCCATATCACAGGAAACCATATAATTAAAGACTCTATCTCGTTACGGAGGGCTTTTATAGCCTGTGTGTAATGGGATTTCACAGTAGGAACAGTTATCCCCATCCTGTCGGCTATTTCCTGATTGGATAATCCATATTCTATTTTCAACAAGCAGATTTTTTGTTTCTGAGGAGGAAGTTTATCTATAGCAACCCGCAGGAATTTTCCGAGTTCACCATTTTCAAATTGTGTCAAAAAGTCGTCTTCATCTTCATCATTCACTTGTTGGGCCATTTCGTATAGTTTCTCGAAAACCAAACTACGATGCCTCAATTCATTCAGTATATAATTCTTTAAAATAGTAAATAGCAAACTACGGATACCCGACTCAAAGCTAAAATTTGTCCGCTGCTCCCACAATTTCATAAAAAGATACTGAATCGCATCTTCCGCCTCTTCTTCTGATTTCAAAAAACGATAGGCTATGGTATATAATAACCGGTTATAGCGTTCAAAAACAGCGGCAAAGGCATATTCTTTCCCACGGCGAAGATCGTCATATAGTTTCTGATCAAAATCCGGATATTGATTCATAATAAATGCTTTTCCTAGTTTTATTAAAAGGACGACTTAACACAAAGATAGTATAATTGAACCTATCTTGTCTCAGAATACTCAAAAAATATACATCATTTCGTTTTTTAGTTCTAGAATTCTTTACACAAAATAGGTTATAAAAATCACTTTTTGATACGGAAGAAAAGTGAATAAAACACCGTGATATCTTTTATCTCGGCGTCTTATTAATCACATGCCGGTGTATTATCCCGGATTTGAGATATAAATCCGAATCCCTGCAATGACCCTACTTGAACAAACATTTTACTCCCCAACTCCAGACTCCGAAAGTTACGAATATCCCTTCTTATAAATAACAGTTATCTCTGATATAAAACTTGGACCCGAAAGATTATACATCTTACAAGTGCAACATATATAATGATAACACCTGAAGATTTATAATGTGTCACGGCATCTTCTATCAATTAAAATCATAATTAAACCAATCAAAATAACATTTACCGCCTATTCCCAACGTATTATATGAATACAAGCCCACACGCGCACCTTTCCAATCGCCGAACTTTAACGAATAAGCATCTCCACATAAAATAAAATTACAGTTATCAAAACTATAGAACAACTGGCAGCGATTCTTCTTTGCATCCAACATAACACGTAAATAGATTTTTTTACCGGAAACCATCTTTACTTGCTGAACGTCACCATTTTTTTCTAAATACAGATAATTTTTACCTTCCTCACGACTAATGCCAATTCCGTTATAAAGACTGCCTGTGCAGAACAATCCACCTCTTTGTCCATCAGCCAGCGCTGAAAAATCAAGCAACACAGTGGCTGTGCTTAGATACCCCATACATTTTTGAGTTAACATATTGCGAGATTCTCTTAATGTTGCAGCCTTCAAGGCTTTCAAAGCAAGCCAGCCCCTACGCTCATTTAAACTCCAATGAGTATTCACTGGATTATGATTAAACTGCCATTGCAGCCCTAAAGTGTAAGAATTGAAATCATCAGTCGTTTGAGGGTGAGAAACAAGAACACTTTTGCTTACACCAGGCTTTGTCCAAACCTTTACCGGCTCACCTATCCCATTCATATCCATATCCACCCCTATCACGGGCCAATTCTCCATCCAACAAACAGGCTGCAAATGCACGACACGTCCCAAAGGTTCTGTCAATTGGAAATGAAAAAACCACCATTCTCCTTCAGGCGTATCTACTAAAGCCCCTTGATGAGGACCATTTACAGTAGTGTTTCCCTGTTCCAAGACTACTTTCTTTTCGTATGGTCCATAGATATTTTTGAACGTAAAATAGTCTGCCATCCTTCGCCTACTCCCCTTCAGGAATGCTTAGATAATAATAACCATGCCGTTTATAAAATTTCAGTTCCCATCAGCTACAGGACCTGTATAAATAATTTTCCCCATCATCCAACAAAGTTTTACCATCCGGAGTCATACGATGTAGATAAATAGGACCTGCCCCTAACTGGCTACGCCCCATGTAGGCCTGTCCATCCTCATCCCAAAAAGGACAGGGGTCCTCCCAGCCGCCTATATTCTTCACACAATGCAACGGTGTCCACGGGCCATGAGGATCAGTAGCAGTACTCATCATCAGTCCTTCTCTAGGTGTACAAAAATAAATCCAAAATTTACCATCATGAAAACGGATAGCAGGCGCCCAAGATCCTCCTCCATAATTTTCATTATTATCCCATCCGGGAAAATCAAACCGATTATACACTTGACTGATGATTCTCCAGTTCACCATATCATCTGATTCTAACACCGGCATCCCGATATAATGAAAATCAGAGCAAACCATATAATATTTATCTCCCACTCTAATCACATCAGGATCAGAATAATCTGCATTTAAAATAGGATTTATATAAGTTCCATTACCTTGGTCACCCCAAGAAACAGCTTGTCCTTGTACCTTTTCCGACAAAAACAGCAAAACAAACAGAAAAGCCAAAAAGAAAAATCTCATAGTATCATTCATCATTAAAAAAGAAAATTGCCTTCATCATTCCTAAAGATAAATGATAAAGGCAATACACTAAATTATATACAATCAATCCCAAATCATTCAGCTACAACTTCAATTACGCGACTGTTAAGTTGCTGTGCAGTAAACAAATTCAATCCTACATTCATCAAAAATTCTCCTGAGAAAACCTCACCATTACCTGATAAAGAAGAGTTGGCTCCGGGCATTAAGTTAATTTCTTTCACACGATACATTTTGTCTGCATCAAGCCCCTGCAAACGCACCGGCAATATTTTTTCCGCATAACGAGGATGAATATCGAAAGCAAATACCGCTGCTTTATCCTTATCTTTGCCCACATACATAGTAGAGGTATGATTACTGCCATAAGGAGAAACTAAACGATACATATCACCTTCCAGAACTACCGGCTTCAAACGGTTATAATTCTGCACAGCAGTACGGCAATAAGTTTCATCATCCTTACTCATATCCGCTAATTTGATATCAAAACCAAGTTTGCACATCATAGCCACATCCGTACGGAATTTCACACTGCTATTCTTATTCCATGTAGTAACATGAGCGCACATTGTCTTGGCTGGGAACACCTGTGAGAATCCCCACTGAATAAATAAACGTTCAATAGGGTCAGTATTATCACTAGGCCAGAATTCTGTAAAATATTTCAAAGCCTCATAGTCTGAGCGTCCACCACCACCGGAACAAAGCATCATCGGCAGGTTAGGATATTTTGCTTTCACACGCTCCAATACATTATACAGGCCACGCACATAATCAATATATAAATGTGACTGTTTATTTTTCAAATAAACAGAGTAAATATTCGTAATAGGACTATTGCAATCCCATTTGAAGAAAGCGATATCAGGATATTTAGTCATCAAATTGTCCACAACTCCGAAATACATAATCCTGTACTTTCGGATTGCTCAAATCCAGAACCAATTGGTTACGGAAATAATACTCGTCACGATTCGGAAGATGAATCACCCAATCTTTATGCTTTTCATATAATTCACTTTTAGGATTCACCATTTCCGGTTCAATCCAAATACCAAACTTTATACCTTTTTTACTTAGCCGCTTCCGATCAGATAATCCTACGCCGTGAGGAAGTTTATCAGTCGTTTCATCCCAGTCACCTAATCCTTGATGG
>ENA-OQEL01000646-OQEL01000646.1-human-gut-metagenome-genome-assembly--contig:-NODE-646-length-11506-cov-2.700765_pt1 | contig 11506 bp, 14 predicted proteins | sample MGYA00242796_ERZ504637 | MGnify/ENA primary metagenome ERZ504637 (study PRJEB26092, sample SAMD00036306) | human gut metagenome | host: Homo sapiens | study: EMG produced TPA metagenomics assembly of... | reverse complement strand
CGACCGGAAAATTATATTGAAAAAAATGCACCCCCAATCAAGAAGTTATCTTTTATGTTTCTCGGATTGGGGTATAAAGGTTATTTGAATTGTAGCCATACCTCATATATTCAAGCCGCCTTTCTTTGAAAGGAATATGTAGTAAAGATTTCATTTCCATGTCTGCGAAACTTGGTAACAACATCTTTTAAAGGTGTCAGGAATTGCTGGCAGTTATGTACATATCCGAATTCTGATTTTATGCGTGTTTACTCATAAAATTAGACTCTATATCTGCTTGCACAGGTTATCACTATACTATTTCCTGTAAATAACATTTGGGAATATAATTGGTGGCGACCAATATCAGCAAGCCTTCAAAAGGAATAACCAGCCGCTTGTTCTTTTTGATACGTCTGTAATATCCCACTACTCCGGCATATTCCCCACCTGTCACCCGGTATTTTTCGGCGTTCTTCACGAGATTGTCATCATACGGTATCTGTTCGAAACCGTCCTCCATGGAAGAAGTGAGCATGATGAACATGTCCATCTCTTCATCCGGAATGGAAGCTGGAATCTGGGTACCGGGACGATGATACACCATGGCTTTCTCATCGAGAATCGAATTCAAGGAAGAGATATAGTCATCATCGCAACGCAGGAACATCAACATGGCGACAAGAGGAACCCGCCTGATCACGACTTCCCCATCAGGTTGCGGATAGCTTCTGGTTTTCATCGGGATATAACTCTCAATCCCGTCACGTGACAATGTGGCCTTGATTTCCGAAAAACGGTTATAGAAAACCTTCAGGGCATACCATTTTTCATCATGACCTATTGATTCCTTTTTTATGATTTCCAGTTCCAATCGAACCTTTCGACATCCTCCTCCACGAGCAGATCTCCTGACTGTACCTCAATAAAGAGCAGATCGGTCATGGCCTTGACGGCATGTCTCATGCCCTTCCTGATACAGACGGTGTCTCCACGGCCGATTCTAGTCATTTTCCCATCAAGAGCCAGCATACCCTCGCCATCAATGAATGTCCAGACTTCATCGCGATAGCGGTGAGCCTGATAGCTTATGCTCTTACCGGCTTTTATCTTTAACTGCCTGGTAAGGGTCTCATATCCGTCAGGAAAACTCACCGTATCGATAACCTTATATTCTCCCCAGCGACGCTCCTCGTACATCGGGCGGCATTGCAAGCGGTCCGTATATGTCTTGATGTGCTCGCTCCTGCCTTTCTCTGAAACCAGGATGCCATCGCATGAAGCGGCTATTACCATGTCTTTGGCACCGATGCACATGACAGGTATTTCCAATTCGTTGATCACATGGGTGTTTTCAGATTTCTCGTCCATCACCACGTTACCGATGCAACGCTCTTTCAGTTCATCGGTAAGCGCGTTCCATGTGCCGAGATCTTTCCATTCCCCGTCGTATGGAACGACAGCCACAGACTTCGCTTTCTCCACCACCTCGTAGTCAAAGCTGATCTTTGGCAGTTCCTCATATCGGAGGCGTACCTCCTCAAAAGTATCGTATGCGAGATAGCTCTTTACGATGTCAATCATATATCCGAGACAGAAAGCGAATACGCCGCCGTTCCAAAATGCGCCATCTGCGATAAATCTTTCAGCTGTGGCGACATCCGGCTTTTCCATAAACGCTCCACTTCATATATTCCGTCTGTTTTGCGATGCTTTTGAGGTATCACATAACCGTATTTGGCGGACGGATAGGTGGGCTTTATGCCCATCAGTACAAGATCAGCCACATTATTCTGCACTGCTTCCGCCATTTCCGCTATAGTTTGAAAATAGCGCTCTTCCGTATACGGGTCGCATGGCATAACAATGACTGTTTCATTCTTGTCGCATTTCGCTGTTTTCTCCAAATAGGCGGAAGCGAGACAGATTGCGGGGAAGGTGTCCCTACGGCTAGGTTCGGTGACGACAGTCACATCCTCACCGAGCTGATTGGTGATGGCATCCTTTTGGGATACACTTGTAGCGATTGTAACCGGGCAGGAAAGTCCCGATTCCTTGATTTGTCGTATGACACGCTGTACCATAGATTCCCTGCCTCCGTTCGGGGAAGGAAGCAGTCTGAGGAATTGTTTGGAGCGGGATTCGTTTGAAAGCGGCCACAGCCTTTTACCTGAACCGCCGGATAAGAGTATGATTTGCATGATTATGTTGTGAAAGTTATCTTTCCGCCCTCATCGGGTTGTTTAAGAAATCCTCGTAGGAAAGACGGATGCCTTCCTCCAGTTCTGTCTTGTATGTCCATCCGAGCGAAGTCGCTTTCGAAACGTCAAGCAGCTTGCGGGGGGTACCGTTCGGCCGTGAGGTGTCCCAGCGTATCCCGCCGGTGTAGCCGATTATCTTTGCCACTAATTCTGTCAGTGCCTTTATGGTCAGTTCTTTTCCTGTCCCGGCATTGACCGTTCGTTGCCACTGTAGTTGTTCATCAGGAACACGCACAGGTTGGCAAGGTCGTCCACATAGAGGAATTCCCTCAACGGGCTACCGTCACCCCAGCAGGTCACCTCTTTCAAGCCCGCTTCCTTCGCCTCATGAAAGCGACGGATAAGCGCCGGTAACACGTGGCTGTGCTCGGGGTGGTAGTTGTCATTCGGCCCATAGAGATTGGTGGGCATCACGCTGATATAGTCCGTGCCGTACTGGTGGTTGAGAAACTCGCAGTATTTCAATCCAGAGATTTTTGCCAATGCGTATGCCTCGTTGGTCTTTTCCAGTTCGGAGGTTAGCAGGCAGCTTTCAGGCATCGGCTGGGGTGCCATACGCGGGTATATGCACGATGAACCGAGAAACTCCAGCTTCCTGCAACCATTGCGCCATGCCGAGTGGATGACATTCATCTCCAGTATCATGTTCTCGTACATGAAGTCCGCCAATGCCGATTGGTTGGCGATGATACCGCCCACCTTTGCTGCGGCGAGGAATACATATTCGGGCTTTTCTTCGGCGAAGAAGCGTTCCACGGCTTCCTGGCGAGTCAAGTCCAATTCTTTGTGCGTGCGTGTGATGATATTCGTATATCCCTGGCGTTGCAGTTCCCGTACAATGGCAGAGCCTACCATTCCACGGTGTCCTGCCACATAGATTTTTGCGTTCTTCTCCATTGTTTTCTCGATTATTTTACGATTCCTTTTTCGAGATATTCGGCAAGGTTGGTTCTTACCTGTTGCGATGCACGTTCAACGGCCACTTTTGCCATATCGGCATCCACCATGATTTTTACAAGTTGCTCAAACGATGTCTTCTGCGGATTCCAATCCAGTTCACGTTTCGCTTTCGACGGGTCTCCCAAAAGATTTACCACATCGGTTGGGCGGTAGAAGTCGGGAGAAACCTCGACAAGTACTTTACCGCTCTTGCAGTCGATGCCTTTTTCGTTTTCACCTTCACCCTCGAAACGCAGTTCGATTCCGGCATATCGGAAAGCCAATTGGCAGAACTCACGTACCGAATGCTGCTCGCCGGTGGCAATGACAAAATCTTCCGGCTTGTCGTTTTGGAGGATCAGCCACATGCACTCCACGTAATCCTTGGCATAGCCCCAGTCACGGAGCGATGACAAGTTACCTAAATACAATTATCCTGCTTGCCTTGGGCAATACGTGCAGCGGCAAGGGTTATCTTGCGGGTAACGAACGTTTCCCGCGGCGTTCCGACTCGTGGTTGAACAGAATACCTGAACAGCAGAACATGTTGTACGCTTCGCGGTATTCTTTAGTAATCCAGAACCCATACTGTTTCGCTACGGCATAGGGAGAATAGGGATGGAAAGGAGTATTCTCATTCTGGGGTACTTCTTCTACCTTGCCGTATAGCTCTGACGTGGAAGCCTGATAGATACGGCAGGTATCAGTCAGATCACATTGGCGCACAGCTTCCAAAATGCGTAGTACGCCGGTGGCATCGACATCAGCGGTAAACTCTGGGGAGTCAAACGACACCTGTACATGACTTTGTGCGGCGAGGTTGTATATTTCGTTTGGCTTTACTTTTTTCACCACCTGTAAGATGCTCATCGAGTCGCCCAAGTCAGCATAGTGGAGGTGGAAGTTAGGATGCCCTTCCAAATGTGCAATACGCTCACGATAGTCTACCGATGAACGACGTATAGTACCATGCACGTCATATCCTTTTTCTAAAAGCAATTCAGCAAGATATGATCCATCCTGTCCGGTGATACCGGTAATTAAAGCTGTCTTCATATAAATATCAAATTTGTGATGTATTATTTCGTGAAACTTTAGTTTCGATGATCTCATATATTTTGTAAATGTATCTCAACGATTCAAGCAAAACATTACTGTAAATTCCATTATCCTTGAATGCCCGTTGGTGATCTCGCAAAATTTGTTTATGGCTGGACAATCCACTGGTCGATGCTCCTCCTGTACGCATTGTTACAAAATCCATTGGGATGTATCGGAGTCGTATTTTATGGACGAATATTAATCGTAACAGACATTCAAAATCAGCAGCAATTTTGTATGACAAATTGAAGCCGCCGTATCTCTCATATATTTCTTTGTGGCAATAAAAACTCGGATGGGCGGGCATAAAGCCGAGACGCATCCAACGGCGATGAAAAAAGTTTCGAAGAGTAATAACGGGTACATTTTTGCAAGTCATTGTCTTGTACATAATGTATATCGCCATAAACAGCATCTATGTTACCGTCTTCAAATGCAGATGCCACTGTTGAAAGCACAATATCGCTGGTATAAAAATCATCGCTATTAAGTATTCCTATGATATCGCCTGTCGCCATTGCGATACCTTTATTCATGGCATCATATATTCCTTTGTCTTTTCCGCTGATATAACGTAATTTACCTTGATATTCAGGCTCTAATTCATGTACGATTTCCATTGTGCTATCTGTTGAACCACCATCCACGATAATATGCTCTATATTTGGATAGGATTGTGACAACACACTCCGCATCGTGTAACGCAAAGTTGCACTGCTATTCCATGTAGCAGTGATTATTGATATTTTCATCAGATTAAATTAAATTGATTTTGGGTAAAGAGTTTGATTACGATTCAAACATTACCCGTTCTGCGACTTTAACCGCAGGATTCCCACGATATATCGAATATGGCATTAAGTCTTTAGAGGCTATGGAACCGACAGTAAGAACACTATGTGAATGCATTGTTACTCCGGGACAAACAGTGGATTGAGCACCAACCCATGCACCATTTTCAATAACAATAGGTTTTACCATGAGGTCAAATGTCGGGCGTTTATAATCATGGTTACCACATAATAACATAGCTCCCTGGCTGATACAGACATTCGAACCAATCGCAACATGGGTAAGATTGTCTATCCATACATTTTCACCAATCCAAGAATAGTCTCCTATTGACAGATTCCACGGATATTTAATATTGACTGAAGGTTTTATTACAACTCCCTTTCCCATTCGGGCTCCAAAAAGACGAAGCAGCCGTATCCTAAGGCTTGAAGAAGGATTCCAACTGCATTTATAAAAAAAACATTTACGAAATACCAGATAATCGCTTTCATCATTTCCAGCACCTATGTAGAACCATGAATTATCATATTTCGACAGATTTACGCTAGTCATAACAAAATCGGGTTTAGAACGTTCACCTAATAGCCATTCATACAGTTGTTGCATTTGCATTGCTATCATAGGCGCAGTATATTTCTTCTGCACAAGCTGTTGCCCCCTTTCCCCCATGGCGAGTAGTTCCGGGATAGACATCTCCATCACTTGTCGCATTACTTGGGCAATGTTTTCGGGAGTACGGTCAATCCACCATCCACAGCCGATGGTGTTCAATTCTTCCCACGGAGTACCAAGACTAGCCATCACAGGAGTACCTACCGACAAGGCCTCGGTTACAATCATACCGAAATTCTCGAAGTCGCTCGGCACGAAAAGACATGATAATTGTGCCAATTGTTCATACTTATCCCTACCGTTAATAAAGCCGCAGAATTTAACACAATCTTCTAATCCAAGCCGTTTCGTTTCGCTACGCAGAAATTGTTCGTAAATTTCATCTCCTTTGCCCATAATCACTAATTCATAATCTTGTAAACGAGGTAGCAAGGCTACCCCATAAAGAAGGTTTTCAACTTTCTTTCTGGGGTGTAGTCGTCCGAGGAAGCCAAACTTCCTCAATCGACTACACCCCAGAAAGGACGGCTTTTTAGTCGCAATCTCGTTTAGATAACCAGGCAAATTGGCCGGGTTAGGGATAACAGCTATGGCACCACGGTATCCAAATTGGCGTACATACTCCATTTCAGGCTTGCAAGTAACATGCAAACAATCAGCATGATTGATGTCCTTACGAAAACAAAACTGTATCAACGGCCATTTCTTCCAGTAAGAGCGTTTTAACGCTTCCGGATAAAGCATTCCATGCGGCGTGATAATATAAGGTTTACGTTTATGCCTTGCAACGGAACAAGTGATGTGGTTGCAATACATCCATAACCCATTGGTGTGATAAAGGTCATACTCATTGTTTTGTAGATAGGAAGAGATGTTCTTTGAATACTCGTACGGAGTTATAGCATCATTTGGTAATGCTTTAATCCAATTTTCACCCTTACCCATCAATACATCCGATTTGTTTTTCACTTCCAAAGTCAACAAATCAATAGGAAAACCGATATTATACATCGCCAAAATTAAGTCATACGTGCAAGTGGCTATTCCGCCATACAATGCACCAAACCCAGCGATGGTTTGTAATACTTTCATATAAATTGTATGCTTTAAGTTTTTGAACAAGGCCCTTCTACAAAAGGAGTATCTTTCCCTTTTTCCAGACAGTTTATTAGGATCAGCAGCCTTTCGGCTGCGATATGGGGATTCCATAGTTCCTGCATCAAGGCGGTAGAACGGCTTTGGATATCTTGCCATTTACGTGGATTGGCAAGCAGGTACTCCACTTTGTCGCATAAGGAATCCAACGCTGCAATATCGGGGCGGTTGAAACTACTTGATTGCTTGGGACTGGTAAATAACAATCCCGTCTGCCCATCATTGATCAAATATGGAGAACTTCCTATTCCATCGCTTGCCACCAACACACAACCATTGGACATGCTTTCATTGGCCACAGCACCCCAACCCTCGTTGCGGTCGCTGGTGAAGAGGAATATGCTGTGGCAGCGCATCTTGACCATCAGTTCGTTGTTGGGCATGTTACCGTAAAAACGAACTACATCAGTCACACCTAGATTCTTCGCTAGCTGTTTCGTACGACTTTCATACTCCCCGCTGCCGTACATATCGAGCCGGAATCGATACCCTTTCCGTTTCAACCGTTCAGCCATAAGGATGGGTAGTTCCGGATGTTTCCACATTAAATATCTTGAACACCACATAAGTGGTGTGATATTTAATGTGGAAACATCCGAGAATGCTTCAACATCAACTTTTTCCACCCGGGTGAAATAGCCCCATTTGTAGCAACGTCCCTGATAAGTACCCACTTTGTACTGGTCTGCCGCCGCAAATGCACTACAACAAAGTTTATACAACGGCTTTCTACTCCAACCTCCGAAATGATAGGCGAGGAACATTTTCAAGATAGCAGGTGAAAATAAGTTCAAAACTCCCCGTTTCAGCCATCGCTCGCTCATATCGAATGACAGCAGCCCTCGCTTCATTCGTATCTTTTGGAAAGGCAAAGCCTGTACTCCTGAGAACACACAACATTCTGCCGTCTGTGCCAACTCCATTGCTTTACTGTAATTCTTTTTCGATTGCCAAGCCCGCAACAAATAAGGCCGATCGCTATAATCATACGAGTCTCCTTTCCGATGCTCGGCTTGCAGATTGGCAAGTTCCACAAAGTAATAGTTATGTCCAGTCAAATTCCACAATTCATCAGCCACATTTGCCTGATGGTTGTTTAGTATAAGCGAGTAAAAAAACAAGTTTCATTTGATTCGTAAATGCTTTATTCCTCTACTTTTTGCCATTGCTTGATTCCATACTTCGACACCAAACAATCGTTCCACAACATTCCCTTGATTAGCATAACGTAACAATTCTTCATCAGATAAGTCTGCTATAGCTCTTATTCCGTTATGGAACTCCTCTTTGGTAGGTTTAACCGTAAAATATTTCATTCCTTCAATTTGTGGATAATGAATGGTAGATATGATTATACGATTGTGAAACAAGGCTTCTATTATCTTAGAAGGAAAGTTACATTGATTTTCCGGAAAATTAATATCTCGTGTACTTAATTGAAAGGTGATATGGTGTAAAAGTTCCATGTAAACGTTGAAAGGCAATTGACCGTGCCAATGGATATTGCTATGATTGTTAGCGTATTGCTGCAACATTAACTCATTTCCTTTGATACCGGTGATATGTAATTCGTATTCAGATAGTTTGGAAAAAACATCAAGCACCATAGAAAGCATTGATATTTCCTCAGAAAGGACACCGGAGAGTAAAAAGGTTTTCTTTATAGATTTAATTTCCGGTCTCGTCTTGCTGCTATATGGAACAACACCTGGGAGAACTAACGAATTTTCCTTTTTGAATAATTCAGAATTGGCTAAACAAATACGGCCATGTGCCCAATTTATAAGTTTCAAGTAAATCTGATTCAATCCGAAACCTCGATTTACGGGTGTAAAGTCTAATACTATCACATTTAATTGTACGGATGGTTTCAATAGCTTCAACATCACAAACAATAAGGCATTAAGTGTATTTAGGTTGTAGAACCATACTGATGCATCCTTGGGTATTTGCTGGAACATAGTGAACTGTTCTTTGAATGTTGCCAGTTTTTGCTTGAATTTTCCCGCCTTGCGCCACCTATCATAAATCAATTCAAAGCGTTTATCGCTAAACGCTTCTTTTGACATCTCACCGCCTACATAAAGTGGCATACTACTATAAACTTTGTCAAAAGCACAACCACTCATCAAGTTATAGGAGAAGTTACAGGCAGCAAATGACAATCTGTATTGAGCAATTAAGTGTTCAGGCAGTATGCAAGTCCAAAATATCCGATATTTCTTCATAAAATCTTAATCCTTACCAGTCGGTTAATGCCATCTTTAAGATATTTCAGTAAAATAAGTACAATGACAAGAATGGCATATTTCAACAATGGATTTAATGTAAATAAATAATTGATACACATAACCGTGACTTGGGAGAATGCGACCACCACGTATGTTTCCCTCCCCACTTTGGTAAATATATTAGAAAACATAGTTGACGCATTTCTTATCCAAACCGACAAGCGAAATACCATCAGCGTACCGGTAACAGCTCCTAATGTCAATGGAATTATCGGGGTTATTAAATTCCACGCTAAATCAAGTTTCCACAAATAGCTAATTACCGCAGTGACGGATAGCAAGCAATAAAAATCCCAATAAAACGAAAGGGGTGTTTCAATTCGTTTTTTGTAATCTGCTAATTCTTTACCTAACATTACAAGGAAAGAAGCATAAGGAAGAACCGACAAACTCCATGGTAAGGATATTTCATAATGCCGCAAACTATATCCAATATAAAGGAAGCATAACATAATAAAGCGTCGGACATATTTTCTCTTTATCAAGAAAGTTATTCGTACCAAAACAGATGACATAAATAAAATAGGGATAAACCATAATGCATACCCCCCCAACCACATTTTATATAGTGTATGACATCCAATTCCCCGATAAAATACATTAAAAATGCAACAATAGTAGAGTAACACACAAATGGAAGTAAAAGCGTATATGACTTATGCTTTATATAGTCCACGAGGCTATACTTTTCATAGTTACTCACCAATCCCGAAGAGATAAAGAACAAGGGCATGTGGAAAGCATATATGAAATGTGACATTACACTGGGAATCGGTGTATGCCCCGCTACCATCAAGATAATAGCTATACCTTTAGCTATGTCAAGCCAGCGATTTCTATTCTGACTCATTACCAATCGAAAGTTTTTTCACTTGCAGATATGCCTGCATTACTATTGTAAACGACATCAACGGATATAGCAGTTGCGTACCATCATACGGCCTCTGCAAAAAACCAAATATCAATATCCAAAATGTCCACCCGTATTTCTTGTCATACCGTCTTAAACCCAACAGGAAAAAGAATGGACTCCAATAGACCAGTTGTCCTAAAACCCCATCGCAGGCCAAGATTAAATTTGGATTTGCCCCCACAAACACTCTATGTTTTTGCGATATACTTATCAAGTTCCGTGCACCATGCCCCACAACTGGTGCTTCCTTAAATAATTCCCAGCACACCTTTGTCATCTGTTGTCGGTTGTCACCGGCTATCGTTCCTTTCTTCTCGTCATACTCGAAGCGACCAAATATGGCCCGATTCATCCGTTCATTGAAGGAAGAAATCATAATCAAGGCAACCACAAAAGCCACAATGTATAGTACTAACTTACTGAATCTGTTTCGATAGAAAAAGAATGCATATATTGCTATCTGGATGAAGTAGGCCAAAGAAAGCGTAGAAATAAGTCCGGATATAAGTAGCATCTCTACTCTTTTATTATTAACAAAAAGCTTATTGATTATCAAAGCATACATTCCCCAAAACGCCAATGCACCTGGTTCATCATAGAAACCGGCATTACGAACAAGACCGTCAAAATAAGTATTAGTTGTGAATAGGCCAAAGAAGTATCCCGGTCTCATATCCAATTCACGGAACACAAAAATAGGCTGAAGAATGCCAATAAGAACTAAAATGAATCCTATGCTACCTGCTATTACTTGAAAAACAAGCCATAAATTATATGTCTTCACAAAACCTAAACGTTCATCGGATAATTGCATCTCAAGGAACATATATGTGATACACAACATCAGTATTCGAGTGAAATAGGACGTATCAAGCCCATGAATGATAGAATAGATACCCCAAGCTGTTATTTGTAATACTAATAACGATACTATAGGAGACGGTAGCCTAAATTCATTCTTTGTTACAATAAAAAATGCTACTAATACAAATAATAGCAGATAGTTTATCGTATAGTGAGGCAACCATCCCATTAAAAAAAGTACGCAAGGCCAGCCAGCTATTAAAGCGAAGAAATACAGGAAATACCTAAGATTTAGATATGCTTTTATTTTTTCAAACATATTTTCAACGTTGCATTATATCGTAATAAATTTCTGCAAGTCTATTGGCATTTTTCTTACAGTCATGCCGTTCTTGAGCTATTTCCATTTCTGCAGCCGAAAGTCTGGTATAATCTCCCTTTTCAAACATTCGCATCACAATTTGCGCCAACATTTCATACTCCTCATACCGATAAAAATATCCGGTCTCTCCTTCTGTCAACAATGTCGGTGTACCTCCGCAGTAGCTTGCAACTACAGGTGTTCCCAGCATTTGTGCTTCGCACAGCGAGTTGGGCGAATTTTCTATAGCACTCGGCATCACATAAACATTTGCATCAAGGAATTGCTGTTTCAT
>ENA-OQEL01000644-OQEL01000644.1-human-gut-metagenome-genome-assembly--contig:-NODE-644-length-11531-cov-3.108646_pt1 | contig 11531 bp, 7 predicted proteins | sample MGYA00242796_ERZ504637 | MGnify/ENA primary metagenome ERZ504637 (study PRJEB26092, sample SAMD00036306) | human gut metagenome | host: Homo sapiens | study: EMG produced TPA metagenomics assembly of... | reverse complement strand
AATTAATAAACAAAAATGTTTCAGTACGTCCCGGGTTCTGAGTCAAATTGGAGTTGGCAGTCAACTCATTGGTCGGGATGGCAAAAATATTAAGATGTGCATCAAAACTACGTCCTTCATAAGATCCGCCTTTCCATTGCCAAGTGTAATTGTTGTTGCCTCCATAGCGGTTGAATCTAATTAAGTCCATACGGCGGCGGCCTTCAAAATAGAATTCTCGGCTCCATTCATCGCAAATATCATCCAGGCTATATGCATTTGTACGGGTAGAAGCATGTGCACGACTTCGGATGGAGTTAACTGCTTGTGTACCTTCAGATGTAGTGTTTCCTCCATTCAAGCGAGCATCGGCTTCTGCAAAAGTCAGATAGGCTTCTGCAACACGTAGCAAGAAGTAGTCGGTATCGGCGAAGGTGGCATCATGTCCGGCTGAACCGTCTGTTTTGAAGTTGGTGAATTTTGCAATAGCATAACCGCTTTTAAAGGTAGATACATCTTCATTGTTTAAGGTACGTCCCACACCGTCGAATAAAGCACGGTCGTCTTTGGCTGCTACATACATGTCGTAGCTTGGCAGTTCGGGGGCATCATTCTGAGGGAAGAATTTGCGGATGAGGTCAGGACGTGCGCGGTTACCGCCCCAGTTTTGTGCAGAAACACCGTTGGTGGCTGTCAGGTCATTAGGGTTTGCATGCATCTCACCATCAAAGCAACCAGCTATCAAGAACAGGGAAGTACCCCAACTGGTGGTTGTCAGACCGTCTTGAAGTAAGGGTAGAAGAGCTTCGTAAGCAGCATCAGTTTCCCCGTTGTCACCCATGAATAACATTTGATAGGCAGTCCATCCGCCTTTTCCCACAGTATTGAGCCGGTAGGAGGATTTTATTACTTTGTCGGCATATTCTTTTGCTTTTTGCCATTGGGCCGTTCCTGTATAAATTTCCGAATTCAAGTACAGGCGTGAGAGCAACAGCCAGCAGGCAGCTTTGTCTACACGACCATAACCGGCATCTGTCGATTTTTTTGCTTTTGCTTCGGAAAGGGCCGGTTCTATTCCGATCAGTTCCTGTTCAAGCCATTCATACATTTGAGCTCTGGATCTTTGTTCAGGTTTGGTCATTGGTTCCAATGTAAAGGGTATGTTTCCCCAACCATCCATCAGTAAGAAGTAGTGTAGGGCACGTACAAAGCGGATTTCGGCAGACATGGTGGCATCTGTATCTCCAGCCATAGCCAGATATTGGTTACAATAGGTGATGCCGGTAGTCAGACGGGCATAGAACCCGTTTAACATAGGATGGGAAGCATTGTAAGTATTGTAGCAGAAACTGGCTACACCTTCATCTCCCCAGCCGCAGATAGCTTCATCAGTGGTCAGTTCGTTGGAATTGAACAATTGGCGGATAAAGCCTGTCGTACCACCATCCAAACCGTCAATATCACAGTCACCGTTAGCACCACCGTTTCCGGCTAATGCCATATTGGCGTAGCACTTGTTGAACAATCCGTTTAAATCAACATTGGTATCGATGTTCGGATCGATAGGATCTACATCTAAGTCTCCGATACATGAGGTTGTCCCCAAAGCCAACATCATGAATGTGGCAGGAACGATATTCTTTATGTATTTTTTCATATACTGCATAATTTTGCGAATTAGAAATTCAGGTTAAGACCAATAATAAATGAGATAGGACGCGGATAGAGATTGTTATCGAATCCGTTATTGATTTCGGGGTCGATGCCATCATAGTTTGAAATGGTGAAAACATTCGATACGGTTCCATATACGCGTCCATTCAAACCGCGATAGCTTCCGTTCTTGAAGAGATTGGAAAAAGCTGTATCCTAAAGTGATGTTGTCACACTTCAAGAATGAGGCGTTACGCACCCAGTAGTCCGAAGCTTTGGCGGTAATTTCGTAAGTTTGCCAATTTCTGGCTACAGCGTCTACCGGACGGTTAGACAGGTAATTCAAAGAGTTGGACCATACTTCACCAGGATTCATGTTGCTCCATCCGGCGTTGATTCCATCATAAACATAGTTACCTAGACTGGCACGCAGTGAGAATCCGAAGTCCCAATTTTTGTATTCCAGGCGGGAGGAAAGCCCCATAGTTACGTCGGGAGCAGCATTTTTATAAAGGTATTTGTCATTTTCGGTAATCTTACCGTCACCGTCCCGGTCTACTACTGCATTTTCTATCGGGTTGCCTTGTGGGTCATATACTTGTTGGTATACATAGAATGAATTAGCTGGATACCCTACTTGATTGTATTGCAGATAAAAACCCGAACCTTGACCTACTTTGATATCGGTATTGGCTACAGGAGCACCACTATCGGATACACCACTTAGATCGGTAATCTCATTCTTATTATAAGTAAGGTTATAATTAATAGTCCATATTAAGTCATTGTTTACAATGGGTTTCCAGTCTAAGGCAAATTCGATGCCTTTATTTTCCAACGAACCGATATTTTGCCATGCTTGATTTCTATAGCCAGCCATGGACGCTAATGGTGCATAGTTCAGCAAATCTTCGGTTTTACGGTAATAAGCATCAATACTGGCTGTCAGCCGTTGATCCATAATACCAAAATCAACCCCAATATTATAGGTAGTAGTGGTTTCCCATTTTAAATCAGGAGTATAGTTGTCCGGGCGGTATAGGGTTCCGTTACCTATCAGTGGATAAAAACCGTTAGTACCTGTGCTTACTGAGTATGTGGGAATCCAGTTATAATTGTTAATTTTTTCTCCTGCCTGTTGACCTGTCATGCCCCAGCCTAAGCGAAGTTTCAAGTCAGATATCCAAGATATGTCTTTTAGGAAGTTTTCTTCTTTGCTTTCCAAGCTAAGGCTACAGACGGGAACCACGCCCAATGGTCTTTGAAGCGTGAAGTTCCATCATCGCGAACGGTAGCTGTAAGATAGTAACGGTTCATAAGTATGTAGTTGGCACGTCCGAAGAAGGAAACCAAATAACTGTCGGTCTTGTATTGATACGGAGTGTGAGGACGCTCTGTGCCGGCTAATGTGGGGTCATCGTTCGTCATCGGATAACGACCTACGTAGTCACTGTTTGTGCTTTTCCAAAAATGTTGCCATTCGTAACCTCCCATAATATCAAAATGGTGGTTATCATTAAAGTCTTTATAATATTGGGCGTATGCATTCAATGAAAGGTTGCGTTTTAGGATACTTTCACCTCCAACAGAACCATAATACATGGCACTAGGGGAAGCAGTAGATTTATTCTGTGCTTGGCGTCCTTTGGAAACATCGGCACCTAGAGATAAATGAAGGCGAAGGTCTTCAAGACCATGTACTTTATAGTCGATATCGGCACTTCCCACAAAGGCGCGGCTGTGGGCAACTTCTGTGTTAAAAGCAAGCATGGCTAATGGGTTGGCACATTCTGCCGTGCTGTTATAGATGAACGGCCATGTGGAGTCGCCTAATGATGCGGCCGATGACCATTGGAAAAATCCCCCATAATTTTGTAATGTCTGATCCAATGCATTGCCGAATTGGGCTTTGTGATATTCAGATGTGAAATTATAAGGATCTTGGGTAGGGTCCATCTTTACAGCAGCACCTACGGCTCCACCGTCGGCATATGCAGAACGTGCGTACATTCCTTTCGCATTGAGGTTCATAGTCAAATGATCGTCAAAAAAAGACGGATTAAGATTCAATGCAGCTGTGACACGTTTGAAATCAGAATTTTTCAAGATACCTTCTTGATTGGTGAAACCTACAGATACACGATAAGGAAGGTCTTTTACTGCACCCGATACGGTTATATTGTGGTCATGACTGAGAGCGGTACGGTAAATAAGATCTTGCCAGTCGGTGTTGGCTGTACCCATGGCACGATAAGCATCGCTGTTTTCTCCGTATAAATCGGTGATAAGTTGACGGTATTGGTTGCTGTCAAGTACATCAACTGTTCCTTTTTTCTGACTCAATGTGACACTACCTGAATAGGAAACTGAAGGCTTTTGCCCTTTGCGTCCCTTTTTAGTAGTGATGATGATAACACCGTTTGAGCCGCGTGAACCGTAGATAGCAGTGGCTGAAGCGTCTTTTAATACGTTGAATGATTCGATATCCTGCGGATTAATCATGGCTAGTTTGTTAGAGAGGCCTTTTACTCCCTCATTGTCCATAGCCATACCATCAATAACAATTAGAGGGTCATTAGATGCGTTCAGTGAAGAACCGCCACGTATACGAATCTGGGCGCCACTGCCTGGGGCACCATCATTACTTGTTACATTGACACCGGCTATTTTCCCAGAAATCATATCCTGTGCGTTTATTACTAAGCCTTTGTTCTTTCCATCCGGTTTCATGGCTGTTACCGAACCGGTCAGGTCATTCTTTTTAGCCACACCATAACCGATAACGACTACTTCTTCCAAAGTTTCCGTATCATCTTTCAGTATCACATTTAGTGAAGTAGCAGCCGGAAGTTCCTGGGTCAGGTATCCGATAAACGAAATAACAATTATATCACCTTTATTGGCGTTTAACAGGAAGTTACCGTCAAAATCAGTGATAGTACCATTGGTTGTTCCTTTTACCACAACATTGGCACCGATAATTGGTTCGCCTGTTGTGTCCTTTACAAGTCCTTTGACAGTCATTTGTTGGGCAAATGCGTCTATGGACAAGAAGCATCCTACTATCAGTGTGAGTAGGATCTTGAACATCAAGTTTCTTTTCATGTCTTTAAATTTAAAGTTAAATAATTATTTCAAGTTTATATTCTCAGCTAAAAACACCTATTGAAAACTGTTTTCCCAAACAATCAGATTATTTATGGCTCCTTTAATCCTTATATTTCTAATGGAATTGATCTTTCTTTAAAACCATTGAATCTTTTCTGAAAATTTTGTGAGATCTGTTCAACTGGATATTGAGAGAGTTGAAACATGTATTTGTTTTTTAGATTTATTGAGATAGAATGAGTTCTCTATATTTCAATAGTTCGTTAAAAATTCGCCAAGCCTAAGCGGCTCTGGCAGTAAATAAAATGAGTTCTTTGAAAAGTTTGTCAATAACTTGCGGGTCTGGGCTAATCCCGAACACGCAAATAAATCGTTCAAGCATATAAGCATTGTGTATGAAAGACTTGCAGGAGGATATGGAATAGGTTATTCCGAGCCTCTTACATGCCGCTTTGGCCAAGTTGACAGCAGCAAGCGATGCATTGAAGTGAAAATCCAACTTCCTGAAGTCGGTAGACTGGCAGTTGGTGATTCCTGCATGCTGCTTGCCATCTCTAAAGCAAAATTCCAGTTGGAACCTGGTTCTGTAATAATCCAGCACCTCACGTCCATCCATGGAATCGTCTGTAGAGAAGTAAAGCTGCCACTTGTCTGTCCTCCCGTCCATCGGATACCAGACGGCTAAGGAAACATACCTTTTGAGAGCTTTTGCATATACCCTCAATCCGTATAGCTTTCCCTTGTTCACCTCGTATTCCTTGCACCGGGTCAAATCCAGATTGGCAAAGTCAATCCTGCCGTCAAACCACTTGGGATGGCCACGTTTTCCTGTTTTCTTTTCCAATGTCGGATAGTACAGGACAACATCATTCCTAAAGCGGCTGATAACATGGAAACCGTTCTCACACATAGGCGTTACGAAAGTTTCCTTGGAAAAGAATGCGTCTGCAACCACCGTTCTGGACAGGCTCTGTAGCTTGTCTTTTCTACTGATAAGATAGCTGCTGTACCAGTCAACGAGGTTCTTGTCCATATTATCCAAGGTCTTACAATCCGGTGTCTGAATGGAACCTAAAGTCATGCATTCATGATTGTCGATGTCAATGACACCGATGCCCATGATTTCCAGTCCACGCTTGTATTCTCCTGCACAACCAGACCAGAAGTAACCTATCCAAGGTGTCTTCTTGCCTGATTTGGGAATATAGGAAGGGTCGATGGCGATGGCTTTTCTTTTGCCTGTGAGATGCTTGCTGATGACAGATCCGTTGAACGCAAACCAGTCGAAAGTTTCATGCTCAAAAAGGTTGCGATAAGTCTGTTCTGAGAAACAGCCATATCTGCCCAATTGGAGGAAGTTTATACGATCCGGGATGGCCATGAATAATTTCATGGTGTCCATGAACGTTTTTTCAAAAGGTTTTTGTATATTCGCTACTGATTTGAGAGCCGACAGGCACTCGGATTGGTATTGCATAAGGAGTGTTTCTTTAGTCATAATCAGAAGAGTTCAGAGACTTCTAATTTACTAAGAAATAACGAATTATGCAATACTTTCCTCCTTTATTATCAGCAGGTTAGTTCTCTTTTTTCAGCACATTTCTTCATGCTTAACCATTCGTTTTTGACAACATTTCAATGACCTCTTTAGTGTTTCCGAACCAGCTTTTGCCGGTTCTGTTGTTTAACTTTTAATCTTTCGGTAAAAATTTACCGAAGTATTGTATACAAAGACATGAAAAGAAACGCCACGTTTAAAGTCCTACTGATGTTCATTGTGGGATTATTCTTGTCCGTCAACACATTTGCCCAACAAATAGTTGTCAAAGGAATTGTCAAAGATACTACAGGTGAACCAATTATCGGGGCTAATGTTATAGTAAAAGGAACGACTAATGGTACCATCACCGATTTTGATGGCAACTTCCTGTTAAACGCCAATAAAGGGTGACATTATCATCATTTCGTTTATCGGATATCGGTCTCAAGAAGCACAGGCAGCCGCTTCTATGAATATTATATTAAAAGATGATACAGAACTTCTGGATGAAGTGGTTGTCATTGGATACGGTTCTGTGAAAAAAGATGACCTAAGCGGTTCTGTGGTAGCTATCAAAGCTGAAGAGATGAACAAAGGTGCTGTTACTTCTCCTCAAGAACTGATTATGGGTAAAGTTCCGGGACTTTCTGTTAGTCAAGGTGACGGTGCCCCTGGTGCCGGTTCGACAATTCGTATCCGTGGCGGTGCATCACTAAATGCCAGCAATGATCCACTTATTGTTATCGATGGAATTCCTGTTTCAAATGATGCCGCTCCAGGCACTCCCAATGCACTTGCCACCATTAATCCCAATGATATTGAAACTTTCACTGTTTTGAAAGATGCTTCGGCGACAGCCATTTACGGTTCACGCGCTTCGAATGGAGTTATTATCATCCAAACTGAAAAAAGGGACACAAGACAAAATAAAAGTTAGCTACTCAGGAACTTTCACGGCAAAAGACCCTTATAAACGTATAGAGACATTGGACGCACAATCATTCCGCGAAGTAATGCAGGCTCAATATCCGGAAGGAACCGCACAGTCGGCGGACATCCAACGGATTCTGAACGTATACCCTAACCAAAGCACCGATTGGCAAGATGCTATTTACCAGACAGGATTAAGTACAGACCAAAACATCGGAATTGCAGGAAAAGCAGGATTTATGCCTTTCCGTATCTCTTTAGGTTATAATACAGAAAAAGGTACACTAAAGACTTCTAAATATGAACGTTATACCGGTGCTGTCAATCTAAGTCCTAAATTTTTCGACAACCACCTGAGTGTAGACATCAATGTAAAAGGCACCATCAATAAAAACCGATTTGCAGATTCCGGTGCTGTAGGTGCCGCTGCTTTCTTTGACCCCACCAAACCCATTTACGATGAAGAAAACCGATATAATGGCTATTGGAACTGGGGAATAGTACAAGGAGCACAAGCCGATCTGGCGACTCAGAATCCATTGTCTTTATTATACGATAGAAACAATCACGGTACAACCAAACGTAGTTTGGGTAATATTCAATTGGACTATAAAATACATGGTCTGGAAGACTTACATTGCCAACTTGAATTTAGGCTATGACGTGGCAAAAACAACCGGTCGTAATTTTGTAAATTCCAATTCGGATTCAAAGCTCACTAGATAAAACATTCACCGGTTTAGGACAAGGCAATACTTGGAACAATCTGCGTCGTAACCACCTGCTGGACTTCTACATGAACTATGCAAAAAACATAGAATCCATCAAAAGTAATTTCGATATAATGGCAGGTTATTCCTGGCAACATTTCTATTATGCCAATCATGATATCACCTATTCAAACCCTACAGAGGACTTAGGTGCAAAAGAAGGATATACCTATGACGAAAACGAACGGCATTACATCCGTGATGACCACCGTCGCATTCCGTATGAAAACTATCTTATTTCATTCTTCGGGCGTTTAAATTACAATTTCATGGACCGCTATTTGCTGACTGCCACTTTACGTCGTGACGGTTCTTCACGATTCAGTGAAAACAATCGTTGGGGACTTTTCCCTTCAGCCGCCTTAGCTTGGACCATCAGTAATGAACCCTTTATGAAAGCTACAGAAAATGTGCTTTCCAAATTAAAATTACGTTTAGGATATGGTGTGACCGGACAACAGGAAATTGGAGATTATCAATATATCACATCCTATTCATTCAGCACTAATCCTAATACAACCTATTTAGGAACTACGCTTTTGAAGCCAAACGGTTACAGTCCTGATTTAAAATGGGAACAAACAACTACATACAATGTAGCCATCGACTTCGGATTCTTAAATAACCGTATCAACGGTAGTATTGAATATTATCAGAAACATACAAAAGACTTGTTAAACACCATCAGTGCCGCAGCGGGAACGAATTTTATCAACTTGATTACCGCTAATGTAGGTAAAATGAAAAATAAAGGTGTGGAAGCCAATGTAAATGCCATAGCTATCCAAAGCAAAGACTTCACATGGGAGGTAGGCTATAATATCACTTGGAATGATAGCAAGATTACCAAGCTGACTACCACTTTCAATCCCGACTACCAAGGTATTGATGCCGGCACAAACCAAAAACACCAAGTAGGTGAAATGCCTGGAACATTCTATTTATACCAACAAGTATACGATGAAAACGGCAAGCCTATCCAAAATGCATTTGTAGACCGAAACAATGACGGACAAATTACCGAAGCCGACCGTTATCTAACCCACAAAAGTCCGATGGCTAAAGTATATATGGGTTTCAGTTCTCAGTTCAGCTACAAAAAATGGGATCTGGGCTTTAATCTCCGTGCTAACTTTGGCAATTATGTATACAATGGCGTGGCATCAGGCAATAGCACTTCCAACAATTATGGTGGAAAAGGATTTATTACAAATCTTTATAACGGTTTTCAAGATACAGGCTTTACCTTGCTGAATACCAGCGAACAAATGGCCAGCGACTATTTTCTGGAAAATGCTTCATTCTTGAAGATGGACAACCTTACATTAGGCTATTCTTTCCAAAATCTGTTTGCAGCCAAACTATCAGGACGTATCAGCGCATCTGTCCAAAATGTATTTACTATCTCAAAATATAGCGGATTAGACCCGGAATGTGGAGCGATAGATTCTAACATCTGGCCACGTCCCCGCACATACACTATAGGTTTGAATCTTAACTTTTAATGAGAATTACGTATGAAAACAAGAAAATATATCTATACAACTCTGGCAACTTGCCTGTTTGTTTTTTCAAGTTGTCTCAATGATTTGGATGTCTTACCTTTGGATCCCACAGTGGAAACAGCAGACAAAGCTTATACCGATGCGGAAAGCTACACTAAAGGACTTCATAAAATATACTCAGTTTGGGCGTTATCCGGACAAGACGGCAGCAGCAGTTCAGATATTTCAGGCCTTGATGCAGGAAATACTGCACTATTACGCTGTTGGTGGACTTTACAAGAACAGCCAACCGATGAAATGAAGAACGCATGGAATGATGCATGGTGCACAGAAGTAAACTATATGACATGGACTACCAATAAAGTGGAACCCATTGAAGGGGTTTATCAACGCTGCATGTATATAGTGGCACTGGTAAATGAGTTCTTAAAGAACATTCCCAACGCGCCCGAAAGCATTGACAAAGAAAGTTATATTGCACAAGCCCGCTTAACCGTGCTTTTGCCTATTATATCTTGATGGATATGTTTAGCATTGCCTCCATTCATCACTGAAAAGAATTATTCCATAGAACCTGCCCCGCTGTCTAGAGAAGACCTGTTCAATTGGATACGAAGCAGAACTAAACGAAATCAAACCCAATCTGCCCTCTCCACGCTCCGAATACGGAGTAGCAGATCAAGCTGTTGCCAGTTCTTTATTAGCACGCATGTATCTTAATTGCAGAAGTTTACACCGGTAAGGCACGATATAGCGAATGTATTAATGCATGCAACGAAGTGATCAAAGCAGGGTATCAACTGGCAGACAACTATGCTGATTTATTCAAAGCAGACAATGGCGAGAATCCGGATACCAAAAAAGAAATAATCTATCCTATCATCTTTGATGGGGACAAGACCCAATCATGGGGTATGGCTGCCATTATCATCGGAGCCAGAGGAGCTGAAGACAAAGATGTTTTACTAGCACACAGTGGGGTAGACCAAGGCTGGGCAGGATTCCGCGCAACAAGCAATCTGGTTCATCTCTTTGATTTTCAAAATGATGAAGAACCCAAAGCTTCTGAGATTCAAGATAAACGTGGTATTTTTTATGATAAAGGACGCTCTATCGACATTACTTCCAGTGTATCCGGAACTTTTGAAACTGAAGGATGGAGTGTATTCAAATTCAGCAATTTAGACAGCAACGGACAACCGGGAAAAAAATTACATTATGGGTAGATACTGATTTTCCGATGTTCCGTTTGGGAGATATTTACCTGATGTATGCAGAAGCCGTAGCACGCGGTGGAGAAGGAAGTAAGGCTAGTGCTGTTGAATATATCAACGCCCTTCGCAAGCGTGCCTATGGAGATGAAAAACACAACATTTCCGAAAATTGGTTAGAGGAAAATAATTTCCGTAATTTGTTAGATGAACGCGGGCGTGAATTATATTGGGAAGGTATCCGCCGTACAGATTTAGTACGTTTCGATCTGCTTACTTCCGGCTCCTATACATGGGATTTCAAAGGAGGAATCAATACCGGAGTAGGAGTGAACAAGAGATATAACGTGTATCCTATACCTGTTACCGACCTGACCGTAAACGGTAACTTACAACAAAATGAAGGTTATTAATCAATAAGTACATCATCATGAAATTCATAAAAAGCATATCAACTTCTATTTTTACCCTATTACTTTGTACTGCTTGTGAAAGTGATTTGGAACAAGTGACATATAGTTCGGAAAATGCCATCCCGTCTACCCTATCATCCTTGAATGACAGTTATATACTGGAATCAAAAAATGCTTCCCAAGAGGCATTCACCCTTACCTGGAGCTATCCGGATTTAGGCTATCAAGCAAGCGTTATCAATCGTCGGAATTGGAATGGATTAAGTAAAGCAAAATTTGCCAAAAATTTGAACGATAATAATTTTTAGCCTCATCCAAAACAGATTTATCACATACTATCACTGTCAGTGACCTGAACAGCAAAATCATGACCCTGCTGAAAGTCTATGAAATGGAGACAGCGCCGATAGGAATCGAATTTC
>ENA-OQEL01000642-OQEL01000642.1-human-gut-metagenome-genome-assembly--contig:-NODE-642-length-11598-cov-2.113329_pt1 | contig 11598 bp, 9 predicted proteins | sample MGYA00242796_ERZ504637 | MGnify/ENA primary metagenome ERZ504637 (study PRJEB26092, sample SAMD00036306) | human gut metagenome | host: Homo sapiens | study: EMG produced TPA metagenomics assembly of... | reverse complement strand
CTCATATTTCTTTGCATAATCCTTTAATGTATCCCATTCATATGTTTCAATCTCGCTTAGAGATCCATATTGTCTTCCATAACGGACGAATGTCAAAGAGACACCATCATCATTATTCTGACCATTCTGATAATCTCGGTTAAACTCAAAACTCCATCTATCATTAGAATAATTGTTTGAAAAAGCCGATACCTCATTCCGTCGTAAATATTTACGAAATTCATCAAAGTTTTCTTTTCCCTCGGCGACTGTCAGAAATATCAATTCTCTGTTTTCAACATCAAATTTGTATCCTATATACTTTAACCCCCGAATTCGAAGCTCTGCTAATTGTCTCTTCCAGTCCAGATATTCATTCCATGATGCAATTTCTCCTGTCAAATGCTGCTCTTGCTCTGCTGCATCTTCAGTCACATTGTAAAGCCAGTTTGCAAGATTTTGACCATCATAATAAAAGGTCATATCCGTTTCAATATCATCTTCTTTTATCATCGGATGCTCCAAAAGACGCATCTCATCTATCACAAATTCGCCAAGTATAAATCTTCCACCAAAAGACAGATACATATCTTCTGGCAAACGCCTGGAAAGGTACGAACTACTCTTACTATATAATGATACTCGTCTGATAACATTTCCGTTATTTCCAGTAAAACTCTCATTTCGCACAACTATCTGTTGTTTTAATTTTGCCGGAAAGACCTTCGTTATAAGGTCATGAATTTTCATCTGCTCAGGCATTACCTGCGGATATGCCTTTTTCAAACTTACAATATTTGCTTTAAGCTTAGAATCCAAATCATTTTCTTTCAAGACATGAATTCTAGCTACCTTTTCTTTAACAGGTTCTCTTTTCGCAACTGCATTTCGTGCGTCTTTTGTTTTTTTCCTGAACTTTATTTTTTTTACAGCTGCCGGTCTTGTTTTTTTTTCTTCCAGATACTATCAGTATCATCAACAGTTGTACGATATTTTATACTGCACTTATAAACAGGTTCTTCATGATAGGTTGCTTTCGTTCCCTTCGCTTGTGCTGGAAGAATGTTTGAATCGTACAGATAATATCTTTTACATTCCCTACAGTGAAACAACGGCTCCTTCTTTTTTACACCGTTTGTATTCACTGTTACTTTTTCACTGTCCTTCACTTTCATGTCCGTTTTATGCACAGGACATTTCATAAAATAACTATACAACGTAATCCCCCTTGCTTCTTTACAGGATGCTAATAATCAAATATCTGCGTCCATTTAAAACAACTAAATCCCCTACTTTCTTACCAAGAAAAGCTTTATGTAAAGGATATTTTGTCGAATCCATTACGGCATCAACAATCTCCAATGTTTGCATTTTCTTATAAGATACAAGGTTGCCATCCTGTATTGGTTCCGTATTTGTGAGAAAATCAAATTCTGTTTCTGTTGCTGAGGTTAAATCTGACTCATTTATTGTTGGCTCATTTTTTTCTTCTTGATTGCCATCTTTTAATTTTTCTTCTATCTCTGGTTCAGATAACATTTTACCTGACTCAAAAGTAGCTGCAACCTGCTCTGATCCTATTTCTTCTTGTAACATCTCAGTTTCCATCAATGCTTTTTCTAAACGCTCATCCTGATTTCCATCTGGAACGCCATACTCAGAAATAAGTCCTAGTATCGTCTGTATTTCAGCCACATGAGTTTCTGTAAAGTACAAAGATGTATCAGAATCTAGCTGAATCTCATATTCATCGGAGTTTTCCTCGATATTTAAGCTAAGTATTGCAACTTTCATTGCCTCTTTAAATGCTTCCTTATTATTGTCTCTTAATGACTTATAATGTCCGGAACAATTAGGACATAAGCAAAGATTCATCTGTGGAAGCTCAATTCCATAGTTTGCAACTTCTGTCACATAAACCTGTGTTGAAGGTTTTTTGCACATCTGACAAATTTTCACATGGCTATCATTCAAATACATTCCTGTTACATATGCTCTATCTGCTTTCTTTGACTTACTTGTTCTGATCTGTCTCAGTACTTTATGATATGTTACCGGATCAGCACAGAAAAATTGTTGTCTTACATGCTCAATCAGGCTCTCTATATTACGAACCCTTGATACCGGAAATGCTTCCGACACATAAGTATCAGCAGAGAAGATATCATCTTTTTCTTCCTCATCATTGTTTGTATCATCTTCCGCTCCATCAGAAACTTTCATTCCCAGTTCTCTTGCCAGCTGTCGTAAAAGTAGCTTTTTGTTTCTGGTGTCTAACTTATCTACATGTTCAAATGCCTCGGCAGTATTATCATCCTCAGTTTCAATAAATCCAAGCATTGAATAAAAATTCTTATCAGGTATAACCTCACCATACAAAGATGTGTCCAAATCATATTTTGATATTTCTCTTGGCTCTCTCAGATTTCCACTCTTATCATACAACCAGCTATGGTAAGATTTTAAACGGCGTAGAATTCGTGATTCTTCCTCGACTTCATATGGATTTGTCTTTCTCTTTGACAGTCTACCGGCCAACTTTTGTCGAACAGATAATACTAGTTTAAATATCTCTGATGATTTTTTCCTTGCTAATTCCGACTTGGGTATGTATTCAATAATATATAAATTATCATCAAGGTGGTCCATTGTCATTTCCGGGCAAAAATCGCCAAGTGCATTCCACGATTCTTTTCCAGAACCACCTGAGAAATATCTTCGTCCCTCAGTAATAGGCGTTGTAATAATTCCAAACTGCTGCAATTTTTTTACAGATATCCCATGATTATGATAAATGCTTCGTCAATCAGATATTTACCGGAATCATCAAATTCTCTATAATAAGACTCATCATCTTCTTCATCATCTTCTTCTACTACAGGCGTCTCATAATAAATTCGCAGGTCTACTCCCTCTACCGAATTAGCCACATATGTAAGTGCAGGTTTTGCAAAAGTTACTGTATTATCATCTGTCATAATTTTTCATTATACTTGCTTTTGCAATGAGGTTCTGGATTTCATCGACATTAGATTCTTTGCAAACAGTAATAAAATCTGATTTAAGTCTTCTATATACTCGTCTTCATAATTCTCACTGTTATCAAAGTTGATTGTCTCACCTTTAATATATTTTTTTTCAGAACTTTTTCTTTTACATACTGAAAATTATCAAAGTCTGTTAAAGCAAATCCATCTTTTAACAGCTGCCCAAATTTCGCAGACACATTTTTTCATGTACAATAGACGATAAAACCATCTGCTGATAATCGCTGGTTGCACTCAGATACAACTTTTCTGTTTCTCCTTGATAAGGTGCCGTCAGTTCTTCTTGTGCATTTAAGATTATCGGTGATGTTTTTAATATTTTCCACGCTGTACTTACATTATTGCGAATTGTCTGCTCATAACGTCCGCTTCTTGAATAACGAAGTCCCGTTGTATAGATACTTTCTCTATTATCCGAAAGAAAATCATAAAAATCTTCTAATTTTTCATATTCAACACTTTTTGTTGGAACGCATCTGCCTTTTAAGGTTCCCATTCTCTTTGCCCAATCGAAAAGTGTAAATGTTTGAACTCCCACCTCGTCTACCATCCAAGCAAGATATTCGTTAAAATTCGCCTCTCGTTCATTATTGTATGCTACAAAATGTCCAACATCTTCAAATGTCGTTTGAAATAGCTTACTATCAAAGAAATCAGCAATACCAAAAGGTACCGGAATTACTAGCTCATCTACTGAATAATAGTCACCATCTTTATCTGGAATCAAGCTTCCTTTTTTTAGACATTCTGTTATTTTATTTCGGAGGCCCGGTATTGTGTTATTATCTGTTTCATCCTTAAAGGCAGCAATTAACACCTTTCGGATAAAATTTTGCGTAATCAATTTACGTTTTTTCAATTCTTCCATTGAATCTGCTATTAAGTCCCCTAGTAGCTGAAACAACGCCGAATTAAATTCAGAAGGTGTCATCAATTTTTCTCTGGACACAGCTGTTTCAAAAGATCCATGAATCAGAAATGGCAATTTTGTCATATCACGAGTAGGGAAATACACCCATACAGGCTCTCCCTTTAATTCATAAACCACATTTGCTTTATTATTCACCTTATATGCGACACTAACTTCTGCATCTTTCATCTCCGGATGATCAAAGGTTTTCTTAAATTTCAAATATCGTGTAATTTCTTCTTTTTGTTGATATGCACTACCTTCAATCCGACAGCTATTCAGATTACAGTCCGTTGAATCGACATCCAATGTAATCATCGCATACTTTCCATTTGTTTGATTTATCCAAAATAATTTTTTGATATGATTTAAAAACAGAAGAATTTCACCATTCAATTCTTGCAATTTTTGTAAAACTTCTTTTCCAGACACCGGAACGACTGTTCCATCATTTTTACGCTTAGCAAATGGAATAACAATTTTCGTCAGATGTTTCTGCTCAGAAAATGGATAGTACTTTCCACCACTACTCAATCCATATTCCAGTTCTTTCATTACCCTTCGATAATCCCAGCCATTCTGTATTTCCACCGGCAAAAGATAATTCTCAATTCGAAATGCTTCCTCATCTGAATATATCTCTGGCTGATAAGTATACTTAAACACAGACTTAAATCCCATACCAAATCGACCAATTGTCTGTGCTGAATTTCTGTCTTTTGTTCCCATAAGCATAGAGGATACACCTCGGACATCATTTTCATCAAATGGTATTCCGTTATGATAAAACACAAGCTTGTCATCATAGTATTCTATTACAACCCGATCGGCTTTTTCATCTTCGGCATTCTGCAATAATTCATATACAAAATGATTACTTTCTGAATAATGTCCCGCAAGGAGAGCCTCATATTTCTGAGGCTCTCTGGTCAATGCTTTCCATTCATCTTTATTTGTTGTATAAATCTTTTGATAATTGATTTTCCCCATATTTGCTACCTTATCCTTCTACATGAAGAATTCCTTTAACCTGAAGGTTAGTATAAATATCTACACTATGTATCGTTTCATCAATTTTTTTCTTCTGCTGTTCAAAATCTGCTGTCAGTTTATCCAACTGTGACTGTCGCATTCGTTTAATTCGATCATCTTCTGCATTTTTCAGCATATTTTTGAAAATAGCTTCTCGCTGATGGAACGAGTGAGCAAGCTGCTCCAAACGGTATTCACACTCACTTTTTTACATCTGTAGTATATTGTTCTTTTCTTTTGCCATTTTGCATAATGAAGCTTATCCATTGCATCCCATATTGCTTCATGTCCCACATCACCATAATCATATTCCGAGCTATACTGAATATAATTTAGGATGTTCTTCTGAACAATTTCATTATCGCTGACTGAAATCAGCTTAACATCTGGTCGAAGTCCTACAAATCGCCAAACATAAATTAGAAATTCATAGTCTCCCGCAGGCACTTCATCCGTACTAACTGTTACTCCAACTTCACATGGAAGTTCATTGGCTTCATAATCTGCCGCTTGAATTACCAGGGGATGCATTTGTGTGAGAAATGCAGCATTTCTGTTATCCTTTGCACATACGCTGTCAAATGTAACCGGTAAGGTTGGCTTATCTGACTTCAAATATGCCGTCCATAATCTGGAAGCATTGTTACTATTCACAATCTTTACATTTTTCAGATTATCTAAGAGCATACGTCGTTTGTCACTTGCCAATCGTAAACTCTTCAAATCATTTTTTTCCACGAATATATTCGCCTTCACCCAGTAAATCGTTCATAAAAGTATCTACCATTTCCTGGATACTGGTAGGTGAAATCCATATGTTTTCAGCGTCCTGCACATCTTTATTCTGGATATAATTAGATAAATCAAAACCATACAGAGATTTTTCTTCCTGCTCCAGGTTTCTCATTTCCTGTACTTTTTTTACCTCATTATCTGCCATCTGCTCAATTTTTGATGTACGTTCAGTTTCTGACAATTCTGGATCAAACATTATTTTCAGAATCTGATCGCTGATATCACCCAATATTTCTGAGCAATCGCCAATACTGGATTCAAATACACCAATCTTACTCAGGCATCTTTCATATACCGTCGCATCTATAGTTCCATCTGTAATCATATTATAAATCTTAACGGTATCAGACTTCTGCCCACGACGGTCAATACGTCCAATTCTCTGCTCAATTCTCATTGGATTCCATGGCAGGTCATAGTTTATCATTGTATCACAGAACTGATAGTCCAAACCTTCACAGCCGACTTCACTGAATAAAAGTACATCTATTGCCTGTTCATCATCCCGATCCTTCAGAAATCTCTGGCGTAATGCATATCTCTCATCATCCGGGACAGTGCCATCGACCTGACCTACACGGATTCCTCGCTTTTGTAATTTGTTTCTTATATATGCCAGTGTGTGACGGAAGGAACTAAATATAATTACCCTATTATTCTCCTCGCCCTGTTTCTGCTGAATAATCTCATACATTTTTCAAACTTCGGATCATCCTCTGGTAATTTTTCCGACAGCTCTGCGATTTCATCTGCCAGTTCATACAGTGAATTCTCTTCATCACTATTCAGTTCAAAATCATATTCATATAACTCTCCATCTTCCTGTACCTGATCCATTCTTCTGGCTACAATATCTTTCAAAAATGGCTGCAGCCCATAAATACAACTTGCCGCCTGTCTCATAATCGTACACATCATAAAACGAACGCTGCGACTTCCATGCAGCATGGCAAGAGAAGTAGATTCAAACTCCATCAATGCATCGTACAGGTCTTTTTGAGCCGAATTATATGGTGCTTTTAATGTAAGATTACGCCGAATACAGAAGTCTTCAATATCCTTTCTTCTGGTTCGGTTAATGATAGAATGGAAAGTATGAAGGGCTTCTATTTTTTCCCATCATTTCTATCTTCTTCATACCCTGGATACTTTTTTCATTTTTTCCTAAAAAAATCATATATTTTCTCAAAGTCTGGATTATGTTGAATAACACTACGTCCCCACGTTGTATTCAATATATTACCGACAGCTTCTCTTCCTGCCTCCTGCCAGCCTTCCTCTTGGTTCCTGACAATGCGCAACAAGCTATTAATATACGCATTCGGTTCTGCCATAGTCTTGAAAATATCCTTGTCAATAACAATATCCGGACGCAAAAGGTTTAACAACGTATATAAGTCATTATTACTGTTCTGTAATGGTGTTGCTGTCAGGAATATAACTGCATCTGCATTTCGGCAGAAAATTTCAACTCCCTTATACATCCATGTATTAGAATTTCTAATATTATGTGCCTCGTCTACGATCACAAGGTCAAAGTGTGGAATCGGATCCAGTTCACTCAATCCCATTGCTTTTTCCTTTTTGCAGATTTTGACTGAGTGCCCATAATCATATCTTCGCTAAACAAAGAATATGGAATAATCGTCTTGCTATGTCGCTCAGGCCATGCTCCGTCTCGATCAGTTTCTGAAATAGCTTCTATTAAAGCTTTTCCATCCATCTGTGTGAAATTCTCATCGAATCGTTTCATCTCCAATTCCCATTTTCGTTCGGCAACCAATGGTCTAGGACAAATGATCAGAACTGAATTAATACTGGAACGTGCTTCCAATTCTTTCAGAATCAATCCAGCTTCAATAGTTTTACCTACACCTACATCATCCGCTACCAGGAGTCTTGGACTGTCAGCCTTAATCATCTTCAATGCCGGTCGAAACTGGTATGGAACAAAATCAATTCTTGCTGAATTCAAAGAGTACAAATTGCTGGAACCAGGATTACTGATCTGATAAGCTGTCAATGCAGTTCTTACCCTTGAAAGAGATACATGTGAGTTTTTCTTTTTTTCCTGTACAAGCTTAATCTGTTCCTCATAATATGTTTCAAATTTATTATTAATCAGGACGGTATACTTATTTCCATCTTTTGCTATTACTGCACCGATTGCAGTATCATCATTTGCAAGAGTAACAGGGCTTCCAACCTGAATCAATATTGCTTCCCCTATTGCCTTTTCCTGTCTTTATGTTCAGTTTTCTTTTCTGGTTCAATTTAAGTTCTTTATCATCTTCAATGTCGAAAATAAAATTTTCCATATCTCTGGTTTCTTTCATCGTTGCATCAAAGGTCTGCATCAATTCAATAATAACATTTACATCATCAATTACTTTTTTCTTATTAATATCCTGCGGTGTGATGTGCGCCCAATCATTTCTGATTTCCTGCATTCTTCTGATTTTTTCTCGTTCCTTATTATTCACGAAAAAAAGAGCTTGTAATCACAAACCAGTTACGTTCAAAAACACGCAAAAGAGAAGCAAGATCAAGACCAGCAACATTACGAATATTACTCTTTTCAACCTTGTCCTTTTGCAGCGAACTTAGATTGTTCAATACAAGCTCCTGCCACCAGTTATTTGTAATCTGGGGAAGGCTCTTATCAAGCCATTTCCCCATTTTCTGATTTAACTGGAACATATATTCATTCATTTTGCTTATAACATAGCTATCATTCATCTCTTGTTCCCTCATTTATTACAGGGTTCCTGCAATATCAATCTCAAATTTGTATCTCTGATGTTCTTTCTCCTCATTCTCCATATCTGCTAAAACCAGATAATAATTTTTGCCTCTACTATAGTTGCCACTCTTAAGAATGAATTTTTCTCTCATCATACGTTTTCTTGGATCTGTTTCCGTACTATCTGCTATGATCGGCACATCATATGATATCCTAGTTCCATTCTCATCTACAAAAAATGCAATCAGTTTTCTAGGTTTCATTGTATCAGTCACTGCTTCCATCTGCATGAAATCCAGATATATCATAATATCTGTAATGCGGTTTGAACTATATGATAATTCAACATTAACAGCACTGGTATCCTGTTTTCCCTTGTAAGTGATTACCTTCACAACTGGAATAATCATTTCCTGCAACGATGATCCGCCATGTACATAGTTCTGTCCACCGCCTGGAGCCTTAATAATATCCACGCCCATAGGTGTTGTCACATAAAACTGATTAAGTTTTCCAAGATATGTCATTGCTCTACTTACCAATGCTTCGTTTTTCACTGGTTCCAATGACAACAAATATCTTTTATTTACAAGTGAAATCTGCGCTTTATCCATGGAAATCTTATCATATTCCTGCAATCTATCTCTCTTATATATGAATCCATGATCCGCTGTAATTAGAAATCTTGTAGCAGATACATATCCTGTCAGCTTACGAATCAACTTCTGGATCTCATCTATAGCCTCCTGGCATGCATTAAATACTTCATTCTCTGATTTTTTACTTTCTCCACGGTCATCAATCTGATTCTGATAAATATAAACCACATCTTTATCCTGCAGCATTTCCCGAACTTCAGCTTGTTTTGCATTTTTTATAATATCAAAATCATAGCAATCCGCTCTCTCACTGAATTTTGCAGAATTTTTCCGACGATCTGCCATACTATTTCCACATTTCATATCGTCAACCACTACATCCAACCCAGATTGAACTACTATTTCCCGGTGCGGTAATAACGAAGCCATTCCTAATGTTGTTTCTGAAGGAAGTACACTAAGCATATGATTCATTTTAGCATCACATTTTTCATCCAGATCCAGATTCCTCTGTAATTCTTTTGCACATTCATAACGAAATGCGTCTGAGATGATTACAATAACTCGTCCTTCCCTGCCGCCTTCCCGCAGAAACGGTGTTACAAATCGACTATAAAAATCTTCCTGACGTGTTCCTGTATAATTTTTGATATATATCCGGTGTAAGACTTTGATTCCACTTATACGCATAACTTCCAAGATATTTATTGGTATACATATTCTCAACTAAATCACGGATTTTCTCTACATTTTCGGACATGCCAACTCTGTCCAGACAATAATAAAACTTTCGATACCAGGTATCAATCTGATAAGTATTCTCGGTATAATCTCGTATAACTTCTTCCAGTGTTGGCTGGTACTGGTGAGCCGGAACTTCCTTCAAAATCTTATACCCATTGTAAAGCATCTGATATGTCATATCAAATTGCAATGCAAAATGATAACAACTCTTCCGTCGATTCTCACATATTTCAGGGATTGTCATTCCACCGATTTTTTCCATCCAACATTCCATCTTCAAGTTTGGCAATGATCCATGAAATAATGTTTTTGTCAAAATCTTCGAAGGCATCACTTGCTACGATATTATCAAGTGGTATCTGTATAATGTGCTTCTCCAATTCTAGCTCTTTAGCTATATTAGATGCAGTAATGTCATAGAACGCCTTTGTTTCCTCATTATTCATCAGGTTCTTTACAAATACGATTACATCATTTTGTTTACCGGAAAGGAAAATCTTCCATGCTTTTGGTATATTTCCCTCTGCCACTAGTATCGGTATATGTCATAATCATCGTAACCAAGAATTTCTGAATAGATGGTGATGGATCTTTATACCCATATTGTTTCTCACACATCTGCCAGAACACCATATCTATCTTATTCGTCTTAAACTTCTTTATGATCGGATTATCTTCTACACCACCAAGCAGAATTTTTCGCATAAGTTCTTCAAAATTGCAGCTCTTTACACCTGCAAGTACACACATAACACCAAGATCTATACTAGTAATCGTATACTCTGCAATCTGTAATTTCTGGAATTTTCCAGTATTTGTTGCTGTCCAAAACTTCTTAAATCGCTTTACTTCATCTTGACAATCCACTGGTATTCCAAGATCACCACATAACTGAATCATCTTATCCGAATAAAAATGTTCCGAATAATAATAAATGTCTGCCAAAAAATTTTCTTTGTCTTCCGGTCTTGAAAACGGAGCATAAACTAAGTAGTTGGAGGTTGTGTCCTGCACTTCTAAAAGTAGTTTTGTCTCGAACCAATTATCTGTAGTAAGTATCCACTTCTTATTTCCAGGAGCCAGTTCCAACTGTTCTATATCCTCTTCATAAGCCGCATCATCATCATACCAGAAGACAATTTTCCGATCTGTTCCAGAAAGTAAAATATTTAATTTATTTTGAATGTCTTGTAATTCCATCAGCATCTCACCTCATTTATTTTATTTTGATGCCAGGTAATAATAATACATGACATTTTTATTAGCTTCCCTTCTTTTTTCTTGACATTTCCATTTTAGCTTCAACTCCAATGATTCATCAGTCTTTAAGAATGCAGTTGCCATTGCTGGCGATATTCCAATCAACGCAGCACTCAGAATCATATTTTTCAAAGCACCTAATGCATTCAACATTGTTGATGAGGTTGTTATAGCTGATATAAGTCCACCAACTGCAAACCTCATTTTCTTTCTAACTTCTTCATCCGCCAGCACTTTACGTCCCATATTTTTTAGAATGCTAGTATCAGTCAGCACCTCATTAATTTCCTGTACTTTTGGAAAAACCTCTGTTTGATACAATTTTAAACAGTCATATTGGAAATTATTATCCCATGGCAGTGAAGCAATCTTTTCTGAAAATTCATAAACTGCTTTTCTAAACATCTGTAATTCGATATTATGTTCTCTCTTCAAATCAATTAATTCGTCAAAACTAGCTGCTTCCAAAGTCGGTAATGTCATCAAAAT
>ENA-OQEL01000640-OQEL01000640.1-human-gut-metagenome-genome-assembly--contig:-NODE-640-length-11621-cov-4.387681_pt1 | contig 11621 bp, 7 predicted proteins | sample MGYA00242796_ERZ504637 | MGnify/ENA primary metagenome ERZ504637 (study PRJEB26092, sample SAMD00036306) | human gut metagenome | host: Homo sapiens | study: EMG produced TPA metagenomics assembly of... | reverse complement strand
CGTTCCTTATCTGTACATACAAAGGCATCCTTGTGGCAATGTATTGTCAGAGTCAGTCCTTTGTTTATGGCGATTGGCATAAACTCCGTTTCGAGCGTATGTGTGATTGCGGAAATCCTACATGCGGAGAAATTAGGCTGTTCCTTGCCGTTGTCCAGCCGGAAAAAACTTCAGCAGGGTGTTCAGCATTTCACGCATGCGGTCAGAAGATTCCTGAATGTTTCGGATATACGTCCCGGTTTTATCCGTATTGCAGTCTTTCCGCATCAGTCCGGCATAACCCGTTATTGCCGTCAGTGGTGTACGTAATTCATGGGTAATGGTATGAACGGCTTTCTTGCGAGAGGCTATCAGTGCCTCGTTTCGCTTTGCCATTTGTTGCAGTCGCTCAATTAAATCTGCGGTTTCCTGTTTATATCGCTTGATGCGGTTGGCATTTCGGTGTATGATGATATATGATATGACCAGTAGCAGTATAACGAACCCTGTCAAGCCCCCAATCTGAATGAACGACCGTTCCCGCATGGCTGTTATCTCGGCTTCCCGCTTTTGTAGGTCAGTTTGTACTTTCCCGTCTATTTGAACAACCAGTCCTTGCAGTTGCCTGTTAAGTTCCGCATTTCGTGCGGCAAGGCTATCGGCATGAACCGATAAGCGACGGCTTTGCGCCTGTTGTTCGGTTCTCATATTCCGGTTAAAGGAACGGTGCATCGTGGTAGTCACAGTTGGTTTCGCTTCTTCCTTTTTGCCGAAGATGCCCAAGAATCCTTTTCGTTTAGGTTTCTTGGGTTGTTCTTGCACACTTTTCTGCGCGATTACGGGTACTTGACGGGGTATCTTATCGTTGATGGCTTGTTGCTGTTCAAGTATCTGCACGATTTGGCACATCTGCCGTTCCTTATCTTCGAGAAGATGGCGTACGCTGTCTATACGCTCTGCCGGATAGGTAGCTTTGAAACGGCAGAGCATACTGTCCATTGCCATACGCTGTGCATGGTAATGTTCGATATCTTTATCGTTCCATTCCAGTATTGTTTCACCAAATAGAGAGAATTTTATCATTTGAATATTGATATTGTTTATCTCTTTTCGGAACTCGTCTATTTTTTTATTGCCAAGTTCTAATGCTTCTATCTCCTGCCATTCATAGAAGCTATTATATGCTATACATCCGATAAGAACGGAGATAAGTATATACCCCAACGTATTGTCTTATAGAAATTCCTGGATCGTTCCATTATTTTGATGATACTGATTTTTCAAACATGAATAAAAGTTTATCTTTTTCGTTCATGCGGATATTATCAGAATAACCGTCTTTTGTTATTTGATACCCACATGGCTTAACCATAAAAATGCCTAAGCCCTTAGTGTACGAACTTACTTCTGAGGCATAGTCTTTACTTGTATTTAATGGAACTTTCCCTTTAATATGACACCACTCATTATTACAACTGATGTCTTCAATCTCAGACATCAGTTTTTGCAAATCTGTAATAGCTTTGGAACTCGCTACTTGGGGTATCTGCAACTCAAAATAGAGCATCGGTTCGAGAATGTCCACACCTGACTGTTGCAAGGCCAGCCTGAAGACATAAGGGGTCAGCTGTCTGAAATCAGCAGGTGTACTTACCGGGCTATAATACTCGGCTTGAGTAAAAGTTACTTTCAGATCTGTCACTTCCCATCCATGTAAACCAGATTGGCAAGACATACGAATCCCTTCAAAAACGGCATTTTGAAAAGAATGGTTCAGATAACCATAGGAGATGTCACTTTCGATTTGCAACCCTGCCCCTAACGGTAAGGGTTCAAGAGTCAGCCCTATTGTGGCCCAGTAAGGGTTGGGTGGTACTTCGATCTGAATAATCTTATTGACCTTTTTTATAGGTCGTTCTTTGTAGATAGTCTTGATCTCATCAAAATGGACCTTTACGGAAAATCGTTCTTCCAGCAATGTCTGTATGATTTCCTTTTGGGTCAAACCATATAACGAGATTTCCAATTCATCACTATATGAGTTTATGGAAAAGGACAAAGACGGGTCTTCAATCCACAATGTATTCAGAGCGGATATCACCTTGCTTCTCTCTTCGGGCTTATTTGGCCGGACGGAGGATTTGAGAGCGGGATGCTGATGAGATAATCCTTGAATCAAACAAGGTTTAGCACCTAAATAATCTCCGATTCGAAAATCTTCTATATCTTCTACAATCGCGATATCATTGGCACCCACTTCATCAACATTTATCTCTCTGCCCTGATAAATAGTCTTTAGATTTTTAATCTTGATGAATTTTTCCGAATCGTTGATTCTTACAACGTCTCGAAGTCTCAGACTTCCGTCAATTATTTTAAGAAAACTTCTTTTATGCCCTTTGGGGTCATGCTCTATCTTATAGAGATAAGCTGAAAGTCTGTTTGAGACTGATGCCGGAGGAAGTATAAAAGAAGAAATGGCGTCCAACAACTCATTGATACCGATATTGAACATTGCTGATCCATGTAGCACCGGATAGACTTTGGCTTTTGCCACAAGAGCGATTATCGTATTCCAATAATCAGCCGGTGAAATTTCGCTATCCGCCAAATATCGTTCTAATATATCGTCGTCATGGTTGCATACAAATTCTTTGTATTCTTCCTTTATATATGTTTGGGAGCAAACCGGATAAACCGATCCATCGACAACAGTTTGCATAAACAGGACATCTTGCGACAGATTTGTTTTTATATCCATATACAAACGCTCCAAATTCACACCGGCACGGTCAATCTTATTGATAAATATAATTGTCGGGATTTGCAGCTTTTGTAAAGTACTGAACAGCAACTTTGTCTGCGCTTGTATGCCTTCCTTTGCGGATAAGATGAGGACTGCTCCATCAAGCATTTTGAATGTCCGCTCCACTTCCGCAATAAAATCCATGTGTCCCGGAGTGTCAATGATATTGCATTTCACTCCATTCCAGATAATAGATGTCGTAGAAGCCCGGACAGTAATTCCTCTACGTTTCTCTATATCCATAGAGTCTGTTATGGTGTCACCATTATCCACACGGCCGCACTTTTCCGTTGCTCCACTGGCAAACAGCAGATTCTCGGTTACGGAAGTTTTTCCTGCATCAATGTGAGCAAGAATTCCTAAATTTATAATATTCATTTGGATTAAGCAATAATATACTACAGTAGATGCATTGTCGAAACGCACCTTTTAATACCTCCTCGTAGCATATGAGAACTACAGGATTACTAACTCGTATTAATATGTATATTATTACTGCCGCATAACGATTACAAAATTACACAAAAAAATATATCTAACAAAAGTGGGAGGTTTTTTAACTTTTTACCATAGACATTTTATTAGGGAAGCGTAGGTTCAACTGGCAAGTACAAATAAGTAGAAATGTTTGAACAACACCGTTTTAGGAAGTTGAAAAATCAAGTTTCTCTCTCGGTATAGCGTTTATTTTGGCCAATATCTTCTTTAGTTTAGCATTTGTGTATTTCCCATTCGTGTTCTATTTAGCTCCTTATTATGAGTATGTAGCAAGTTACTTATCAAATTCAGCCTCTTTGAGGGTCAAATATGGTTTTGCAAATGGTGACTGACAAGACATAAACAAGGTCAGCAGGAATTTTTTTACATAAATGGACATGAATGTATATAACCTAAAATAAGAATAAATTTTAATAAGGGCTGCCCAAAAAGAAAAAAAATGCAGTTGCCATCCTATAGATACTTGCAGAAAGGATAAAATTTACTTTTAGACCTTTTGGGATAGCCCTTATTAATACTTCAGATAAAATTCCTTAGGTTATATTTTCAATCCTTTGGACCGGGTTTCCTCCTTGGCATACAGTCCCGGACGCCCGATTATGACATGGTTGGCAACGATACTATCCGCCGGACTGCGTATCTGCGGCGGTGCATTTTCGGGATATTGCGCCTGCCTGTTCCTCACATCTTCCGCTTCCGGCTTGAGCTGTTGCCCTTCATTCTCCTTTTCTGCGACTTCGGGCGTGGGTGGCGCAAGCTCCAGCTGAATTTTTCGGTCAAGGGCGGCAAGTTCGGACTTCAACTGCTTCAGCTCGTCCTCCTTCTTCCACACCTTACCCGCTATCTCCTGTAACTGCGGTATCTCCATCTCCAGCACCTCGTTCTTCGCCTTGTACTGGTCGATGATGGAGGGTATCCTCTCCATCGCGTTGAGGAAGTTGCGGGCGGCGGCCAACGGGTCAGCCATCGCCAGATGCCCGTTGTTGTAGGTGTACTTGTAGTTCCCCTCGACCACGAAGCGGTTGTCGGTGAACTCCAATCCCTCTTTGAGTATCCTTTCGCTCACCACCTTTATCGGAAAATCCGTAAAGTTCACCGACCTGCGTGTACAACCCTCCGGTCGTGGCATTCTTGGCTATCTCCTGCAAACGCTTTCCGATGACCTTCTCATCGGCGGAATCCACTCCGTCCACCTTTATTATATTAAGGCGGTTGCCCTCCTTGTCGGTCTGCACCACCGACAGGAAGCGGTTCCAGTCCTCCGTCATGGCATCTATGAAAGCCGTGTTGTTGCGCAACTCGCCGGTCTTTGACTCCAGCTTGAACTCCGAATCACGCTTGCCCTTGTTGAACGACTTGCGTTCCCCTTCGAGCGATGCGATCCGCTTTTCCAGTTTCGCCTTGTCCAACAGGTCGGTATTGCCGGAGAGCAACGCCATGTATTCCGAGAAATTCATGCCCGATTTTTCGTCCATTGCCCCCTCGTCGATGGTACGCGCACCCATCGCACCGCTTTTGAGCTGGCTTATGAAAGTCTGCTTGCAGTGCAGGAGGTTGAACTTGTAGCTGTCCAGTGACTTCTCCACCGCGTAGATGATTACATCCACGTTGTTCCCGGCGAAATGTTTGGCAATCTCATTACCTGCCCTAACTCCGCGTCCGTCACGCTGTTGCAAGTCGGACGGTCGCCACGGCGTATCGAGATGATGGATAGCCACACACCGTTTCTGGGCGTTCACACCCGTTCCGAGCATAGAGGTAGAGCCGAACAGCACACGCACCGTCCCGGCGTTCATGGCGTCTATCACCGCCTTCCGCGCCTTGTCGGTCTTGCACTCCTGAATGAAGCGCACCTCGCTTGGCGGTATACCGTAGTCCTCCGTCAGTTTGCGCTTGATTTCCGAATAGACGTTCCACCCGTCGCCCGGCTGGTATGTCCCCAAATCAGAGAAAACGAACTGCGTGCCTTTCTGGGCGTCGTATTTTTGATAATACTCCGCGATCATCTTGGCACAGTGACTCGCTTTGTTGTCGGGATGATCTTCGTAATTCGGGTCTATCATGCGCATGTCGAGTGCCATTTTCCGGGCATAGTCCGTGGCGATGAGCATCTTCGCCTTTTCTTCCGTTTCCGAAAGCGGCAGCCTGCCCAACAAGGTGGCATCGCCCGTCTTGGCGAACTGCATCAGTTTCTGTATGAAGTCCTCCTGTTCCGGCGTGGGCGGTATATGGTGCAGTATCTCGTTCTTGGCAGGACGGTCAACGCCCACATCCTCCGCCGTGCGGTAGTCCGTGATTTCATTATAGAAGGCGGCAAGCTCCGGCACTTTGATGAAGTAGCGGAAACGCTCCTTCTGGACCACATTGTTCGTCACGTTAAATTCAAAATCCGTCGTCTTCTTGGCAAATATCGCCGCCCAAGCGTCGAAACACCTTATGTCCTGCCGTTCCAGCTCCTTCGGGCGCAGGTACTTGAACAGCAGGTACAATTCAGTCAGTGAGTTGCTGATAGTCGTGCCGGAGAGGAAGGTCGCACCCAAGTCTTTTCCTGTGCGCTCCTGTATGGTGCGTATGGCAAAGAGCATGTTCAGTGCCTTCTGGCTTCCCTCGCTGTTTCCCAATCCCGCCACACGGTCGTGGCGCGTGTTGAAAGTCAGATTCTTGAACTGGTGGCTCTCATCTATGAAGATGTGGTCGATGCCCATCTGCTTGAAATCCACCACGTCGTCCGTGCGTGACTTTATGGCGTGTTCCACCTTCTCCAGCTTCGCTTCAAGGTTGTGCTTGCGCTTCTCCAATCCTTTCAGCATCGCCCGCGACACGTTCTTTCCCTGCTGCCGTAGCACTTCGAGGTTTTCCTCCACCGTGTCAAGCTCTGCTTGCAGGATGCGCTGCTGCAATTCCGGCGACTGCGGTATCTTGCCGAACTGGTCGTGCGACATGATGACGCAATCGTAGTCGTTGTTCTTTATATTATTGAAGAAGCGCACACGGTTGGCGGTCGAAAAGTCCTTCTCCGAAGCGTACAGAATACGTGCGTTGGGATATGCCGCCTGATAGGTGGCTGCAATCTCCGCAACGTTGGCTTTCAGCCCGATAATCATCGGCTTGTGTGCCAAATTCAGACGCTTCATCTCATGCGCGGCGATGCACATTATCAGCGTCTTACCGGTTCCCACCTCGTGGTCGCAAATTCCGCCGCCGTTCTGTTTCAACATCCAGACGCAATCCATCTGTGAGGGATAGACGCTCTTGATACCCCGGCTTGCCAGCCCTTTCAGGTTGAGGTCGGGAAAGGTCTGATGGGAGCCGTCGTAGCGCGGGCGCACGAAACAGTTGAACTTGCGGTTATACATCGTCACAAGCCGCTCCTTGAACTGCGGCGACTGCTCTTCGAGCCATTCGGAGAAGCCGTTTCGTATCTCGTCAATCTTGGCGTTGGCGAGTTGTATTCCCTCGCTGTCGCGCATCTTGATGTCGTTGCCATGCTCGTCCTTGCCGATGGACTTCATCATGTCAGGGCAGGTGTTGTGCAGGGCGTGTTTTAGGAGGTGCATACCGTCATAGTTCCGGTAATACCCCTTCACCAGAAACTCGTCCGTGATTTTCATGGTGCGGTAGCCGCACACCACCGAAACTCGTCCATGCTTGCGGAATAGGCGATTTTCACCTCCGTGTCGAACAGCCGGCTCATGTAGGCGGCATAGACACCCGTCGGAATCCAGCGTTCCCCGAAATTGAAGTCCAGATCCTCGAAGGCGATGCGCTGCGGCTCGGCATCTTTCAGAGCCTCCAACGCCTGCTTCACCTCCGGCATACGCTCATTTTCGGGATTGTCACCCATCCATGCCTCTATGCGTTCCGCTTTCTCTATGACATTTCCGGCGATGAAACGGTCTTTGATTTCGTAACCGGTCACGAGCGGATTGTAGTAGATGCGCCCTTGCAGGGCAGTGAGCAAATCCTCCGCCGTGCTGTCGGTTATCTCCCGCATATAGTCGAGATTGACCGTACCATATTTGTTGAGCGACGCAGACAGGGCTTCTTCGGGAGAGCCTACGTTGGCATGGCTCTCCACCGCGAAGGAAACAGGATGCTCGAAGATGTCCGCCTTGACGAACTTTCCGTTTTCCATCCGTTCCAGCGAAAGGATGTCGCGCCCGCCCGCATCCATCATCACTAACTTCACGTTCTGCTTGGCGTTGAGGTTGCCGTAGCGCATGACAAACTCATCGTAACAGGTATTCAGATGCTCTCGCCACGGAACATTTGCCTCGCGCCGGAGCGATTCATAACGGTACAGACGCTCGTAGGCGTCACGCAGCGACACATACAACAACGCCTTTTCCTTCTGGTATCCTTTCAGGTCGAGCGGCTGGAATGTCGCCCCGTATGGCGTGATGTCTTTCAGGTAGCCGATGTTATGACGCCCCCGGTCAGCCACCAGCGACCCTTCGCGCAGGTGCATCTCCGGCGTGCGGTGGTAGGCACGCGGAGAAAGGTCCACGACTTCCTCCTTCGGCTTTTCCGCTTCGATGTCGGGGAAAAGGAAAGTCCCCACCGCTTCCGATGGGGTATCTGTAACGGCAGGTGCGGCGACTGCCTCCGGCTGTGTTTCCTCCTGTCGTGGCTGCTCACGGGAAGTTTCCGGCACGGCTTTCACTTCCGTCTTTTCCGCCACTTGTTTCTCGTTATGCTGCCTTGCCAGTTCCCGAAGTTCTTTCCTACGCTCCGGCGTCAAACCCATCATCATTTCATAGAAACCGTTGATGGGAGGATTGGTATCCCAGTCCAGTGTGGCATAGATGTCGTCCGGGTCGGCAGGCTTGGCGGTGTTCTCCGCTTTCACCTCCTTATTCTCCATTGCGGGTTTTGCAGTTGGAGCTGTCGGTGTAACCGTGACTTTTCGGTTTGGCGGAGTGGACTTTGCCGTAACTGCCTTTTCACCGTCTTTTTCTTTTGAGGTTTTCGGTTGGCTGACCTCTTCCGTCATTCCCCCCAGAGGTCAAGCAGGGTGAGCTGCACGCCTGCGGAATATTGCGGGCGCGGTTCTATCTCCGGCTTTTCATCTGCGGGTTGCGGCTTTTCTGTCGGAGTTTCCACCGTCTGCGCCGAGGATACTGTTTCCAATTTTATGGCAGGACGCTCTACTTTATTTTGAACGGCAACTTTTCTTCCGTTCCTGCCTGCCGGATTGAACCCGAATACAAGCGCATGGCAAGCCTGTAATGGGAAAATCCTCGTCGAGCATACGGCGCAAATCCCCGGCGATGCCTGCTGCCTTGCCCTCGTGCAGATAAACCATAGCGGGCTTCCCGTAGGGGTCTGTGTCAAGTTTCGCCATCGTATGCACGATGCGTTCCGGGTGGTGGATGAAATAGGCGTTGTCGGTCAGGGCGGTTTTCGTGTCCGTCTGTATCACGGTCATCAGCCGCTCGTCCTGCGACATTTCCTTCTTGCTGAGGTTCTTTTGCAGGACAATCAGGTCACTGCCCACCTCCGTGCCCGCGTTGTCCGTGAACAGGTTGTTGGGCAGGCGTATCGCGGATACCAGATTGGCCTGACTGAACAGCTCGTTACGCACGGAGGTCTTGGTGCTATTCAATACCCCTTGCGAGGTGATGAACGCCACGATACCGCCGTCACGCACGGCATCCAGTCCTTTGAGAAAGAAATAGTTGTGGATGGTTTTCTGGGCGGAGCGTCTGCCGAAAGAGTCGCTCCGCTGAAACTCCGCGTCGAACACGGCAATGTCACCGAACGGAATGTTGGACACCGCCAAGTCGAAATAATTGTTGAACGGTCTTTCGATTTTCTCAAAACCGCAGGTGCGCATTTTCTGGTCGGGATAGAGATGCCTCAAGATTGTACCCGTGAGCAGATCCTTCTCGAAAGCCATCACATCCGCATTGGGGCTGTGCCGCAGCATGGAATCCACGAACACGCCGACACCTGCCGACGGTTCGAGCATACGGGCGGGGCGGACGCTGTAATCTGCCAGCACGTCCGCGATGGTGTCGGTTATCTCTTTGGGGGTGTAGAAAGCGGTCAGCACGGACGCTTTCAGCGAATCCACAAACCGCTTGTACTCTGTTTCGTCCTTGCTGTTCTCACGGATAAGCCTGTGCAGCTCCACCGTCGGGGCGAACAGTTCGAGGTCGGATTTCGCCCACCGGACGGCATCCGTCAGTTCCTTTGCAGGGTTGAGGATACATTTCAGACCGCCGAAACCGCAGTACCTTTGAAGTATGGCACGCTCTTCGGTTGTCGCTGTCCTATTTTCCCTGTCAAGGATGAATGCCGTCCGTATCGCCTCGATGTTGTCCCGCAGTTTCTGTTTGCGGTTAAACGCCATATTCGTCTAAGTAAAGGACGGTTGCTCCCGTCAGCTCCGTGTAGAGCAGGTCGTAATCGGAAGACAGGGCGAAATTGTCATCCGAGAGGTCATAGACGGAGAACACGTTGCCGACAAGCGGCAGCAGTTTCAGGACAAAGGCTTCACGCTTCTCTTCCGGCACTTCATCGGCAAACTCGTTTTCCACGACTTCGCGGAGGATGGCGTAACGGGAATAATGCAGCCCGCGCAGCAGCGTGTCCATCGCCAGTTCCTGCGCACCATCGGCGGGATAGCCTTCAAGCCGTGCCCTCTCATACGTTTCGGCGGCACGGTCGGCCCGTTCCCGTATGAAAGCGGTGTCGTCAGCCTGTTCAAACTTGTTCGTGCGGAGATAGTCCAGCAGGTACAGACCGTAATAGGAAAAGTCGGTCTGACCCTCGTTTTTCTTCTTGTTGTTCATTACTTTGGATTTAGCGGATTGATAATTAACGGGATAATCGGTTGGAAAATGGAAGAAAAAGGCACTCGGTATCCCTCCGAGTGCCACCACTAAATCCAAAGTATGAGTGTAATCCGGTATCGAAGAACAATTCATTACTCTGAACAAGTGGCAAAGTTAATACTATTTCTTCCGTCCTGAAAATTTCTTGTCCTTTTTAGCCTCCGGGAACACAAAAGTCGTGTTATATTCCCCGTCAAAGGCGACAACAGCATCGAAACTCTTGCCCTGTTTGCTCTTGAACCCTTTGAGCAGCTTGGTATGCCCTTCGGTGAGCAGGTCTTTGATTTCATCGTCGGACAGGGTGCGTCCCGCTTTCAGCCGGAACACGGGCAGTCCGCACTCCGTGTTGTCGCAGCGTACCACCTTGCCGTAGAACCGCATCCTGCCCGTGCCACACTTGGGACACGCGCAGCCGGAGTCACGGCTGCCGAAGAGCTTGTCGCACGAGATCAGTTCGGAGGTTATCTCACGTGTGTACGCCTCTATCTCCTTGCGGAAGGTGTCGTCGGACAGTTCCCCGCGCTCGATACGCGCCAGCTCCTTTTCCCATTCGCCCGTCATGGCAACATCGGCGATGCGCATCGTCTTGACGACGGAATTGAGGGCAAGTCCTTTTTCGGTGGGAACAAGCGACTTCTTGCAGCGTTCCATGTAACCGCGCTTGAAAAGCGTTTCGATGATGGAGGCGCGTGTGGCGGGAGTACCGATGCCACAGTCCTTCATCGCCTGCCGCAGTGCGTCGTCCTCAATTTCCTTGCCCGCCGTTTCCATTGCCGAGAGCAGGGTGGCTTCGGTATGCAGCGGCTTGGGTTTGGTCTTTCCTTCGGTAATGGACGAGCCTTTCGGTGTCAGCGTGTCGCCTTCCTGCCAGCCGGGGATGGTAATTTCCTCTTTTTCCTCGCCATAGACGGCACGCCATCCGGTTTGCTTCACGACGCTGCCTTTTACGGTAAACTCCACTCCGGCACATTCCGCCGTGACAGTGGTCACATCCTTGACGCATTTCTCAGAGAATGCCTCGACCATGCGCCCGGCAATCATCTGATAGATGGTATTGTCCTCTTTGGAGAGGAAGAGCGGTTTCTCACCCGTGACGAGCAGGGCATGGTGGTCTGTCACCTTGCCGTCGTCCACGCTGCGGCGTGTCGGGGCGGCTTTTGCCCGCACCTTGTCTTTCCATTCGGGCTGTGTGCCGATGAAAGCGAGCAGTTTGGGAATTTCGGCAAACACGTCTTCGGGGATGTAGCGGCTTCCCGTTCTCGGATAGGTTATCAACTTCTTTTCGTAGAGTTTCTGCGCGATTTTCAAGCGTCTGTTCTGCCCGTGAAGCCGTGCTTGGCGTTGGCTTCGTTCTGGTAGCGTGGTCAGGTCGTAGAGCAAGGGAGTTTCCTCGTCTTCTCCTTGCGCTCTGGCTTTCGTGTACAGTGGCGCAACCTGCCGCCTTTACCTTATTATATAGTTCCATCGCCGGTTCTTTCTCTTTCCATTTCTCGGAGGAT
>ENA-OQEL01000638-OQEL01000638.1-human-gut-metagenome-genome-assembly--contig:-NODE-638-length-11638-cov-2.235514_pt1 | contig 11638 bp, 14 predicted proteins | sample MGYA00242796_ERZ504637 | MGnify/ENA primary metagenome ERZ504637 (study PRJEB26092, sample SAMD00036306) | human gut metagenome | host: Homo sapiens | study: EMG produced TPA metagenomics assembly of... | reverse complement strand
GTTCCAGTTACTCTCTCTGGACGGATCATTTTTATGGAATGGCCACAGCTTCTTAAAGTCCAGTACAACAACCGCCATTACAGCGCCAAGCTGAATAACAACAAGGAACATTTCCCAAAATTCCTTGCTGACCTTCAGTTTCATAAATTCATCCACCAGGATCATATGGCCGGTACTGCTTACAGGAAGCCATTCGGTGATTCCTTCCACAATACCGAGAAAAATTACTTTCAGTAATTCGATAATATCCATATTGTCCCCTTTACTTAGATCTGTGCGATATCAATCAGCGTAAGCTTGTTCAGATCTGTATTTTCCAGACTGGTTACCAGTGCTTTGGCTGTATCCATAGCGGTCAGAACGTTAACACCTGTCTCGATAGCATTTCTTCGAATCAGGAAACCGTCTTTTGCGTGTTCCACACCCTGAGAAGGTGTATCGATGACCAGATCGATCTTGTGACCCAGGATCAGATCCATCAGGTTTGGTGACGGCTGTTCGAGCTTATTGGTACGGATTGCTTTTACGCCGGCTTCCTGCAGCGTTTTAGCTGTATTTCTGGTTGCATAGATCCGGTAACCCAGTGCTTCAAACCGTTTTCCGATCTCAACTGCTTCCTCTTTATCCTCATCACGAACGGTTCATGATCATATTTTTATGTTTCGGCAGATTAATACCTGCGCCAAGGAATGCTTTGTACAGTGCTTCGTTGAAGCTTTCTGCGATACCCAGGCACTCACCGGTGGACTTCATCTCCGGTCCAAGACTGATATCCGCACCACGGATCTTCTCGAAGGAGAATACCGGCATCTTGATCGCAAAATATTTTGCTTCCGGCTGCAGTCCCGGTGTATAACCCATATCTTTCAGTTTGTATCCCATGATGGCTTTTGCTGCCAGAGGAACGATCGGGATACCGGTTACCTTGCTGATGTACGGAACGGTACGGCTGGAACGTGGATTAACCTCGATGACATAGACTTCTTCACCGCATACGATAAACTGAATATTGATCATACCGATGACATGCAGTGCTTTTGCCAGACGTTTGGTGTATTCTTCAATGATAGCTTTTGCAGTCTTGCTGATGGTCTGTGCCGGATATACAGAGATACTGTCTCCGGAATGGATACCGGCTCTCTCGATATGCTCCATGATACCCGGGATCACAATGTCTTCACCATCGCATACCGCATCAACCTCGATCTCTTTGCCTACCAGGTATTTGTCGACCAGGATCGGATGTTCCTGTGCGATCCGGTTGATGATGCCGATATACTGTTCCACATCTTCATCGTTGATCGCGATCTGCATACCCTGACCACCCAGAACGTAAGAAGGGCGAACCAGAACCGGATAACCCAGTTCGCTTCGGCAGCTTTCTTAGCCTCTTCAGCGGTAAATACGGTCTGTCCCTTTGGTCTCGGGTATCTGGCACTGTTCCAGGATCTCATCAAACAGCTCACGGTCTTCGGCTGCATCTACATTTTCTGCGGATGTTCCGAGGATCGGCACACCCATCTTCATCAGTGCCTCGGTAAGTTTGATAGCGGTCTGTCCACCGAACTGCACCACTGCTCCGTCCGGTTTCTCGATATTTACGATGTTTTGCCACATCTTCCGGTGTCAGCGGCTCAAAAGTACAGTTTGTCAGCGATATCAAAGTCTGTACTTACGGTTTCCGGGTTGTTGTTGATGATGATGGTCTCATAACCTTCATTTGCAAAGGCCCAGGTACAGTGTACGGAGCAGAAATCGAACTCGATACCCTGTCCGATACGGATCGGGCCGGAACCAAGGACGAGGACTTTCTTTCTGTCGTTTGTCTCGACAGCTTCGTTTTCGCCGCCGTATACGGAATAGTAATACGGTGTGGTTGCTGCGAACTCAGCGGCACAGGTATCTACCATCTTGTAAGCTGCGGTGATATCATACTGTTTTCTTAACGCTTTTACTTCTTCTTCGGTCTTTCCTGCCAGTTTTGCCACCAGGTAATCCGGGAACTCAAGGCGTTTTGCTTCGCGCAGCAGATCCTCATCCAGCTCTTTGGCCTGTAATGCCTGCTCCATCTCAACGAGGATAGCCAGCTTATCGATGAACCATACATCGATTTTGGTGATCTCGTGGATCTCGTCGTAGGAGATGCCCTGACGGATCGCCTCTGCGATTCTCCAGATTCTCATATCGTCTACGATGTGAAGCTCTTCGATCAGCTCGTCTTTGGACAAGTGGCTGAAGTCATAGGACATCAGGGAATCTACGTGCTGTTCCAGGGAACGGATGGCTTTCATCAGCGCGCCCTCGAAGTTGTTGCAGATACTCATAACCTCACCGGTTGCCTTCATCTGTGTGGTCAGGGTACGTTTTGCACTGATAAACTTATCGAACGGCAGACGCGGGATTTTTACAACACAGTAATCCAGCATCGGCTCGAAGCTTGCGTAGGTTTTTCCGGTAATGGCGTTCGGGATCTCATCCAGAGTGTAGCCAAGTGCGATCTTTGCAGCAACCTTTGCAATCGGATAACCGGTCGCTTTGGAAGCCAGTGCGGAAGAACGGCTGACACGCGGATTTACCTCGATAACACAGTACTCGAAGCTGTCCGGATTCAACGCATACTGTACGTTGCATCCGCCGGTGATGCCAAGCTCGGTGATGATGTTGAGTGCAGAAGTACGCAGCATCTGATACTCTTTATCTCCCAGGGTCTGGGATGGTGCTACGACAATACTGTCTCCGGTGTGAACGCCGACCGGGTCGATGTTCTCCATGTTGCAGACGGTGATGCAGTTTCCTACGCTGTCCCGCATTACCTCGTACTCGATCTCTTTCCATCCGGCGATACATCTTTCAACGAGTACTTCGCCGACACGGGAAAGACGGAGTCCGTTCGAGAGGATCTCGATCAGCTCTTCTTCGTTGTAAGCGATACCGCCGCCGCTTCCGCCGAGGGTGTAAGCCGGACGCAGTACAACCGGATAACCGATCTTGTTGGTGAAATCGATACCAGCCTGTACATCATGGACAACCAGGGATGCCGCTACCGGCTCGCCGATTTTTTCCATGGTATCTTTGAATTCCTGACGGTCCTCTGCTTTTTTGATGGTCTGTGCTGTGGTACCGATCAGGCGTACGTTGTTTTCTTTTAAGAAGCCTTTTCTTCGAGTTCCATCGCAAGGTTCAGTCCTGCCTGGCCTCCCAGAGTCGGAAGAACGCTGTCCGGTTTTTCCTTCTGGATGAGCTGCTCTACCACTTCTACGGTCAGCGGCTCGATGTAAACGCGGTCTGCGATATCTTTATCGGTCATGATGGTTGCCGGGTTGGAGTTCAGAAGAACAACTTCCATTCCCTCTTCTTTCAGGGAACGGCACGCCTGTGTTCCTGCGTAGTCGAACTCTGCTGCCTGTCCGATGACGATCGGACCGGAACCGATAACCAGAACTTTTTTAATATTCGGATTCTTTGGCATTATTTGTTACCTCCCATCATCTCAAGGAATCGATCAAACAGGTATCCGGAATCCTGCGGGCCAGGGCATGCCTCCGGATGGAACTGTACGGTAAAGATGTTTTTGCCGACGTATTTGAGTCCCTCGTTGGTGCCGTCGTTTGACGTTCACAAAGGCCGGAACTGCCACATTCGGATCCAGGGTATCGGTATCTACGACGTAGCCGTGGTTCTGGGAAGAAATGTAAACTCTTCCGGTTGCCAGATCCTTGACCGGGTGGTTTCCGCCGCGGTGGCCGTATTTCATCTTGTGGATATCTGCGCCGGTAGCCAGTGCCATCAGCTGATGTCCAAGACAGATTGCAAAGATCGGTACATTGGAATCGTACAGTTTTTTAATCTCTTTGATAATGGATACGCACTCTTTCGGATCTCCAGGGCCGTTGGACAGCATGATTCCGTCCGGATTTGCGGTGAGGATCTCTTCTGCTGTAGTAAGCGCCGGATAAATGGTCACTTCGCATCCGCGCTCATTTAAGGAACGTGCGATGTTGTTCTTTGCGCCAAGATCCAGAAGTGCAACTTTAAAGCCTTCTCCTTTTAAAACTGATTTTTCAGAGCAGGTTACCTTTTCTACAACTTTTCCGGTATTATACGCTTTTAATTTTGGAATAATTTCATCGAGGTGATAATTTTCGTTGGTCGTGATCATACCGTTCATGGTACCTTTTTCACGAAGAATTTTGGTGAGAGCACGAGTATCGATTCCGGCGATTCCGGGAATATCGAACTTTTTCAGGAAATTCTGAATGGTGTCCTGGCAACGGAAGTTGCTGGGGAGACGGGATAATTCTCTTACAATATAGCCATCCGGCCAGGGTCTTAAGGACTCCTGATCATCATAACAAATTCCATAGTTTCCAATAAGAGGATACGTCATACATACTGCCTGTCCCGCATAGGATGGGTCAGTCAGCACTTCGAGATATCCAGTCATGGATGTATTAAATACGATTTCACTGATCACTTCTTTTTGTGAACCAATGCTGGTTCCGGTAAAGACATGCCCGTCTTCTAAGATTAGAAAAGCTTTCATCATTCCACCGTTTTCCTTTCTTTTTCGTTCGGTTTTGAGTTTGTATGAAATATGCATCTCATACTTTAATCTTTCAGATTCTATCACAACCAGGGAAACATTTCAACTATTTTTGTCGAATTACGGAAATTTCTTTTCTGGAATACTTTTGAAGTGTGTATTGGGCATAAAATGTCCTGTCGGAATTATTTTCTTTTCTGGAAAAATAAAAATACCCTGACGGAAAGTTTTCACACTTCCCATCAGGGCAATCCGAATTGGTCCACCGGACCAATTCTTGATACGCAAAGCGAAAAAATAATGCAGGAGATGGGACTTGAACCCACACGATCTTGCGACCACAGGCACCTGAAGCCTGCGCGTCTGCCAATTCCGCCACTCCTGCATTTCTTGTCTTGCGGCTCTCATGTGCCGTTCAACAAAACATATATTACCAGATGATTCCGAATCTGTCAACAGCTTTTTTCAAATTTTTTCAAAAAATTTCAAATTTTCTTTTTTGCCCCGAAAAGCCCGCCATCCGCAGGGCTTTTCGGGAGATCCTGCATCACCTGGACTCCCGGCAGGAAATTGCCGTCAGCAGCGCAAGTCCGAAGAAAATACAGAAATCAGAAACATTGAACACAAGTCTGCGGAACTTCTCCGGTCCAAACCGGAAGCTGACATAGTCGGTCACGTAACCTCTCTTATGCCGGTCATACCAGTTCGACATGCCGCCGCCAATCGTAAGCGCAAGCCCAAGCTTCTTCGCCTTACACTTACGTCTGCCCGCCAGCGCTCCGAGACGCGCCCACAGTCCGGACAGCAAAAAGAAGGTGAGAATTTCCACCTTCTTCGTGCTGTCCGCGAAGCCGCCGCCCGCTACGCCGCGGTTATGACATTTCCGCAGGACAATATGTCCTTTGCAGACCGGGATCTGCTCATTTTCCTTTAACTCCTCTTCTGCCTTCTTTTTCAGGCATCCGTCTGCAAGGAAAACCGCTCCCGGCAGCAGGGTCCAGATCATTCCTCTTCCGGTACCTCTGCTTCTTTTTCAGGCTCTTCTTCCGGCGCTGCTGCTTCGGTTTCTTCTGCTTTTTCTTCCGGTTCTACGTGTACAAACTCGGCATCCTCCGGCTCTTCTTCCTTCTCCGGCATAGCAGCACCGCAGCGCATGCAGAAAGCTGCATCTTTCGGAACACTTGCGCCGCAGGCCGGGCATACGATGCGGCCTCTCTTGTTTGCCACGTCTTCCCTGCAGTCTGCAATCTCTTTTTCCAGATCGGTGATATCTTTGCAGATGCCGGCAAGATTCTCGTCGAATGCTTCGCCGTTCAGATAGCGGTTGTAGATGATCTGTCCGATATCCTGGTAATTCTTCTCAATCTGATCCTCAAGCGCATGCTGACGGGTGCGGATCTTCTGAATTTCTACGAATTCATCTGTTTTCTTTCCCACAGTATCCACTGTTTTTTTCCAGTGTTTTACTTAAATTTCCAAAAAATTCCTCTGCCATAGTTAAACCCTCTCTTTCTTATCTCTTATTTCAAGAAAACGCCAGTTTCACGTCTGCTCCGCTGTGTTTTCCAGTTACCTTATTTCTGCTCTAACTTTGGAACTTCCTGGCCGCGCAGGAGAATCGTCGGCCCGCCGGTCTTTTCAATATAGTCTTTTGTGATGATAACCTCTCCGATGCTGCTGTCCTTTGGAATCTCATACATGATATCCAGCATGAAATCCTCGATGATCGAACGGAGTGCTCTCGCACCGGTATCTTTTTCCAGCGCTTTTCTTGCAATAGAGCGAAGTGCATCATCATCAAATTCCAGTTTCACCTCGTCGAGTTCGAGCAGTCTCTTATACTGCTTCAGGATCGCATTTTTCGGTTCTTTTAAGATCTCGACCAGCATATCCTCATTGAGACTCTCCAGCGTAAATACGATCGGCAGACGGCCAAGGAACTCCGGCACCATACCGAAAGTCCGAAGGTCTTCTAAGGTCACCTGTGACAGCAGGTTCTTATCCCCATCATACTTGTCCTTCAGATCCGCCTGGAAGCCAATGGAAGCTGTCTTGTTCAGACGCTCCTTGATGATGTCCGTCAGATCCGGGAAGGCACCGCCGCAGATAAAGAGAATGTTTCTGGTATTGACGGTCTCGAGCGGAACCATCGCATTTTTGCTGTTGGCTCCCACCGGAACTTCGATGTCGCTGCCCTCGAGGAGCTTCAGCATTCCCTGCTGTACGGCTTCTCCGCTGACGTCTCTCTGGTTTGTATTTTTCTTTTTCGCAATCTTGTCGATCTCGTCAATGAAGATGATACCGTGCTCCGCGCGCTCCACATCGTTGTCTGCGGCCGCTAAAAGCTTAGATACCACGCTTTCAATATCATCACCGATATAACCCGCTTCGGTAAGGGATGTGGCGTCCGTGATGGCAAGCGGCACATCTAAGAGGCGTGCCAGTGTCTGCACCAGATACGTTTTTCCGGAACCGGTCGGTCCGATCATCAGCATGTTGGATTTTTCGATCTCGATATTTCCGTCCTGCGGTGCAAAGACACGTTTGTAATGGTTGTAAACGGCAACCGACATGACTTTCTTTGCACGGTCCTGGCCGATAACGTATTCGTCAAGCATCGCCTTGATCCGGTGCGGCGGCGGAATGTCCTTGATGGAAAATTCTTTTGTTTTCTTCTTTTCTTCATTTTTTCTTTACCCGCTGCCGGTTCGGGATCTGGTTGGAAAGCCCGGAGAGATCGAGCATGCCGATATTCGGCATGTTGTTCATATTATTCATCATCTCATTGATCTGGCCCGGGTTCTGGTTCATGGTATCAAAGCTCTTCTGCATGCAGTCCGGGCAGATATTGATGTTTCCCGGAAGGGTAATCATCTTTCCGGCTTTGCTCTCCGGTCTGCGGCACATGAAGCAGACTTTTTCATAGGTATCTTCTGTATGATGGTCAGAGCTTTTTGTTTCCGCCTTAGTTTCGTCCGCGGTACCGTCCACTCTGTCTTTCTCTTCTGACATGATTTTTCAAATTCCTTTCTGTAATAGATCGCTTGGTCTAGCTTGATTATAGCCCAAAAGCCATAGGGTCACAAGTAAAAACTTTCTTAAAAATTACCAACTTTTTTAAGAATTTTACAAATTCAAAAAATTATATCAAAAAATGCAAAAAAAGGCGGACAGCCAGGCGTTCAATATTCCTGTGCTGTCCGTCTTTTTTCTCTTAGGAAATAGTTATTTCGAGTTTTTATCTGTTGCCAAACGGATTCTGAATACCCTGGTCATTCTGATCGGAGCTTCCGGTTCCATCGTTTGTGGTTCCGTTGCTGCTTCCGCTCGTCTGCGGCATATCTGCTGCAGAGCCAATGGGTCAACGTCAGTGTTACTTCTTTGTACTCACCGTTGTCCGCACGCTGTACGGTGACATCTACGGTCTCGCCTGCCGCATAATAGGTCAGTGTCTCTTTTAAGCCTTTGGCGTTCGAGATGCTTCTTCCATCAAACGTGGTGATAACATCGCCTTTCTTGAAGCCCGCATCGGCTGCCGGGCTGCCGTCCACAACGCTCATGATGCAGACACCGGTCGGAATACCGTAGTTCTGGGAAACATCTGCGCTGACATCCGCCATGTTGATTCCGATATAAGCGGCCTTATCATCGCTGACTTTGTATCTTGTTGTCAGGTTCATCAGGTTCTGCAGAATCGGCTCCGCTTTCGAAATCGGGATCGCAAAGCCCATGCCCTCGACCTGTGTGGAGCTGTATTTTGCTTCGTTAATGCCGATCAGCTCACCGTTCATGTTCAGAAGGGCGCCGCCGCTGTTTCCAGGGTTGATGGCTGCATCGGTCTGGATCAGTCCCTCAGAAGTAATCGTCTCGCCGGTACTCTCATCCTGACTGGAGATCGTACGGTCTTTTGCACTGATATATCCGCTCGTCAGGGACTGGCCGGTTCCCAGTGCATTTCCGATTGCCACAACCTGATCACCGACCTCAAGGTCATCGGAATTTTCCCATCACGGCAATTTTGATCTGGCTCTTTGTCTCGTCCTTGATGTCGGAAAGTTTTACTGCAACAACAGCAAGGTCATTGTCCGCATCGGTACCTTTGATCTGGCCTTCTACCGTCTCATCGTCGATAAAGCTGACGGAAAGAGACGTCGCACCGCTGACAACGTGGTTGTTTGTCGCAATCAGGAGCTCATCGTCGTTCTGTCCGACAATAACTCCGGTTCCGCTTGCAGGAACTTCCTGGCTTGTGGTTCCGAAGAATGTCTCAACTTCTTCCACCGTTGTCGTAGAAATTGCTACCAGAGACGGCATCGCACTCGATGCAACATCTTTCACGGACATCTCGCCGGTTGCTTTTACGGTATCGGAGGTATCACTGCTGTCTGCTGCCGTTGTTGTGGTGGTCGTCGGAATTGTAACTTCCTGCTTCTGCTCTGTTGCTGTACCGATCACTTTCGTACCGACTGCTGCAGTCCCAATGAAAACACCGCCTGCCACGAGTCCGAAGCACGCTGCCATGGCAAGTGTCATGCCCCATTTTTTTGCGGCTGACATTGGTTTTTTCGCTTTCTTTTTGTGATCCTGCGGCTGCGGAACGGCAGAAAACTGTGGTTTTTCCTGCTTCGGAGCACTCTGTGTCTGTGACTGGTACTGATAATGTTCTGTCTTTGCAGAAGATGTCCGCTCTGCCTTTGCCTCCGACGGGTCCGGTTCTCCGGTGTAGGAAGCGCTGTTATTCTCCTCGCCGGTCTTTCCGCTGATTTTCGGATTCACCCAGCTGTAGGTTGTCGTTTTCTTTTCTTCCGCCTTCGGCGCTTCTGCGGTTTCCTGCGGTTTTTCCGTCTCTGCTGCACTCTGCTCTGCTGTCGTTTCTGCTTTTACTTCTTCTGTATGCTCTGCAGCTTTGGTTTTCTCTGCTGCCTCACCATTTATTCTCTTTTTGAATTCTTCACTCATGGCTGATCCCTCTTTCTCTTTTCTATCTCAGGCACCAATACACAGTGCTCTTATTTCTTTCTTCATTTTCTACTGCCTATTAGTACGTTAGAATTGTGTTGAAACTGTGATAATTTTGAAAAAGAGGAATTTATGCTGCGGTTTTTATTCTACCGTAACCGATTTCGCCAAGTTTCTCGGTTTATCCACATCGAGGCCTCTGCCGATCGATACAGTAGTAGCCAAAGAGCTGCAGCGGAATGATCGCCAGGGAGTTTGCAAAAATCGGATTGTCTCCGGCAGGTAAACTACGTGTCGGCTACCTTTTTCCACTTCTGTATTGCCAACGGTCGTTACCGCCATGACAAACGCGCCTCGTGTCTTCACTTCCTGAATATTGCTGATCGTTTTCTTGTAGAGCTCCGGCTGGGTCAGCACGGCTACGACAAGGCGTCCGTCCTCAATCAGGGAAATGGTTCCGTGTTTCAGCTCACCGGCTGCATACGCCTCGGAGTGGATGTAGGAAATCTCTTTCAGCTTCAGGGAGCCCTCCATCGAGATTGCATAGTCGATGCCGCGTCCGATGAAAAAGACGTGTTCTGCCGCAAGATAACGGTTGGCAAAACGCTGTACGTTCTCCTTGTGGGACAGCAGCAGGGAAATCTGCTCCGGCAGGCGCTCAAGGCTCTGGATCATCGCATCGAAGTCATTCTGTGAAACGGTTCCGCGTACTTTGGCAAACTTCATCGCCAGAAGGTACTGCGCGATAAGCTGTGTGCTGTACGCTTTCGTTGTCGCAACAGCGATCTCCGGACCGGCCCAGGTATACATGACATTGTCTGCCTCTCTTGCAATCGAACTTCCAACTACGTTTACGATGCCAAGGGTACGCACGCCCTTTTCTTTTGCAAGGCGGAGAGCCGCGAGGGTATCGGCCGTCTCACCCGACTGGCTGACGATGACCACGAGCGTATTTACCTGCAGAATCGGATCACGGTAGCGGAATTCGCTTGCCAGATCTACCTCAACCGGGATTCTTGCCAGCTTTTCGAAGACGTATTTTGCGGTTACACCGGTGTGGTATGCAGAACCGCAGGCAACGATAAAGAATTTTGCGGATCGCGCGGATCTCCTCATCGGTCATGCCGAGTTCTTCGATCACAACATCACCGTTCTTAATACGCGGCGTCAGGGTATCCTTTTACGGCTTTTGGCTGCTCATGCATCTCTTTCAGCATGCAAATGCTCATAGCCGCCTTTTTCTGCCGCATTCATATCCCAGTCGATGTGGGTTGCCTCTTTCTCCAGCTCCTCCTCGTCAATATTGTAGAAGTGAAGGCCATCGCGGGTCAGTTTCACGATCTCCTCATTTTCCAGAAAATAGACATCTCTTGTATATTTCAGGACAGCCGGAACATCGGATGCAATCAGGGTTTCCGCTCTTACTTGTACCAACGATCAGCGGGCTGTCTTTACGGACCGCATACACCTCATCCGGATGGTCGCGGAACAGGATACCCAGTGCATACGATCCCTCCATGCGGTGCATAACCTTTGTGATCGTTGCAAGCGGATCGCCGTTATAATAGTAATCCAGCATATGGGCAATTACCTCGGTATCTGTCTCCGAAAGGAACTCATATCCTTTGGACATCAGCTTTTTCTTTAATTTCAGATAATTCTCAATAATTCCATTGTGTACAACGACAATCGAGTGGTCTTTATTGAAATGCGGATGTGCATTCAGATCGGAAGGTGCCCCATGCGTTGCCCATCTCGTATGTCCGATTCCTACGGTACCCGGAAGTGTCGCTCCATTTTGTGTCATTTCCTCAAGCACCTTCAGACGGCCCATTGCTTTCTGCATCTGAATTTTGTTTCCATCGTATACAGCAATTCCGGCCGAATCGTATCCGCGGTACTCCAGCTTTGACAATCCGTCCAGCAGCACCGGGGCAGCCTGGCAGGTTCCAATATATCCAACAATTCCACACATAGAATTTTTTTCCTCCTAACAGCAAAAAGGCGGCACCCTTGTTCTGATTTTCAGGTTATGCCGCCTTCTAATTTCTTGTTCTTTACATTTTTTACCACGCTGCTCCGTTCTCTGTCAACCTTATGGAGCATTTCGTATTTACTTACAAAATCCTTTTATTT
>ENA-OQEL01000637-OQEL01000637.1-human-gut-metagenome-genome-assembly--contig:-NODE-637-length-11650-cov-3.529289_pt1 | contig 11650 bp, 12 predicted proteins | sample MGYA00242796_ERZ504637 | MGnify/ENA primary metagenome ERZ504637 (study PRJEB26092, sample SAMD00036306) | human gut metagenome | host: Homo sapiens | study: EMG produced TPA metagenomics assembly of... | reverse complement strand
CGACGGAAAACCGGTCAAGGAGGGTGTCTACTTCTGTCTCGTCAAGGCGAAGGGGACAGATGGCGTTGTGTATAACATCAAACGTGATGTCAACCTGCTCAGAGGTTATACCGAAGAACAGAACAGTAACTATTAGGCAAACAGCAATTAGCAGAATTGGAATATGAATTCAGAAGAAAAGATAAATGTATGGGCGCACGGGTCCACAACCTCAAGAACATAGATGTGGAGATTCCGCGTGATTCCCTCACCGTGATTACCGGACTCTCGGGTTCGGGCAAGAGTTCACTGGCCTTCGACACCATCTTTGCCGAAGGTCAGCGCAGATATATCGAAACTTTCTCTGCCTATGCCCGCAACTTCCTGGGTAATATGGAACGCCCGGATGTTGATAAGATTACGGGATTGAGTCCAGTCATCAGCATAGAACAGAAAACCACCAACAAGAATCCCCGCTCTACCGTGGGCACTACCACCGAGATTTACGACTATCTCCGTCTGCTCTATGCCCGCGCCGGTACTGCCTACAGCTACCAGAGTGGCGAGGAGATGATGAAATATACCGAGGAACAGGTCATCGACATGATTCTCAGCGATTATAAGGGCAAGGCTATCTTCCTGCTCGCTCCCCTCGTACGCCAGCGCAAGGGTCATTACCGCGAACTCTTCGAAAGCATGCGCAGAAAGGGGTATCTCTATGTGCGACTCGACGGCAACATCCTCGAAATCGTTCCCAATATGAAAACCGACCGCTACAAGAACCACAATATAGAAGCTGTGGTTGATAAACTGGTGGTGAAGGAAGAAGATGAGGAACGTATCCGCAAGAGTGTGGCAACGGCTATGAAACAGGGCGACGGCATGGTAATGGTTCTTGAGAAAGGTGCCAAGGAGGCCAAGACATACTCCAAGCGTCTCATGGACCCTGTAACGGGTATCGCCTACCAGGATCCAGCTCCTAACATGTTCTCCTTCAACTCTCCCGAAGGTGCCTGTCCGCATTGCAAGGGTCTGGGAAAGGTGAACCAGATTGATATCAAGAAGGTAATTCCCGATGATAAACTCAGCATCCATGAAGGCGGCATCGCTCCACTTGGCAAATACAAGAACCAGATGATTTTCTGGCAGATAGAATCATTGCTCAGCAAGTATGACCTCAACCTAAAGACACCTATCTGCGAGATTCCGGGCGATGCCATGCAGGAAATTCTCTATGGCTCACTCGAAAACGTGAAGATAGAAAAGGAAAAGGTGCATACCTCTACCGACTATTTCTGCGCCTACGATGGCATCATCGACTACCTGCAGAAGGTGATGGAGGATGACGAGAGTGCGGCGGGCAAGAAATGGGCCGACCAGTTTATCTCTACCATCGAATGTCCTGAGTGCCATGGTTTGCGACTCAAAAAGGAATCGCTCTCTTTCAAGATCTGGGATAAGAATATATCCGAAGTAGCCAGTCTTGACATCGATGAACTGCGCGATTGGCTCGAAGAAGTGGAACAGCATCTGCCTTCGATGAAAGCGAAGGTGGCCCACGAAATCATCAAGGAGTTGCGCTCACGCGTTACCTTCCTCCTCGATGTGGGACTTAATTATCTCTCGCTCAACCGCCAGTCAGCTTCTCTCTCGGGTGGCGAGAGCCAGCGCATCCGTCTGGCTACTCAGATTGGTAGCCAGCTGGTCAACGTGCTCTATATCCTCGATGAGCCGAGCATCGGTCTGCACCAGCGCGACAACGAACGTCTGCTCAACAGTCTGAAGGAACTTCGCGACCTGGGCAATACCGTTATTGTGGTGGAGCACGATGAAGATATGATGCGGGCTGCCGACTGGATAGTAGATATCGGTCCGAAGGCGGGACGCAAGGGAGGTGAAGTTGTCTTCCAGGGCACACCTCAGGAGATGCTCAAGACCGATACCATCACCGCCCAGTATCTCAACGGCAAGATGGCTATTGAGGTGCCTGCCCTCCGCAGAGAAGGCAACGGCAAGCATATTACCATTCACGGAGCTACGGGCAACAACCTCAAGGGGGTGGATGTTGATTTTCCACTCGGCAAACTCATTGTCGTAACGGGTGTCAGTGGCTCAGGCAAATCTACTCTCATCAACGAGACCCTCCAGCCTATCCTCTCGCAGCATTTCTACCGTTCGCTCAAGAAACCGATGCCATACGAGAGCATCGATGGTATCGAGAATATCGACAAGGTAGTGAATGTAGACCAGAGTCCTATTGGCAGAACGCCTCGCAGCAATCCAGCTACCTACACAGGCGTGTTCAGCGATATCCGCTCGCTCTTCGTAGGACTTCCCGAAGCAAAGATCCGCGGTTACAAGCCGGGCAGATTCTCCTTCAATGTGAAAGGTGGAAGATGTGAGGAATGTAAGGGTAACGGATATAAGACCATCGAAATGAACTTCCTGCCGGATGTCTACGTACCTTGTGAGGTATGCCACGGCAAACGCTACAACCGCGAGACGCTGGAGGTAAGATACAAGGGAAAGAGCATCGCCGATGTTCTCGACATGACCATCAACCAGGCGGTAGATTTCTTCGAGAATGTTCCTCAGATACTGCAGAAGATCAAGGCTTTACAGAATGTAGGTCTCGGATACATCAGGTTAGGACAGAGTTCCACTACCCTCTCTGGCGGTGAAAGTCAGCGCGTAAAACTGGCTACCGAACTCTCGAAGCGTGATACGGGCAAGACGCTCTATATTCTCGATGAACCGACAACCGGTCTGCATTTCGAAGACATCCGCATTCTGATGGATGTACTCCAGAAACTGGTAGACCGTGGCAATACGGTCATCATCATCGAGCACAATCTCGATGTCATCAAACTCGCCGACTGGCTCATCGACATGGGTCCGGAAGGTGGACGAGGCGGCGGTCAGCTCCTCTTTGCCGGAACACCAGAAGAAATGGTGAAGCAGCAGAAGGGATATACCTACAAGTTCCTCGCCCCTTTACTGAAGAAATCAGGGAAACCTGAATAAATCAGGATAGGAACAAAGACTGTGGCAGAAGTAAAAAATCCCCCAACCTACTTTCTTAAGCGGGTTGGGGAAATTTGTTTCTGTATAAAATATGACGATAGCATGGTACCGATTACACCGCTACGCTTGGTAACGATACTACACTAGCGTCAATTAAATTAACGTTGCATATACAAAATGAGCCTGTAAATGAGCCTGTAAATGAGCCGATAAATGAGCCTGTAGTATTCGACATAGATACTGACAGGCTAGAATTATAACTACCGCCAAAGTACATGATATCAGGAGTACTTTGGCGGTATATAATTATATCATTGTTAGTGTTGTAGTTTACACTCTCATAACTAAACAGAAGAGACCAGCATACGTAAGTTCTTTAATCCTTATTGCTTAGTATACTTGAGATAGCCATAAATTTCAGATTTTTCAATCAGAAAATGTCCCTCTTCAGCATAGTTAAGAATTTGTGTTCCTAGGAACGCCATTTCTCCTGTAAAGGTAACAGAGACTGTATTTCCTGTTTTATACCATTCTATAGTACAAGTTTCACCAGCTTTTGGTAAGAACAAACCGCTATAATCATGATTCAAAATATATCTATCACCGCTCTTACGACAATAATAGATTCCAGCAATCTGATTTCCACTCTTGCGATTTTTACTTACTTTATTAATTGTTTTACTCTCTTCCTTAGGAGTGGTCTTTTCTTCCATAGGAGGAGTTACTGTAGTGTCAACAGTTGCAATAGAATCTGCTTCTATTGTTTCTTGATTTCTAACAGAATTATTTCCATTACATGACAACAGAATAATGGAAAATTAATACAAATGATATTTTTTTCATACTTTCAAATATTTTTTATACACTTATTGAGGGAACTTAAATGATAGTAGAGTAAATATTCCGGTATCATTGTCCCATATTCTTTATTTCAGAGAGAAACCAATGCCGCCCCAAATACAATATTTGGTAAGACCAAAACTCAATTTCAGACAGCAGTCAGTATGGTTATCTCTTACACTGCCGAAATCATAAGAAATAATAGCCCCATAATCTTGTTTGCTTTCTCTGCCTTCAACATTAAAAGAGTTGATTATATTCCCCTCATTATCTACAGAATAGTCGTAACCATCTACAGTACCGATTTCCATGGTCGCTCTTCCAATGATAGGAGTTATTGCAAAATTCCGATAGATACTTAATCTGTAGCCAAAGTGGAAAGTTGAACCAGTCTTTTGATTCTCCCATTTTCCTACATTTACAGATTTAGAATGACCTAATGCAGCTCCCATATAATCGAAATAGAAGTTCCAAATCGTGCATTCAAAGCCACCAATCATTTCTGAACCTATACTAGGTAAGTTCATACTACCTATGTAAACTGACCCTCCAAAATCTTCAATATATCTACCATAATGTAGAGATTTGGAACGACCTTCTTTTATGTAGTATTCTCCTTTTTGAGAATACATTGGGATTACTAATAACATTAGAATCCATGTTACAATTGTTTTCTTCATCAGTTCTGAATGCTAGTTAATTTTCCGTTTTCAAAATAAAGATAACTATCGTAATAGCACCATTGTTCTTCTCTTCCCCATGCTCCGATAGTGGTATTAATGTCTCTTGGCTCCCCCCAGGACATGCGGCATTTATCTTTATTCCACCCAATTCTAACGTAACCATCAACAATGTCTTTTGCAGTCGAAGCACCCCATCTAGAGGCAGCTTTATTGAATTTTTCTCTATCATCTGCTGAAAGGTTGCGATAATAATGTGCTATTTTGGAGCCATATTTTTTAGAGACTGATGCAATTTCTTGGTCTTCTGCTTCTTTTAAAAGCTTTCTTAAATTTTCTTCAGCATCTCGTTCAACAGCTGCTAAAGAATCTTTAGTAATTATATCAGATTTTCTATAGAAAGCTTCAAAAAAGGAACGAGCATAGCCCTCATATGTGAGCTTATCATAATTTTTGGCAGTGACAGCAAACTCAGTACCAACTGAATCTTTTAGATAAACAGATAATTTCAGTTTCTTTTATCATAATCGAAATCAAATTTCTCGAATGTATAATATCCTGGTTTTAGAATATAAGGAATATTGCTATTGCCAATTCCTGTAAAATGTGCAGCATCGTCACCTTCAATAAACATAGTTTTTCTTCCATAATAGACTTCTAAGCCTTTATAAAATTCAGAATGAACTGGTGGTAAGTCTGCTACGAGTTCGTTATATTTCTGATTGTAATCACAGAAATAATTTAGAATATTATAGCCCATCTGTAATGTTGAAGGGCCATTACCATAGAAATCGCTTAAAGGCAAGAAAACTGTGCTATCGTAAAAATCCACACATGCAAAAGGTTGCTGAAATGCATAATTAGCTACATTTTTAAATAGAATATTATTCACACCAATAACTGAGCCATTTAGAAAAATTCTATTTGGATCAACATTATTACCCTTTAATCTGTTTGCGTTTTCAGCAACCAAATCTAAAATGTAGCCTTTTGTAGTTTTACCATTTCTAAGATAATTAATATCTTTGCCAAGATAATAATTATCATTACTGGTTCTTACAAGTTTTGTCCCCTTTAGTGCATGAGAATTTTCCCAAGCACTTTTTGTAATATATGGCAAATTGACACCTGTCGTCATCTTGCCACCTGAATAAAATTTAACTAACATACCTTGAGTTATCGCATTTGTATTCTTATCTGGTTGAAAGAGAACACGAAGGATCATCTTTGCACCATCATCTCTTGTTAAGAACGCAATGTATGCTTCATTTTTCAACTTGCCATTTTTACTATACTTTTGCGTATTATCTACATAAAAATATGATCTTCTATCTCTTTAAAAGGTGTTAGTTTATTCTCATCAGTAGCAAATCTATTTTTCTCCTTCTCATTAAATTTGTGATTATGATACGCTTTATTTGTATCATAAAAACAATCGTATCCCGTATATTGATTTTTCAAATCATCACAGACAGGATAGAACATAATTGTCTCTCCCTTAACAAGTCCTCTTGTTTGTGCTAGATATTGACAGGCAAGAGAACAAAAACAATAGAACCCAAAGATGTTTTTTCATAAAACTTTATTATGTCCGCACATTGATATTTTTTAACCTCTTCGAGTACTGCAGACTTTTTGCTCTTAGAGATCTATTTTTTATTTTAACTGCATATAAATATCTGGAATAGTTTATTAACGAATGTATTTCAATTCATTCTGGTTTATACGCATAGTACTACCATCCATGTATTCGATGTTAATTCCTGTAAGAACTAACTTCTTAGCGGAATAATTGTACCATAAACATTCCCAGTAATAATTATACCCATACGTGGTTCCTGGTTTAATAGGTCCGGTGACTTTACCACCACTTTCTGATCTTCCGCGAATTTCGCATTCAACAGCATCACCTACGGCGTTGACAGGATAGCCACTCCATGTTAAGTATTTAATTGTTTTCTTAGAAACATTCTTCCATACCAAATGAGCATCTACACCACCTGCACTATTAGGAGAAGATAAGTAAGCCTTTAAAATCTTCACAGAATGTTTTACTTGATCTATTCTGTTGGCCTTTCTGATACTATCAAGACGAACTCTTTCTTTATAAGCTGCTTTCTCTTCTTTCTCAGTTTGCGCGGCTATAATTGCATCAATTGAATCTTTCTTATGGATGTTCTCTTTTGCTACTGTAGCAGGAGATTTGTAAGGATCATTTTCTCTTCTGGCTAGAATAATAGCAAAAGCCACAATCATGATACTACATACAAAGAATAAAGCTTTCGATACAAATTTATCGTGCTCACTTTTCTCATTTGTCCATTCGTTGGGAGTAGAAGGATTAGTAGCATGTTGTTTAGCTTTTGCTTGTTCTGCAACCAAGCGTTCTTGCTTAGCCTGTTCTGCTAGTTTTTCAAGCTTTTCTTGCTCTCGTTTCTCTTCTTCCTCCTTTTTCTTCTTCTCGGCTTTCCACTGAAGGAATTCCTCGAACTCTTTCTTTTCTTCGTCAGTCATAATTCTAATATTGTAAAGTTATTATTATTTGTTTCTTACTCTCCAGGCATGGTAAAGATTGCCTATAGCAACTATGGTAAGACTCTTGGTTGTTGTTCCCATTAATGTATATTTCCCTGGAGGTATCCTCCATATACTTGATGCATACTCCACTCCGGGTCATCGCAAGGCAGAAGAACCGTCTTGCCACGAAATACATCTGGATTGTAATCAAGATAGGCTTCCATTTCGGTTTCTATATCATAAAACATGGTATAGAACTCGTCTTTCTTGGCAGCCTTAGCATTTGATAATGTACTATTTGCCATAATTATTGATAGTTGTTACGCACCCAACTATCAATCCGCTAAAACACAAAAAGGGCGTGATGCCTCTTATCGCGTTTAGCACGGGGCGGCGTAGGGATGGAGCCCCAGGTCGATTATAAGAATGCATCACGCCTATAGCGTAAATGCATTTGCCTTATCAATCGACTGGAGGCTACATATAGATACGAACCACCTATCACATATTATTTCCGTGCTTGTTATTCCAAATTGAGTTTCCTACGCTCTTGGCTAAACGCGAAATAATAGCGAATGCTTTTGTTTTTACCCACAATGTCTTTGGCTTTTCCTTAATAATAAGGATAACCTAGGTGCAAAAGTAATAAAAATTATGGAGATAATTGTGTTTTTTTGATTTTTCTTCTTTTTATTGGAATATTTTTGTAATTTTGAGGAAAAAATATAAAATTATGCAATACATTTTTTCTAAAATAGAAATAAGAGTGCTGGAACATCTCGCAGATGGAGAACAGCATAAGGAGGCACCAGCAGAATTGCCGGAATGCCAAGTTTTATTCTGCACTAAAGTCGCTTAAAGCTAAGGATATGGTGTCTGCTTCATTCTTAGCTGGAGGTGAAAGATGTGTTCTTGTCAAAATAAAGAAGGAAGGAAACTTGCTGCGTTGGAATCTTTTAGGAAAGAAAGAAAAAATAATTATAAGAAAAGCTTTACAAGAGTTTGATTTAAAACACGAGCAGTTTCGGGTAATTGAATATTGCAAGAACTGAGAGTTTAATTGAAACTTCTGACAGTCATAATCCGATTTAATTTTTTGTCTAAAAAAGGCTATTTGAAAAAACAAGTCCTTTTGGGTTGTAAGACTAGATGGGTTATTACAGAGGAAGGTGAGGATGTTCTAGATGAGATAGATGAGAGACTATATGATAGCCCTCTTCATGTAGAGAGTTGCAATGAGCATGATTACCAGGTTGAATCTGTTGAGCAGGCAGCAAAAAACTATCGGAAAGCATGACATTCGTATTGCAGACAAACATCTCGCTCATGTAATAGAAGTAGTTTATGCAATGTGTAAATTAGGCTATTTTGAGGAAAATGGAAAGGTGGCTTCTACCAAAAGTGTAATGGAAACTATAGGCGAAGCATTACACTCTGAGCAGTTGTCATCTCAGTACTCATCCCATTTAAATCGAGCGGCTAATAACAAAATGGAGACTTTCCTTCAGCCATTTAATAAAATGCTAGATGTAGCAGAAGAATATTGTGAGACTCTAGAATCAAGAAAGACAAATAAGAGATAGTCTTAAAAGATATTAAAATTTTTGTTAGGTCATTGTTAGATTGTTTGGAATCTAACAATAACCTTTTGTAATTTTGCCAGCGAAAGTTAATAGCTTTTGCTGGCTTTTTCGTTTTATCCCATTAGTAAATACGAATTTGCCAAGAGGCTAATTTTCAAAGGTTATCAAGTATCCTCCGTTGTACCCATATAACCTTGCAGACAGACAAGCATTCTGACTAAGAAGCTTGAGAACATGACTATCTGACTGCAAAACGCTTCATTACGGAAAGAAGTAATACCCTAATAAAATGAACAAGGTATTAACGCTCGGAGAAGCAATCGCTGATATGCTTCTCCACGCCAACACACCATTGGCTGTCGCCTATCGCAAGCGAATGGCGGCTGAAAGAGTAAGCGAGACTAATGCTCATGCAGAAGCTATCGCTAGTGTCGAACTTCCTAAAGACGATATGACATGAAAGATGTAACGACTGCTCATTTCAGCCTCTTTGCTGCAGGCATCAACAAGCCATCTAGCCAGAGACCTTATAAGCAAGGAACCCTGAAGGATGTATATTGTTGGATGAACTCGATGAAGATGATGAAACTCACCGAGCAACTTAGGGGCATTAAAGACGAGAAGGAGCAAAAGCTCTTCAAGGCTAGCTTTTTGCCATTCGCTACCTTCAGTGGAACATTCGCCTACCGTAACCAAAATGGACTCTTACAGCATTCGGGACTACTATGTTTCGACTTCGACCACCTCGGTGGAAATGAGAACCTTTGGAAGGCTAGACATCTGCTGGAACAAGACCGATACTTCGAAACCATGCTGATGTTTACCAGTCCGCGTGGCGATGGAGTGAAGTGGGTTACGCATATCGATCTCTCTCGTGGTTCCCACGAAAAATGGTATCGAGCCGTGCGCAACTATCTCCTCCTGACTTATGGTTTGGAGGCTGACTCGTCGCCAGCAAATGTAGCCTCGGCATGTTTCCTCTGCTGGGATGCAAATATGGTAATCAACCCTAGCTTTCAATTATTTTAAATTTTCATGATTATGAAAAAGATTTTTTAAGGATAACAATATGAAAGAAAAAAATAAAAAGGACAACCTGAATCAGTTCGACCTGGATGTTTATGCAGGTACTATTTATGGAACCTCCCTACCAGGGAAAGACAAGACAAAGCAAGAGACTTTGCACAAAAAAAGCGTTGGAGGACAGCGAAAAAAGGATGCTCCAAGTAGGGATGCCTATCTTTATGACAAGGTGAAGTTCATTGTTTTCACACTCGTAAATCGTCATATTGACATTACGACCCCTTACGAAGAGTGGATCAAATTAGGTTTCGCCCTAGCCGATGGGTTGGGTGAGGATGGAAGAGAACTCTTTCACCAGTTGAGCAGCATGAACGCCGAATACAATTATGAGGAGTGCGACAAGAAATATACGAGTTGCATGAAGGGTAATGGAAAAGGCATCACCATCCAAACCTTCTTCAAGATGGCTAAGGATGCTGGCGTCGAACTGAAAACTATCGCAAGAGAGGGGACAGTTCGTGCCACTTGCGCCAATGTGCCAAATGCCAAATATATAGAAAATATAGAAAAATATAAGAATTCTGGTATTTTGGATAAGGAAATGGCACATGGCACTATGGCACCAGTGGCGCAAACTATTACTACAGGTTATACTTTCTCCGACAAGGTGAATGAGAAAGATTTGCCTTTTTGCCTCCGTAACGTCTATAAAATCCACCCGGATACTGTGAGCAGAGACAAGATGCTCTTGGGCATTCTGAATGTGACATCGGGTTTGATGGGTGGTGCCAATGGTTCGACCGAAGTACAGAGTGGTATCTACGGCATCTATGATGGTCGTCGTGTATTTGCACCGCTTTTTACCAACATATATGGCTCTGCCGCAACAAAAAAGGGAGATTTGATTTTCTGCAAGCAGTTGGCTCTACCAGAGAAAAGGGAGATGCGTAGAGAATTTGAGGCTTCGATGACTAAGTTTGAAGAGGAGAAGGCTGCTTATGAGGCTCAGGGCAAGGGTAAGAATAAGGGCGAGCGTGGACCTGCTCCAAAGGAGCCTGTCTTTCGCGACCCATTTATGCCAGGCAATAGCTCATCTTCTGCTGTGTATCGTGCCCTCGATGCCAACGGTGGATGGGGCATAATGTTTGAGACTGAGGCAGATACCGTGTCGAATATGCTAGATTCTGACTATGGTCACTACTCTGATTTAATGCGCAAGGCGTATCATCACGAGACGGTTTCTATGAATCGTGTGAGTGATAAAATTCATATCGACATCGAAAATCCACGCCTCTCTGTGTTAATCACCTGCACCCCTGGCCAGATTCCTGGTCTTTTCCCATCGTTTGAGAATGGCTTGGGCAGTAGATTCCAGTTCTACAACCTGCCTGACGACAAGGTGGAGTTTCACGATGTATTCGCCCGTAGCGACTCCCCTTTGGAAGACACCTATAAGCAGATGGGCGAGGACTTATTGCCTCTCTATCACGCTCTGTTGGAGAGAAAGGGCAATCCTATCCAGTTTGTCATGAGCAAGGCACAGCAGCAGGAATTTCTCTCCACCTACGAAGAGACACTTTGCGAGCAGTTCCAGATGTTGGGAGCAGGTTTCAATGCCTTTGTGTTTCGTATGGCTCTTGCCAACTTCCGTTATGCGATGGTGTTGACTGCCCTGCGTCGTTTGTCGGATTGGAACAAGAAGGATGACATTTTCACTGCTGATGAGCGAGCCTTGGTGTGTGATGACCGTGATTTCCATACAGCAATGAGCATCATGGGTTGCCTCATCAACCATACGGCTCGTGTGTATGCAGTGCTAGCCAAGGAGAATGAAAATCCATTTTGCCAATTCCGGGCGTGAACTTAAACGCTGATGAACTTAGCGTCTACCAGTCGCTTCCTGATGGCGAGTTTCGCACAGCCGAATTCTTAGCCTGCGCTGAGACGAAGAACATCAGTAAGCGAAGCGCACAAAGGATGCTCAGCCAGATGAGTAATGTGTAT
>ENA-OQEL01000635-OQEL01000635.1-human-gut-metagenome-genome-assembly--contig:-NODE-635-length-11663-cov-3.988471_pt1 | contig 11663 bp, 9 predicted proteins | sample MGYA00242796_ERZ504637 | MGnify/ENA primary metagenome ERZ504637 (study PRJEB26092, sample SAMD00036306) | human gut metagenome | host: Homo sapiens | study: EMG produced TPA metagenomics assembly of... | reverse complement strand
CAAACCTCTCAACTTGCCCTCAAGGGTGATGAACAGTGGAAAGTAGAATTCGAAGCCATGGTTGATCGCCACCACAAGATGATAGATACCATCATCACCGACACAACAGACAGAGAAAACTTATTCATTTCGGTTGACTCGCTCTTCGAACAGTTGAAGAGCATCTACTTCGGCGTCTACCTCATCCACGACCTCAGCGAGAAAACGCAGGATGCCATCGTGAGTTATGGTGAAAGACTCAGTTCCAAGATTGTTGCCACATTGATTCGTGGAGCCAAATGGTTCGACTCCCGCAACTTCATCAAGACTGAGCGCAAGAACGGCAAGGGCAAGCATGTACTCGACAGCGAGCTGACCAACGTACTGGTTAAAGAAGCCTTTGCAGAAATTCCACGCATATCTCTCGTTCCGGGTTTTATCAGTCGTGACAAGAACACAGACCGCACCACCAACCTTGGCCGTGGCGGTAGCGACTACACAGCAGCCATCATAGCAGCTGCCCTCGATGCAGAAGTGCTCGAAATCTGGACTGATGTAGACGGTTTCATGACCGCCGACCCACGTGTCATCAAATCAGCTTATACCATCAACGAACTGAGTTACGTTGAGGCGATGGAGCTTTGCAACTTTGGAGCAAAGGTCATCTACCCTCCAACCATCTACCCGGTTTGTGTCAAGAATATTCCTATCAAGGTTAAGAACACCTTCAACCCAGATGCTCCGGGCACCATCATCAAGAACAAGATAGATGGCGACCAGAAGCCTATCAAGGGTATCTCTTCCATCAACGGTACAGCGCTCATCACCGTAACCGGTCTTTCCATGGTCGGTGTGATTGGTGTAAACCGCCGTATCTTCACCGCTCTTGCCAACGAGGGCATCTCTGTGTTCATGGTGTCACAGGCATCATCTGAGAACTCTACCTCTATCGGTGTGCGCGAGCAGGATGTAGAAGAGGCAGTAAAGGTATTGAACAATGAGTTCCACAACGAGATTGCCGATGGTGCCATGTTCCCAATGCACGCAGAGAAGGGCTTGGCTACTATCGCCATCGTGGGTGAAAACATGAAGCATGCTGCCGGTATCGCCGGTAAGCTCTTCGGAACCCTCGGCCGTAGCGGTATTTCCGTCATCGCCTGTGCACAGGGTGCTTCAGAGACCAACATCTCGTTCGTAGTGAAGAGCGATTATCTGAGAAAGTCACTCAACGTGCTCCACGACAGTTTCTTCCTTTCAGAATACAAGGTGCTGAACCTCTTCATCTGCGGTGTGGGTACCGTGGGCGGAAAGCTCATCGAGCAGATCAAGAACCAGTATGCCGACCTCATGGAGCGCAGCAAACTGAAGCTAAACGTGGTGGGTATCGCTTCTTCCAAGAACGCCATCTTCAACCGCGATGGTATTGATCTCGAGAACTACAGCGAGGAACTGAAGAAATCAGACCCAAGCACTCCAGAGGTTCTGCGCGATACCATCCTGGCGATGAACATCTTCAACAGCGTGTTTGTAGACTGTACAGCCAGCAAGGATGTGGCCGCTCTCTACCAGAGTCTGCTGGAGCACAACGTAAGCATTATCGCAGCCAACAAGATAGCTGCATCAAGCGAATATGAGAACTACGAGAAACTGAAGAAGACTGCCATCCAGCGTGGCGTAGTATTCCGTTTCGAGACCAACGTAGGTGCCGGTCTTCCTATCATCGGAACCATCAACGACCTCCGCAACTCCGGAGATAAAATCCTTAAGATTGAGGCAGTTCTCTCAGGTACGCTCAACTTTATCTTTAACGCTATCTCCAGCGTCGTTCCATTCTCTGAGACCGTGAGACTGGCTAAGGAGAAGGGCTACAGCGAGCCAGATCCACGTATCGACCTGAGCGGTATGGACGTAATTCGCAAGCTGGTGATTCTCTCCCGCGAGGCAGGTTACCGCGTAGAGCAGGAAGATGTAGAGAAAAACCTCTTCGTGCCAGACAAATACTTCAAGGGTTCGCTCGACAACTTCTGGAAGAAACTTCCTGAACTCGATGCCGATTTCGAGGCTAAGCGCAAGGCGCTCGATGTAGAGCACAAACGCTGGCGCTTCGTTGCTACCCTGGATGGCGGCAAGACTAGCGTAGGTTTGCAGGCTGTCGGTCCTGAGCATCCGTTCTACAATCTGGAAGGTTCCAACAACATCGTGCTGCTCACCACCGAGCGCTATAAGGAATACCCTATGATGATTCAGGGCTATGGTGCCGGAGCCAGCGTAACTGCTGCCGGTGTATTCGCCAACATCATGAGTATCGCTAACATTTAACACTTAACATTAAAAGAAGAGATGAAACATATTATCATTCTTGGCGACGGAATGGCTGACCACCCGGTAGAAAGACTGGGTGGAAAGACTCTCCTGCAATACGCCAATAAACCCTATATGGATATGCTTGCCAAGAAGGGCAAGACAGGAAGACTCGTTACCGTGCCAGATGGATTCCATCCGGGTTCTGAGGTAGCTAACAGCTCTATCATGGGCTACGACCAGAACGAGGTTTACGAAGGACGCGGACCGCTGGAGGCTGCCAGCATCGGCTATGAACTGGAGCCTACTGACCTTGCCCTGCGCTGCAACATCATCAATGTGCAGGACGGCAAGATTATCACCCACAACGGTGGTAACCTGGAAACGGAAGATGCGGATGTGCTCATCAAGTATCTCAACGATACCCTCGGCAAGAAATATCCTGATGTCAAGTTTGTTACCGGCATCCAGTATCGCCATCTTCTGGTGGTGAAGCACGGAAACAAGCATATCGACTGTGCCCCACCTCATGACCATCCCAACGAGGAATGGCATAAGCTGATGGTGAAACCTATCTTGCCGGAGATTGGAGGCGATGAGGGTCACATCAGCCGTCGTGATACAGCCGACCTTCTGAACCAGCTGATTCTCGAGAGTCAGGAACTCCTGGAGAACCATCCTTTCAATGTGGCGCGCAAGGAGCGTGGCGAACGAATGGCCAATCTTATCTGGCCTTGGGGCGGCGGTTACCGTCCGCACATGCTCACCCTCTCCCAGATGTATCCACAGATCAAGAAGGGTTCCGTGATTTCTGCCGTAGACCTGATCCGAGGCATCGGCCATTACGCCGGTCTGCGCAACATCATCGTTGAGGGCGCTACGGGTCTTGCCAATACCAACTACGAGGGCAAGGCTGCTGCAGCTATCCAGGCTTTGAAGGACGGCGACGACTTCGTATATGTTCACGTAGAAGCGAGCGACGAGGCAGGTCATGATGGCGATCTGGAACTGAAGCTGAAGACCATCGAAAACCTCGACCAGCGACTCATCAAGCCTATCTTCGATGAGGTAAGCACCTGGGACGAGCCGGTATGCATCGCAGTTCTCCCAGACCATCCTACTCCGGTAGAGATCCGTACCCACGTCAAGGAGCCTGTTCCTTTCATCATCTATTACCCTGGCATTGAGCCGGATAGCGTAGAGAAGTATGACGAGGTAAGCTGCGTGAGTGGCGGTTACGGCATGCTGCAGCTGCAGGAATTCATGAATGCCTTCATGGCGATCAATTAAAATCAACGGCTTCATGATAGTCCCCAAAGCTAATCATAAAGTTTAATGTTCAAATCTCAAAGTTAAAAGTAAAAAATGAAATATTATTCAACAAATAAGAAAGCACCCATCGCCGACCTTCACAAGGCGGTAGTTAAAGGTCTGGCAGAAGACCGTGGTCTCTATATGCCAGAAATCATCAAGAAGTTGCCACAGGATTTCTTCGACAACATTGAGAAACTTTCCTTCCAGGAGATTGCCTACAAGGTAGCTGATGCCTTCTTTGGCGAGGACGTTGATGCCGAGTCATTGAAGAAGATTGTATACGATACCCTGGCATTCGATTGCCCTGTAGTCGAGGTAGAGCCAAACATCTACTCTCTCGAGCTGTTCCATGGTCCTACCCTCGCCTTCAAGGATGTGGGTGCGCGCTTCATGGCCCGTCTCCTGCAGTACTTCGTACGTCAGGAGGGCAAGGAAGAGGTGAATGTGCTCGTAGCTACATCGGGCGATACCGGTTCGGCTGTTGCCAACGGTTTCCTCGGCGTTGACGGCATCCATGTTTACGTGCTCTATCCTAAGGGCAAGGTGAGCAAGATTCAGGAGAGCCAGTTCACTACCCTCGGCCAGAACATCACAGCCCTCGAGGTAGATGGCGTATTCGACGACTGCCAGGCACTGGTGAAATCTGCGTTCATGGACGAGGAGCTCAACAAGCACATGAAGCTCACTTCAGCCAACTCTATCAACGTAGCCCGCTTCCTGCCTCAGGCATTCTATTATTTCAATGCCTATGCCCGCATGAAGGAGAAGGGCCTCGCCGACAAGCTGGTTATCTGCGTACCTAGCGGCAACTTCGGCAACATCACAGCCGGACTCTTCGGTCATGAGATGGGATTGCCTATCCACCGCTTCATCGCAGCCAACAACGCCAACGATATCTTCTACGAGTATCTACAGACAGGCAAGTACAATCCACAACCTAGCAAGCAGACCATCGCCAATGCCATGGACGTAGGCGACCCATCAAACTTTGCCCGCATCTACGACCTCTACAAGGGCGATCACGATGCCATCGCTGCCTACATCGGTGGTGCTACATACAAGGACGAGCAGATTGCAGAAACCATGAAGCTGTGCTACAATGAAACCAAGTATGTGCTTGACCCTCACGGAGCTTGCGGCTATCGCGCCCTGAAGGAGCAGTTGAAGCCAGGTGAGGTTGGCGTGTTCCTCGAGACCGCTCATCCAGCCAAGTTCAAGGAGAAGGTAGACAGCATCCTTGACAGCGACATTGAGATTCCTGCACGCCTTGCAGAATTCATGAAGGGTGAGAAGAAGAGCATCCAGATGACCAAGGATTTCGCATCATTCAAGAACTACTTGATGAACGAATAAACCATACATACGGAAAAGCCTTTCTCTTTCTCAGGGGGGAAGGCTTTTCCGTTTTATACTGAACTTTCGCATGTGGTTCAAGTACGGACTGAAGGCCCAAAAGCTCCTAGCCCAGGGCGTATGGGACAAAACTTGCGAAAACTTTTATTTTATATACAGAAAACGGGAAAAATTTATGAAGATTGTTATTCTAGACGGCTATGCCGCAAACCCGGGAGATTTGGATTATCATCTTCTGGAGAAACTGGGCGAGGTGGTAGTTTATCCTCGCACATCAGATGCTGAGAAAGTGGAACGTGCCAAGGATGCCGACATCATCCTTCTGAACAAGGTGCAGATAGATGCAGAGATGCTGGCGCAGCTTCCTAAACTGAAATATATCGGTATCCAGGCTACCGGTTTTAACGTGGTAGACATCGAGGCTGCCAGGAAACAGGGCATCATCGTAACCAATATTCCTGCCTACAGCACCGACAGCGTGGCGCAGATGACCTTCGCCCTCATCCTTGCCGTAACCAACCGCGTAGAGCATTATACTCAGGAGAACCGCAACGAGCGCTGGGCTTACAATAAGGATTTCTGTTATTGGGATACCCCACTGATGGAGCTTGCCAGCAAGACCCTGGGTATCATGGGACTGGGCAATATCGGCATGAAAGTTGCCAACATCGCCCGCCAGTTTGGCATGAAAATCTGTGCCTGCACCAGCAAGAATTCGAGCAATCTGCCTGAGTGGATCCAGAAGGTGAGCAAGGAGGGTTTGCTTGCCACGAGCGATATTCTCTCGCTCCATTGTCCGCTTTCTGATGACACCTATCATTTCATCAATAAGGATAGTCTGGAGAAGATGAAGGATACAGCCATCCTGGTTAATACGGGTCGCGGTCCGCTGGTAGATGAGGAGGCCGTAGCTGCTGCCCTCCACGAAGGCAGCCTGGGTGCCTACTGTGCCGATGTGATGGCTCAGGAGCCGCCATCAAAGGAGAATCCTCTCTTCGGCGAGCCTAATGCTTACCTCACCCCTCATATTGCCTGGGCCACCTACGAGGCTCGCGAGCGTCTGAACAAGCAGGTAGCCGCCAACGTAAAGGCATTTCTCGAGGGCAATCCGATTAATGTCGTGAATAAGTAAGAATGCTACTTTAAAAATCTGCAATTTCTTAAATGAAGACAGCCAACCTTCAATATCCCAATTGAAAGTTGGCTGTTTACTTTTTCTTATAGTTTTCTTCTGAACTGCCTAATCAGGTACTTGGGATTTCGTCTCATATTCCATAAGTCAACAAGAATAATTCTATCGTATTCCGCATCATATCGATAGATGATTTTCCTATTTTTATTCAAACAATTGCATGATATCCATACAGAAGAATTCTTCAAATGGAATACCATCGGTGCCAACAACGATTGATTTCAGAGGATGGAATTTCTCTTGAAACATAGGAATACCACTATTCATGCCTCTCTTTCCACTCTTAACCTCTATGGCAACGAAATCTCCTTGTGACTCCAGGATATAATCCACCTCATTATTATGATCTCGCCAATAATACAGATGACAGTCATTGTCCTCCACAAAATCGAGAAGACAAGTACCCACTGCCGATTCCACCCATCTGCCCCAAATCATTGGGTCAACATAATCTTTGTCAAACCCCTTACCGCGATATGCCGTGAACAAAGCATTGTTAAACACTGTAAACTTTGGGATAGACTGTCTCTTACGAGCCTCATCGCATGCAAACTTTTGAAGTCCGCAAAGCAAGTTGGCTTGCTTCAATATTTCGAGATAAGAAGACAAAGTCGTGACATTGCCTGCATCTTGCAATTGTCCAAGCATTTTGGTGAGTGACAACAACTCACCAGAATAAGAACAACCTACCTCAAAAAGCTGTGACATGAGTGAAGGCTTGTAAATATTCGAAGTCAAGAGAACATCCTTTTCAATGGCAGGTGCCACAAGAGAATCCTTGACATATTTCCTCCAACGCCTAAAATCCCCTATATAATCCACCGAGCCTGGATAACCTCCAAAATAAATCCATTGTTGGAGTGATAACCCGAAGGCAGCTTTCATTTCCGGAAAAGTCCAATGCCCCATACGAATCAACTCGAATCTACCAGCTAAAGACTCGGTTAGCCCTTTGCGCAAAAGCAAACGAGACGAACCCAGCAATACGACTTTCAGGTTTACATGATTTAGGGTATCGGCATCCCACTCTCTCTTCACATATTCACTCCATCTGCGTATTTTCTGTATCTCGTCTATTACAAGAACAGCTTCTTGCAAATGCTGAATATCCATTCGGCTTCGAACAGACTCCCAAGAACGTCGAATCCAATCCGAATCTTCTTCATTTACAGAATCAGCATTAAATTGAAATACTACCTTATCAATAGTCTCTGCTATTTGCGCCATAACTGTTGATTTGCCAACCTGTCTTGGTCCTGCCAAAACAAATATACACTTACGTCTTTCGCTCAACCTACTCAACATCAAGTTGTAATGTGGTCTTCTATACTCACCCATATTCTTTAATTTGTAATATTAAACAACTCTATTCTTTATAACGAATTACTCAATTCTTCGTCACGAATTACTCAATTCTTCGTCACGAATTACTCAATTCTACTTTGCAAAGATACAAAGAATAGATGAGTAAACACATTACCCATGATTATTTTTTAGCATTCTTAACTCATCATACAGCTTTGCCCCTCTCCTTCACGCGCTTAGGATGCACCTGGCCAGATTATACATCTTCTCATAATGCTGACGATACATTCGTTCTATATTCTTTTCCTGTTTCATACACTATCTATACAGTTGAGCCCAGCAAAAAATCTAAGCAAAACTCTGGCTTTTTTCCCTATCTCCTCTTCATCAAAACATAGATGATGACGGGGGCGCCGAACAGCGGGGTGACGCATTCAGCGGGATGATGCCACCGTCCGACGGAAGGGTGCAGAAGAGATTGCAGAGGAGGGCAATGGCTGCACCCATCAGCATCGTGACGGGCAACAGACGGCGATGATTCTCCGTGCCGATGATGAGGCGGGCGATATGCGGCGTTGCCAGGCCGATGAAGGCAATGGGACCGCAGAAGGCGGTAACCACAGCCGTAAGAAGACCGGTGATGATGAGCAGAACGATGCGCAGACGCCTGATGTTGAAACCCAGATTCTCGGCATACTGTTCGCCTAACAGCATGGCGTTCAGCGGTTTTACTAGGAGCAGAGATGAAGCCAGGGCAATGAGGGCTAACGGAATGAAGAACATCATCTGCTGACTCGAAACATTACCAAAGCTGCCCATGCCCCAAACCATATACGATTTCACGCCCTCTGCCGTGCTGAAGAAATTGAGCAATGAGATGGCGCTGCTGGCAAGATAGCCCACCATCAGTCCGATGATGAGCAGTACCGTATGGCTGCGCACAATGGCAGAAAAGAAGGTGATGATGCCCATCACCACCATAGCCCCTATAAAGGCTGCGATGAGGATAGCCAGGAAACCGCCGATGGCATAGTTGCCGGCATCGCCCAGAAAACCTACCCCTAAATCATCCAGGGCAATATTGCCGCCAAAGGCAAGCATCACGATGGCTACCGCCAGTCCGGCTCCGCTGCTGATACCGAATACGTCAGGACCCGCCAGGGGGTTGCGGAAGGCTGTCTGCAGGAGCAAGCCGCTCGTGGCGAGGGCTGCGCCCGAAAGCAAAGCGGCAATCGCCGCCGGCAGTCGCGATTCCAACAGAATATAGCGGTAGGTTTCGTCGGTCTGAGAGCCCGAAATAATCGCCCCCACGTCCTGCCATGGGATGTTTACACTCCCCCATGCCAGGTTGGCGAAAAACAGTATGATAATGGCGATTGCCCCAAAAACGATGGTTTTCATTCACTAAAACTATTTCTTGTAAAATCTCTGATTAAAGCCCTATTTCTTATAGAATCTCAATTTGCCGAACCGCTCGCCATGAGCCAGGATGATGAACTCTCTGAGCAGCAGTTCGGGATGGAAACTCGTAAGCTCGAAATAAGGTACCGTCGAGGTATCTACCTGATAGATATTACCCCGGCTGAAGGCAGCAAGAGCCTTGTAGCCGTCATATTCCTGAAGCAGTTGAGCCTGCGACAGAGGAGCACCACCGAAATACTTGAACGCCCATACATCCACCTGCTTTCCCTTCGCCAAGATTTGCTCCGGACTCATCGCCAGACTTCCGCTGTGTTCATCGTCCTCGAAGATATAACGGGCGTTGGCATCCTTTAGCAGAATACCGATAGTACTCTGACCTCCAGGCACATACCATACATTGCCCGTTTTTTCTTTCGGTCAGGATGGAGAGACCCTTCGGATACCCGGCAGCCTCAGCTTTCAGCTTCAGATATTCCTTTTCTATCTTCGCAAAGAGCGAATCTGCCTTTGGTTCGCAAGAACCCGATATTCCGTTACTTTTTCCCTCTTCATTTCCAAAGAGCATGCCGTAGAATTTCATCCATTCCGCCCTGCCCAATGGCGAAGACTCCATATAGTCGGCAGCCTCGATGATGGGCACGTGCAGCTTGTCGAGCTTGCCATATCCTCCGCTGTTTTCGAAAGGCGAAAGGAGGATAGCTTCGGGTTTCAGGGCGATGATGCGCTCGATGTCGGGCGCCATACTCGAACCGCAATCCACGATGGAATTTCCTGCAGAAGTTTTTCCGGCAGCAGCTTTTCCAGCAGAAGCAGCCCTCTTCTTTACATCCGGAATATTGATGTAATCGAGGTCGCAGACACCACAGATGGCCTGCTGGCAGCCCATTTCGTACATCAGCTGGCAATGGGGAGCGATGAAAACGGCACTTCTCTCCACCGGTGTGCGTACGGTATCGGTAGTGCATCTCGCCCCCGTGCTGTGCCTTCTGGCAAGCATCGCCATCGTCTTATCCCCCTCCTTTCCCTTCGGAATCAGGATGTAGCGATGCAGCATCGTTCCCGCCTTCCAGGGGTTAGCGATGATAGCCTCAGCATACTGATAATCAATGCCTTCTGCAGCATCGGAAGTCTCTTCCTCATCACCATGTTTCACGATGGTAAGCAACTTGGCGTACTTCATCTCCAGGGTATCGCCAGCCTCCGCATCAGCAGCAGCCGTCTTTCCTCCCTGGCATGCCGCCATCAGCAGGGCCGCCGTTGCCCCACACAAAAGAATATACAGTTTTGTCATAATCTTACAAAATATGTGTGCAAAGATACGAAGAAATCTCCATTTTCCGTTTGTTTTCTCGAATAATCTTTGTACTTTTGCCCTCAAATTTAACTAACGCTACAATTTAATAAATCAAAATGAAGAAGATTATCTGGGGCATAGCCCTTTTATTCAGTACATCGATGGTCGCCGGTGCGCATACCTGCTGTCATAATTCTGCACAGAAAAGCTGCTGTAAGAGAGGTTATTACACACAGTATTACGGCGATAAGCCCGAACTCATAAAAGAGGCAAAGGCTTGGGCAGAGAGCGGCATCTGGCGCAATGGTTTCGATAAGGCGAAGCCACATTCCAGCGTAAACCTCGTAGATTTCTATCTGCAGTATCAGAAGAATCCGCAGCAATGGCAGGCGCTCTTCGATTATCTTGCCAAGACCGATCTGCTGAGCATTCCGAAGGGAAAGCACAAGATTCCGGGTTCCGACCTCGTGGTAAGTGTAGAGGACAGCAGGAACGAGCCGCTGGAAAAGCGCCGCAGCGAGAGTCATAACAAGCACATCGATTTTCAGTTTGTAGTGAAGGGAACAGAGCGTTTTGGCGTCATCGACCATTACTCCAGCATCCCCAACTGCAAGTACCGTCCCGACGTGATTCATTATGATTACGCCCCTCAGAAGGCCCGTTTCTATGACAGCAATCCTGGCGAATTCTTCATCTTCTTCCCGAGGGATTGGCACATCGCCAAGGTGGCAACAGATGGTGAAGACCAGACCATTCGCGTCATCGTGATCAAGGTAGATTATAAGGACTAAGAATAATTGAAAATAATATGAAAGTTTATATAGCCAATCCATTATATGATGTTGTGTTCAAGCGCATCATGGAAGAAGAGCGCATCGCAAAAAACGTTCTTGTCTACGATTTTGCAAAGAGAAGTCGTCAGTATCAAGATATGCCAAGATGGATTCCGCAATATCAAAAGCAATAGCATTTCGATATTTAAGATGGATTTGTTGCCAGCATAAAGAATAACGAGAACAGCAACGAACTTATAAACATAAGGCTGTATAAAACATGGGTTGACACGGACGTCTTGGAACCTCGCCAGCATCTGGCATGGCAGCGCTATATAGAAGAGAAAAACTCGGATGGTATGGGAGATGAATCTCTCCCAACGATTTCGGTTTTTCTCCTAGCCCACCGTATAGGAGATTTCGAAACTCCAGTTGCATGCCCTGCCCCCGGCAACATTATTGTCCAACTGCCAATAATCAGCAAGACTCAAAACCCGAGTCAAAAGAAGGTATTAAGCATGTTTGACCAAGCAAGAACTTGCAGGGAAGACAAACACCTCTTGAAAATAGATTATACCCCCTATGATGGAGATACGGATATGGAGTATATGATTAAAATGCTTCTTTCAATGGCATCCGACCCAGATATGCAATACCAGATGAATATCGAAGATGAGTTTATCTCCTTACTTGAAAAGAAGGATACCGAAATCCTCCGACTGGATCATTT
>ENA-OQEL01000634-OQEL01000634.1-human-gut-metagenome-genome-assembly--contig:-NODE-634-length-11684-cov-2.075885_pt1 | contig 11684 bp, 10 predicted proteins | sample MGYA00242796_ERZ504637 | MGnify/ENA primary metagenome ERZ504637 (study PRJEB26092, sample SAMD00036306) | human gut metagenome | host: Homo sapiens | study: EMG produced TPA metagenomics assembly of... | reverse complement strand
TATCCGCTCCATAAAAATGGACGTGATATCAGACCTGAGCATGCCGAAATCAAGGCTTCGGACAGGATTATAACTCTACATCAAGCGGTCATTCGATGATAGACATTAGTTGGAGGCTTCAGATTGTCCCCATATCTGATTTTGATAACCTGAAATGAATCCACTATGAATAATTGTAGGATTTAAAAAAGAAAGATCATCGCTTTGGTTTGGCTTGGGTGGATGCTATTGTAACCCTTAGTTCTCTTGGACAAAACAAATCAGGTTTTGAAAGCGGATCGTATTGCGATAACAAAACATTTCTTTTGAATGACGAACTTGTAGACTATTTGATGGATCATGACCGTCTTCACAAGTCTGCAAATGCTATCAGCCATCTTCAATTACCTATTATGGAATATCTTGTCGGTAGCAGTGAGTCCAAAAAAGAAGAAAAAGACAGAGGTTTGCAATTATATCATTGATGAAATATTAGAAGCAAATGACGATTATGTGGAGTATTTGTGTCATAGCAAGTTCTTCCAGGATAAGAAGCATAAGATACGTGACTATGCTCTTGATAAAGAGGGACTGTCGCCAATGCAACTTGATCGGCATAATAAATTAGTGCATAATGCAGAAATGAGTGAAGAACTACTGCCAGCTTCTCCTCTTATCATCAAAAAGTCGTTGCCAGACCAGTGAAGATGGGAATCATTATTACGTCATTACCGATTATCTGGAAGAGCATTCTTTACGCAGTGCTATGCAAAGGAATACTTTCACGGATAAAGATAAAATTATGATTATTCTCGATTTAGGTAAGGCACTTGCATTGGCTCACGAGAATAATGTTATTCATCGTAATGTATGTCCTGAGATATTTTCATTCAGGTTGATAGGCATGCAGCTTTAGCAAATTTTTGGCTTATCTTATAATGTTCTGCATGAACCGGATAAACAGAATATATCATTGAGTATGGATGCATTTGATCGTGATCCATATACTTCAGAGGATGTAATAATAGGCGATTATTCTCCGGCTTCAGACGTTTACTCTTTTGGAGTGATTGTATATGAGCTCATGGTTGGAGAATTGCCATTCTCAAATTACTTACAACTTAAAGCAAAGGGTGGTTCGTTGACAGAAAACATGATGCCAAGTAAACGTAACCCCAATGTTGATCCCTGGGTTGATGTTGTTTGCAGCAGAATTATAGTAGAAGATGCAAGCAAGCGATGGTCAAATATTGAAGAAATCTGTGATTATATCTTTAAAGAAGCTATTGAGAAGAAATACGGTCAACAGGAAAAACATCCCGAAGCTAAAGATTGGAGCGAACTGAAGAATGGAGACATGATAACTCCAGAAATTTCTTTGTATAAGGAATTGGGTGAAGGTGGGTTTTCAAAGGTCTTTCAGGCTCTCCATACCCTTCAGCCAGGAGCTATGTTTGCCGTCAAAATATTCAAGGAAGGAGTTAGCCCTCAATCTACAATAGATGAGTTTAACGCCCTGAAGGATGTTAGTCATTCGAATATAGTCCGTTTCAAATATAATGGGACAACCTATGGAGGATTGTTCTACACCTTGATGGAGTTCATCAATGGTAAGGATATAAGAGAATATTGTATTGGAGATAAATATTTTACACTGCCAATAATATATAAGTTCATTCATGAGATGACTTCTGCTCTGGCATATCTCACGACAAAAACTCAGACATCGTGATATAAAGCCAGAGAATATTATTTTTGAGAAAAGTGGGAAGTTCGTCTTGATAGATTTCAACATTGCCACAAGTAATGTTCATGATCTTGACAAGGTTGGAACTTGGCCGTATTTGGCGCCTGATTTAATGAATGGTCAAACCATGCAATGGGAAGACAGTGCCGATACATTTGCATTAGGTATAACATTATATGAATTGTTGACACATAGTTATCCTTGGCCAGGCAAAAGAATACCTGTCTTAGACAAAAAACCGGCAGATATTATGTCGCTAAATTCTTTAATAAGTCCAGATTTTGGAGCATTTGTCATGAAGGCTATCAATACGCGCCATGAGAACCGCTTCAAAGCGGCAAAAGAAATGTTGGAGGCTGTAGAGGCTATTGGTGAATCGGGAATAGCTAAGAAAACAGAAGTTTCTGTCCTCAACTATAATGGACAAGAATTACAAATCGTAGATTATATCAATAGCCTTTATAGTCAGAGTCAAGGAGGCAATGCTGGGACACGGGCAGGATGGAAAGGTAATAATATACTAGACAAAGAAACATACACAGAGACAAAGTTAGATACCGAGCTGCTTTCTGCAATCAAAGAAGGTAAATATCGCCTTTTAATTATCACAGGCAATGCAGGAGACGGTAAAACAGCCTTTATTCGCCAAGTAGAACAAAGTAGTGATGAGATTGAGTACTTTGACGATACTCATAATGGAGCACGTATCCGTTTGAGCGGTATTGTATATCAGACTAATTATGATGGCTCTCAGGATGAAATCAATATGAAGAACAGTGATGTTCTTGTTGATTTCTTTAAACCATTTGAGGGGTTAAGAGGCAATTTCAATCAAGCGCCTGAAGGTCGTATTATTGCTATCAATGAAGGTAGATTGATGGATTTTCTTGAAGGATCTCCTGAACATAAATACCTCTATGATGCCATTGATGAATATTTTTATAAAGGCGGAATTGCCAAACTTCCTGATGGCGTAATGATCATCAACTTGAATCTTCGTTCTGTAACTGCTAAAGATAATAATGGAGATTCATTACTGCGTAAACAAATCAAAGCTTTGACATCCCCTCATCTGTGGAGTAAATGTAAAACTTGTCCATTAGTAAACAAATGTTTTATCAATTTCAATGTCAGTTCTTTTAATGATTCAGCTGTCGGAAATGAAATTATTACTCGTCTTGAATGGATTGTAAGAACTATCGTCTATAAACGAGAAGTTCACATTACAATGCGTGATTTACGTTCAATGATAGCATGGATGTTGACCCGCGACTACACATGTGAGTTAATACCAGTGCTCGTTCAAAGAGAAGAAGATATAAAGTCTAAACTTGAAGATGCCTCAGATGAATCTGAAAAGGCAATGTTGCAACATGAATACGAACGGATGCGTCTTGAAGAATGGCTTAGGTTGTATTTTAATATCACGGCTCCCGAAAGTGCTTTATTCCCTAATTTACGTTCTGAGGATAGAATCATAAAATTATTACGTGAAACGGATATTGCAAATGTCGCAATCCCAGATAAGGATAGAGATTTATACTATCGAGACAAAAACGAGCTGGATTATTTGGCATTTGCTTCTCGTTCTACGACTTCTTTATTGGATGAATTTAATTCATTGCTAACAATAAAACCAAGTTACGATATGTCCCCTAAAGAGATAGAGTTCCTAAAGATTCGCCATCAAACGTTTATTCGCCATCAATACTTTGAGGGTAAGGTCAATTATATGCAGCGTATGCCATACCAATCTATCAAAGATTTTTATAATATTCTTAATAGTAATGATACTAACTGGCTGGCTGAGAAAAAACGTTTGGCTTATGCCATCTCATGCAGTGAAGGTTGCTGGAATCCAAAAATCTCATCTCGGCATTTACTCCTTTCTTCTTCAAGAGTAAATGATCCAAGTGGAAAAAGCTATCGAAGATTCCCTCTTGAAGACTTTGACTTGATGGTAGATACAAATGAACGTTTAACAGAGTTCCTTGAACACGAACACGACAATTTTGTATTCAGGTACAAAAAGAATCATTCTGTTCAGCTTACGGTGTCGCTTGACCTGTATGAAATGTTGTATTACATCAAAAATGGATTCAGCCCTTCAATAAGCGATCTTAGAGGACGTTTTATAGAGTTACAGGTATTTAAAAACCTGCTTGCAAGTGAAACCTATACAGAGGTTATCGTAACCAACAATGAAAAGTCTTATTACAAGATTTCTCTTGAAAGAAAAACTATGCAACTGATAGTAGAACCTTTAAATGATGAGGAGGAATAAGCCATGCAGATGCCAATAATAGACAAAGAAGAAAAAGCTTTTCGCGACCCATATATCTTTGCATCAGATGTAAAAGCAATTACACTTGACAATGTTCTTGTGAATCTATTTATGCTCATGCGTAATAATGGAGCACGTATCAAACTCATGTTAAAGTCTGGAATATTTCATGATATTAAATCATTAAAGAAGTATTTTCAGATTTTAGAAGAAAATCTATGATGTAATCGGTTACTCAGATAATCCTGAAGCGATAGAAAGCTGGCTTAGAAGTAGCCTTGTAAATATGGTATTTCGTGGCAAAGCGAAAGAGAATGTTGCGTCTATGCGTCCTCTTCATTTGGAAAAGCTACAGAATACGAAATCAACGGCATACACGTGATTATAATTCTGCCGACCAATTATTTATCATGCTAAGTCAGCGTCCAGAAGTTATGAAAGCTCTGAAAAACTATCTTTCAATAGGTTGGGACAATGCCAGCCGAAGATTAGTCGATAGTTCGACGTTGGATGTTGATACTGCTGGGATTCTTCATTTAATTAAATTGGTTGATATAGATACAAAAGCATCATCATCTCAAATAGTTATTAAACCGTTGCTGGAAAAACAGGCAAATCTCTTCTGTGATGATATAATGCGTCTTTTGGCGTATCAACATAGTATTCCTCGCTCTGTATTTATTGACTATTTGCGTATATTAGTTGGATTCCATCTGTCATTATATTTTCAAAAACTCATATACCTATTGCCCAAAATGGTTAAGGAAGGCACGGTTGAAGTCGTGGACGATTGGAATCAAGTGGTAGATTTAACAGATAAACTTGAAAGTAACATTGCTCCTATAGCTTGTTCAGATATGGATAAGACATTAAATGGATTGATTGATTATATTCGAGCCTCTTATTCCATAAGAGTAATGCGTAGGCTTGAGACTCCAAATGCTTCTGTAGCTAAAGCTCTTTCAATGATAAAGAATCCAACTGTTGAAATCAATGCTGATATAAATGCAAATTTGCGTGCCATTTACAATAAATATTACGCTAATGCAAAAACAGCAGAGGAACAGCAGGAAGCAGAACAAAATGTAAAGGATTTACAGGATTATCTTCAGTTTGAGGAAACACCTCTTGATAAATATGTGCAATGTTTAATGAAAGTAGGTGCTGCATACCAATTAAAGTTTTCTCGCGACTTCATTGATAAAGCATCAATGAAGAATGAAGCATCTGCTTTAATTATTGATGGAAGGAGTCGCAAACACACAAGACGTGGAGCTATTGGATCGAAATTATTAGAAGTACTGGTGCAATTATTAGTTCTCGAACAAACACCTTCTGGTGAAATAGGCTCACGACCACTCAGTATTCGCCAGCTTGCAAAAGAAATACGAGACAGATATGGCTTGATAATTGACGGCACCGATGAACCTCGGTTTAAGGATGCTGATATTAAGACACATCTGGCGTTCAAAGAAAACATGAATGCGCTCAAAAACAAATTGCGCCAAATTGGTTTCTATACTGATTTGAGTGATGCTTCTTCTTTGCAGAAGATTCGTCCGAGGTATAAATTCAACCATTAATAAAAGAAACAATGAATATAATAAAAGCATATTACGACCATATTCTTGACATATTCATGGAAGTATATGGCAAAAGCATAGAGTCTGCACAACCTGGTAATTGTATGAAAGTCACAAGCCTTTCATTAGACATACTACATGACTTGTATGCCCGCTTGTCTCTGCTTAACACAAAGACTCTATTTTATATACTCACAGAAAATCCAGACATGACAGGTTCAGAGTATATAACACCTACAAAGTTGATCGAGCTCCGAAATGATTTAACAAAATCAATTCTGGTGCTTATACCTGTCAATAGCTCAACTTCTGCTGAGGATTCCTATGGTAATGCTACTTTTAGGGAGCTAAGCATTTCTAATTTTGATGAAATACTATATCAAAAGCTTGAAACACAATTATCTGGAAAACAAGCTATAAAGGATACATTGAATTACGTAGGGAAAGCTCTTGACTGTACACTTCAAGATAAGATTAAATATCTGCTTTATGTTATCTTAAATGGAGGAACAGATGAAGCTATTGGAAACGGTTTATATTTGCTAAACTTACTTCCTGACTCCTCATTAGTTTCAAAGAAAGAATATATTCCTCAATTCCTTGTTAAAAATGACGAATGTATTTCTGTAATGGCTGATTATTCAATGGGTATTGCAGATAAAATTAGTACAATTCCTGTAAAACCGGGCACAATTCAACAAAATGTAGCAAAATTTTACGTGAGAATAACTCACTAATTAGCAGAAAAGACTTATGTGCGCAAGTTTTGGAGAAGTATCCTCAATTGAATTTTTCCAATTGGTATAGCTATCTAAAGAACATAACTGAATTAGGTGTACTACATGTAACAAAAGTTGAATTAGGTGGTAAAGTCTTTCGTCTTGACGGTGAAGATATAAAACTTAAGATGGAACCGAATAAAGGAGCCCAAAGTCAAGCTACGAATCTACTTTTCACCCAAGCCCAGTGCTTATACAGAACTGAAAAAAGTAAAGATTGCCATCATGAATGGTGATGGTTTCTATAAAGAGACTGATGTAGTAACTAAAAAAATATCTGAAAACAACAAGGATTATCGTGACATAACATTTTCGCTGAATAACGCCTTTGAGAACGGAACATATTTTTTCCATGTATATGCAGAAAACAATGATGGTACTGAGTTAAATGTATCAGATGTATTTAGGGATGAAGCTATTCAAAATGAATGGGAAAAGATTAAAGCAACCGGTAATATAAGTAAAGAAGAGTTTCAACAGCAAACCAGACGTTTGCTGACCTCAGACAGTGACACGTTCTTTTTGCAAGTCGTAAACGCTACGGATGAGCCGGAGGAAACAGGAACTCGTATGAAGATAAACAATGTCCTTCAAGCGTATTTCCGCTATCGTATAGAACTCAATCGAAAAGGACAGGAACATTACTATTCCTCAAAGGCAAGCAAATAAACAGAACAAATCTGGGAAAACGAATCTGACGATGAAATTAAGAGTTGGCAGTTTGCAACACATATAAAAATCTTTTCAATTACGATATAATACAAACAACAATTATCAGATTCCACTTTCAATCAAGCTTCTTGAATTGGAAGAGACGATTCTAAAAAACAGCAAAAAGCTGGGCTATATTGATGCTATAATATCAGATAACTATACAGATGAGACTCTCAAATCTATAATTCCGCGAGAAATAGATGATTTACAAATACCTCAATCTCTTATTGAGAAAAGAGTGTCTTTATTTGAAAGCATTCTAAAATCAGCACCAGATAGGACTGGAGTAATTGAGACTTACGAAGTATTTAACCACATCGGTGACATAAAGGAGTATATTCATGAGTATCATGTATGGCTAAAATCTCTTGATGAAAAGAATATGAGTCAGTCATTAGCTGTTCTCATACAAAGTATTGATACGGTTTCTCTTCAAATAGAGATGCCAGATGACAGAATTGCTCATGCCAAACTGCTAACACCTCTACATCCTATCAGACTGGGATGGTTAGTCAATATATATGAGCAATATGAAGAATGGGAGGCCAAAACAGCAGAAGATTCTCGCTACAGAAAGCCTGATGTTTGGTATAAGAAATTGGACAACTTGTTCTATGGAGATTTACTTCAGGATGTTGCTCCATTAGTTATGCGCGACATTCATAATGAAGACTATCTCCAATATGTTGGTGAACTCTGTTTTGGCTGGGGATTCTATGTTAATCCTCAGCAGTCTGGTGATGACACCTTTTCAACAGGATTTCGCCAGCTAAAAGCATATGTGTCCCAATTACTTAATATCGGCGTTCAGTATCGTATAGATTCTGATGTAAACAAGCAGATGGTTTACCGTCTGATTTGGAAGTATATAACACAGCATCCTTACACAAACAAACTTATTATAAATATATTCAATGCCGGCGATGCAGCTGTTTTCGCTGACAACCTTGTCATGCTTGAACGTGATACCGCAAATACACCTTTTGATATTCATTACGAAATCAGAATGTTTTGCGACGATAAGCGCTTTCCTCAAGGAGAAGCATTAAGAGACTTATTAAATCCGGATACCCAAGTATCAGAAGAAGCCGAGAATTTTTCTCAAGCAGATGACAATAGGTTATTTCCCAAATTGCGTTTTTCTGTCAATAGCGTAGATGAATTTACCAATGACCCTAATAAATATCCTGCACATCTTTCTTTCTTGGTAAATCCATTTCCAACTAAAGCGTCGCTTAAACGTTCAAATACACGGCAACAGTCATTTTTCTTAAATGGTGTTATCACCCGTCCGATAATTCAAGTAGAAAAAGCAGAAAAGGGTTATATGTGGCATAGATATATATCTGAAGCACCATTAGCAAATCCTGTATCAAATTTTTCTAATGAAACTCAGGAACTGTTTTCAACTCTTCAGTGGATAATTGCAAACTCTATGACTACAGATCATGAAGTATCTGTACCATCGCTTACGCTAAGTATCAAAGATAAAAACTCCATCCTACTGTCATATGTGCATGATATTAGCGATTGGGTAATAACTTTTGATAAAAACATGGGGCCGGAATTCTATGATATTCCATGTAAAGAAGGTGAAACTCCATATCTTTTAGACTATCTTCCAGGTGTAGAATTAAACGGTATATCATCATTCCTGACTTGCAGACCGACATCAGAAATAGAAGGATTATTAGTACCTCATTTTAAGAGCTTTGGCATTAATCTGAGTGATAAAGAATCATTTTTTGAACTTTTAGCTGATATTCGTTCTGTTTCAAGTAGCATGATAATGCAACTTGGAAGCACTAGGAATAAAGCTTTTGAAGTGTTAGGTACAACTTTGATGAAACGAATGCTACGGCAAAAAAGGACTTGTTTCTGATTCATTTATAATTCCTATAGACCTTCACCAGGAGTTGTTCCGAGATATGGATGCAAAATCACACGAGCGTGCTGATAACCTATTAGTTGATTTTCATACAAATAAGAGAGAGATTGTTTTCACAGTAATTGAAATCAAATGTCGTCAAAACTTATCTGATGATGAGCTTTTAGCATTACAGGAAAAAATGCGTCATCAAATAGACAACACTATTTTAGCTCTCAGAAAACATTTTGATATTGATTTTCAAACTCCAGATCGGCTTGACCGGGAATTGATGACACTTGAATTGCAGTCTTTACTTATGTTTTATTCAAAACGTGCAGCAAGGTATCTGTATCTCAATGAAGAAACAGCAGATGAATATGAGAAGTTCATCCTTTCTTTAATTCAAGGGAATTATACAATCAGATTCAAGAGGCTTGGATTAATATATCAATTCGGTAGTACTGAGTATCAAAGGAAAGATGATATGAACGGGATTTTATACTATATCATGGGCAAGCCAATGATTGAACGTATTCTCGACAAAGACATGTCTGTCAAGACAATTGATTTGGAAATGATGAATGCTGATGACGATTTCCGCACTGCCTTTGAGAAATCTGATCGATTGATGCGCGAAGATCCTTTAAATTAAGCCACAACGATGAAGAGTTACCATCTAAAGAGATAGATAATGTAGAGTTTTTTGAGGAATCACGAGGAAATATTATTGGTTCTTCAGAATATGAGGAAGTAAAGGATAAGCCTAATTCCGAAGAAAATCCAGTTAACGAAAATCTTTCAGATTTAGAAGAAACGAACTCTGATAGTAACGAAAAAGAACAAGGTAATAATACCAAAACAAATCCAAAACAAGAAGAGATAACTGATAATAAGGCACCAGACTACGATATTCTCATCGGAAAGACTAGCGGAAGTGAACAATATGGTATTCTTGGTGAAAGTATCAATGGCCATAAGAAAATTGCTATTGATCTGAGTGAGACGAATACGATAAGTCTTTTCGGCGTTCAAGGTGGAGGTAAAAGCTATACAATCGGAACCATCACGGAGATGACCCTAAAGCAGTTCCCCAATATAAATCTTTTGCCTGCCCCTATGGCCAGTGTCATCTTCCACTACAGCGAAAGCATGGATTATGCGCCAGAATTTACCTCGATGATTTACCCAAATGACGAGGTTAGTCAGTTGAAGAAGCTTAAAGATATTTATGGAGCGGAGCCTGATAACATTAATGATGTCATCATGCTTTGTCCTGTTGACAAATTGGAAGAAAGGCAGGAAGAGTATCCTTCAATAGAAATTCATCCAATAGCATTCCACTCTACAGACTTAAATGTTCAAGATTGGATGTTCCTATTGAAAGCTGTTGGAAATGAGTCCACTTATATAAATCAGCTTCGTGCTATAATGAGAGCGAACAGAAAAAATCTCAACCTTAATAGCTTAAAGCAAAGTGTTGATGTGTCGCCATTGCTTTCGGCTTCACAAAAAGCACTGGCACAACAACGTTTATCGTTTGCTGAAGAATATATTGATGATAGTCGAAAATTGGGTTCTTTACTCCGTCCTGGTCGCTTGATTATTGTGGATTTGAGAGATGAGTTTATTGACAAAGATGACGCCCTTGGCCTTTTCGTGATAATGTTGAATATATTTGCTGGTGTTAAAGAATATCAAGGTACCAGATTCAATAAATTCATTGTTTTTGATGAAGCCCATAAGTATATGGATAACAAGGACTTGACAAGTACTATTGTTACTGCTATACGAGAAATGAGACATAAAGGAGTGTCAATGATGATAGCAAGTCAAGATCCAATGAGCTTACCAACAGAAATAATTGAACTTTCTTCGATAATGCTGATGCATAAGTTCAATAGCCCCCAAATGGGTTAAACATGTACAAAAATCTATAACCCAACTACAAACATTATCATCTTCAGATATGGCTACATTAATGCCAGGAGAAGCTTATTTATGGGCAACTAAATCTACCGACAAAGGAGTTACGAGCCGTCCTATGAAAATAAGTACAAGGCCGAGAGTAACTAAGCATGGAGGTGATACAATTAAAGCAGTGTAATGAAAGTAATTAAATATAGTAACATAGGATGCCGTGAAATAAATCAAGACTATCTCGCATCATCGTCGTTTGATCAAGACAAGAGTATTTATCTTGTAGCGGACGGCATAGGTGGTTATGACTGCGGAGAGATTGCCTCAAAAATTGTATGTGATAGTTATATTCACGGATTAATCAACAATCTTTCTATAGATGAAGCAACTAAAGAAGCCTCAAGAAACATTCAAGCAGAATGTCAGAACTTAGGTGTTTCAAAGATGGGAAGTACTGTGGCTGCTGTATTCTTGAATGGTTTACAAGCTTCAATTTTTTTGGGCAGGTGATTCAAGAGTTTATGTCTTTAGAGATAAACGTCTTTTGTACCAAACAGAAGATCACTCTCTATTGAATGAACTAAGCCACGTAAGAGAACTTACTTTTGACGATAAAAAACGATACAAGCATATAATAACACGTTCTATCATGGGCAATGCTGATGACAAGGTTGATCATGATAGCCTCGATTTATGCTTAGGAGACGAAATTCTAATATGTACGGATGGTATGTATAATGATTGTCCTATTGATTATTTAATAGAATCAATTCGTACGAATAATCTTGACATAGAGAAACAAAATAATAGT
>ENA-OQEL01000633-OQEL01000633.1-human-gut-metagenome-genome-assembly--contig:-NODE-633-length-11701-cov-2.538535_pt1 | contig 11701 bp, 10 predicted proteins | sample MGYA00242796_ERZ504637 | MGnify/ENA primary metagenome ERZ504637 (study PRJEB26092, sample SAMD00036306) | human gut metagenome | host: Homo sapiens | study: EMG produced TPA metagenomics assembly of... | reverse complement strand
TTAACGTAAATAAATCTGTCTGTCTGCAGAACCAAATCCACGCGCCCCTCACTGGTATGATATTCCACCTTTACATAAAATCCTACTAACTTGAACACAATGAAAAGTACATTCTGATAGTGTAACTCCAAGTCGCGTATCATCTCGTAGGGCGTATCAGCAAAGAAGCTCTGAAGGCGGCGGAAAAAGGAATCATAGTCACCACTTTCCACTTCACGGGTAAATTTCAGGATTTCGAAAGGAGACTCCACTTTGGTAACCGTTGTATAATAAGGCAGCAAAAAAACGCATGAATCCTTCCTCTACCTCCCGGTTAGGAAAACCTAGATAATAGATACCGAAACGCTCATCATACCCCTTGATCGTAAGATACCCGCTCTGATAAATCACCGGAATAGGATTCGTGGACTCGGAATCAATACTATTCAGCACCTGGATATCCGTTTCCTCGTGCGCCATCCGTTCCAAGTCATAATGATGTTTTTGCAGCAACCTCACCAGATAAGTCGGCGTACCGGTCTCAAACCAGTAGTTTCCGAACTCCTTCCGTTTGAAGGCATTAAGCAGGCTGAAAGGATTGTAAATACCGATGGAATTATGTGTAAAATGATAACCGTCATAACACTCTTTCAGTTCGGCACAGATTTCATCGTATGTCCTCCCCCGTTTTTCAGCAAATTCATGAAGTTCCGGTTCCAGCCAGGTTTGAATTTCCTTGTCACTGACCCCACAGATATCAATAAACTCATTCCACATGGAGATATCGTCCAAGTTGTTCAAATCGCTGAACACACTGACCTTGCCAAACTTGGTAACCCCCGTCAGCAAAGCGAACTTGATGCAACCGTCCATTGTCTTCAACACTCCATAGAAGGGTTTCAGTATGCTCCGATATACTCTCTGAAGCTCCTCATTGCCGATGGCTTGCAGCATGGGCTTGTCATATTCGTCTACCAGAATGGCAACCCTCTGCCCCGTCTGCTCGTAAGCACGTTTTATCACGCCTTTGAAACGGAGGGCGAGGGATGTCTCGGAAGGAGCGGAACCGTAGACAGCTTCCCAGTTGGTCAGAAAATCATTCAGCATATCGCTCAAATCCTCCGCTGTCTCATATTTTGAGATATTCAGATCGATATGCAGGACGGGACGTACTGTCCAGTCTTTCTCCAGTCCGGCTATGGCCAGTCCTTCAAATAATTCTCTCTTGCCTTGGAAATAGGCTTCCAGAGTAGAAACCAGCAGACTTTTCCCGAAACGGCGCGGACGACTGAGGAAGTAATAACTGCCGGTCTTTACCATTTTGTAGATCAAGGCCGTCTTGTCAATATAGAAATAGCCTTCCTTGCGGAGTTTCTCGAAATTCTGGATACCGATGGGATATATCTTATCACTCATAAACTATTGTTCTTTATAGGATAACACACAAAGGTACTTAATTTATTCTTAATTCCAAGTTTTTTCAAAACAAGGAAGAATACGCATACAAAAGAGGCGCACCTTCATGGGTACGCCTCTCTATCCTGTTCCTGTATTGTCTGATACAGGCTATTTCACTTAGTTAAAGATATAACGGACACTGAACTGTATGGAATACGTAGAATTGAAACTGTTCAGATTGGAATACGTATCAGTCAGTTTCTTTCCTCCGTTCTTCTGGAACTGGTAAGCACCACTCTTATAACTCAACAAGGAAGTATTGTTCACCGTCTTATAAATTCCCCAGTCGCTGTTCAGCAAGTTCAGGAAGTTCTTGATATCCACTCCGAACTGCAAGGTATTGCGCTTGCCCCCTACATTGAGGAAGAAATCCTGATTGAACTTCAAATCCAGCTGATGATGCCAGGGCATGATGGCTCCTCCGCGTTCGGCATACTTGCCTTTACGGCCTTTCAGGTAACTGTCCTCATTAATGTAAGCCCAGAAATCATCGCGCTGCTCCTTGGCGGAATAAGTCACCTCACCCGTCTTGCTGTCAGTATAATCGGCGAAGTTCCACTTATCCAGCGCCTCACGGGATGCCGGAATGTACAGCAAGTTGTTTGAGCCGTAATCGCCTACAATGTTCCCGGTGAATGTATAGGAATAACGGGCGGCGGAATATCCTCCGGCATAGCCCATGTTCATACCCTCATAAATCAAAGACAAGGAGGAAGCGAAATTCTTGGCGTATTTAATACGGTAAGCGGCGGAAGCCAGCACACGGTTGGGCGATACATACGTACCATAGCCGGTCTCCGTGTCATTGTTTCCGTTGACAGAGTAACGGTTGTTGTAATAAGCCGAGTTCACCTGGTCGCCGATGCCGTCGCCATACGACTTGGCATAAGAACGGGTGTAGGAAGCGGAAAGATGCAGGCCGAAATCAAATGTCTTGGCCAGTGAGGCGGTGAGTGAGTAATAATAAGCGCTGTTTCCCGCATTGGTGATATAATAAGCGTCCGTCTTGTTCGAATTGGAGTACTCAAACATCCTGCGGACATCACCCGGAGCTATCTCCTGCTCTCCTTTAAACTTACGTCCCAGGTTGGTCACAGTAGCCGGATTGAACTCTTTGCTGAAAATACCTTCCAACGTAAAGTCAATATCTCCGGGAAGTTTTGCATCCAAAGCCAGTGAAGACTTCCAGGTGGCGTTCATCTTCAGGTCGCGGTCAATGATGGTGGCTCCGGAAGGTGCGGCGGGATCAGTAGCTGCCGGAAGGTTCAGGTTAGGATCTTTCAACATATCGGCCACGCTGGTATGGAAGCCCGGCTGTCCGTACTTGGCATCCTTCTGCTCGTTATAATAATAGGTGCTTTGTCCGCAATTGGCATTACCTACTGCCGAAACCAGCCATACGAACGGCAGACGGCCGATGAAGTAACCGCTACCGCCGCGCAATACATACTTACGCTCGCCTGTAAGGTCCCAGTTGAAACCGATACGGGGGGAGGCGGTCAGCTGGTAGGATGAAGGCAGCTGGTCTGTGGCGTAATGATATCCGTCAAAGTCAATCTGTGCGAAATTTTTGTTATAGTTGTTCTTCAGCTCCGGATAAATGGGCAGTTCGAAACGCACCCCGGCAGTCAGTCTGAAGTTGTCCGTGATATTCATCTGGTCCTGCAGATAGAAAGAAAGCTGCTGGTACTTCATGTTCGCCAGGAACTGGGAACCGTCCCCGGTGTTGGAATAAGTGATACCGAAGGCAGCCGGAGCTCTGTTGTTCACAAAATCATCCCAGGAGGAATAGACATAATAACCGCTTCCCGCCTGCATGAATCCGTTCACTGCCTTATTGGACTCAAACTGGATACCGCCCATAAAGTTATGGATACCGCTGGAGAAATTGAACTCATCGGTAATGACAAAAGTCTTCACCTGGCGCAAGTTCCCTTCTGTAAAGGGGTCCGGACCGAATGAGGTGTACAGCGAGCCTTGGTCAAGGATGTCCACCGTAGGGAATGTTCCCCCTTCGTATGTACGCGGTTCGTTCTGATAAGAATAAGTGAAACGCAGGGCGTTATTGATAGCCCCCCACTTTGAGTTCCATTCGGAAGCGATGGAGGTGAAGTTCTGTTCCTGCATATAGCGTGAGCTTTCAAAGTACAGACCGGTGTTTGATGTACGTCCCGAACTGCTCTTGCCCGCGCTACCGTCTACTCCGCCCGGATAAATGATTGAATCTTTAAACGGGGTGGTGGAAGAGGAAGGGTTTGCGGAATACTTGGAATGGGTATGGGTGAAACGGAAATTAATCTTATTGTTGTTGTTGATGTTCCAGTCCAGACGGCCCATGATCTTGTAAGAAGGGGTTTCCAGAGAATATCCCTGATAACGTCCCGGATTGTAGTTGTATTTTTCCGACAGGTATTGGCTGATGTTGTTCATCCCTACGAAGGTACGGTCGCCTACCGTTGTGGTGTTCTCGAACGGACGGTGCACAATGCCGTTGGTGCTCCATTCGTCATTGGCGCCGCTACGCGCTATGCCCGACGGGCCTGCCTGCACATTATCCTGATATTCGCCGTTCACGAAGAAGAACAACTTGTTTTTAATGATCGCACCTCCCAGAGAAGCTCCGTAGGTGGTGCTGTGGTCACGGTTGTGGGTCAGTTCATAGTCCTCTACCTTGTTTCCGGTGAGGTGGGTATTGGAAGTGTACATATAGGCTGTACCTTTGAACTCATTCGTACCACTCTTTGTCACGGCGTTGATGGCACCTCCTGTAAATCCGCTCTGACGGACATCAAAGGGGGTGGTGGAAACGGAAATCTGTTCCAAAGCATCCAGAGAGATAGGCGAACCGCCTGCCGGCAAGTTCGAGCCGATACCGAAGGCATTGTTGAAAGCGGCTCCGTCCACAGTGACATAAGACTGGCGGTAGTTACCTCCACCCACTGAGAAACCGCTACCGATATTGGCTCCCTGAGGGGTCAGACGCATGATATCGTTCATGCTGCGGCTCACTGTAGGCACTTCCGACATTCTGGCCGCATCGACATTGGTTACCGCTCCGGCGCGGTCTGATTTCATGTTGCTGCTTTTGGAAGCGGTAATCACCACTTCATCCAATAATTCGGTAGATTCCTTCAAGTTCGCATCCAATACGTAATTCTCTCCCAACTGGAGGTTGATGCTCTTGTAAACCACTGATTGATAACCTACATAAGAAACTTCTACTTTGTAAGGGCCGCCGGCACGCATGCCCTGGATGGAATAACGGCCGTCCACATTGGTAATGGCCCCATAATGGGTGCCGGACGGTTCGTGAATAGCCTGAATCGTTGCGCCGATAATGGCTTCATTGCTTTGATCAACCACCTTACCACTCATTGACGAAGTGGTGACCTGGGCGTTAACAGCAGCGGCGATTACCAACATAACCACCGCAAAAAAATGATCGCATTCTTTTTACCATAAACTTTTAATTAATTAATATTATAATTAATGTCTTAAAAGACGTTGCAAAGATAGCTAATAGAAACGATATACAAGCTACAAATCGGTTACAATTTACAGTGACTGGTCTGGTTTCTTCCGCTATCCGCGCCCCAGAGAGAGTACACAACCCAAGAGGGTTCAAAACTTAATTCTAGCCAAGAAAGAGGTTTTGATTTGAAACTTGAACCTCCTTAAAGGCCAAAAAAAAGAGTCGTATCATTACTCAAAACGGAGCTTGATACGACTCTTTCAGGTCTTGTAATTACAATCTGTTACTTTTCGGAATGGTCATTTTAGTTTGGACCTTATCAGAACAGGGAAGCCCCCATCAGTCTTCATCAGCTTGCGGTAGCGCACCCGTTTCGGCTCCTCATTGCCCAGACGCTTCATCTTGTTCTCTTCGTATTCCGAATAAGATCCTTCAAAGAAGAATACCTCGCTGTTTCCTTCGAAAGCCAGGATATGGGTACAGATACGGTCCAGAAACCAACGGTCGTGGCTGATCACCACCGCACAACCTGCAAAATCGTCCAGACCTTCCTCCAGCGCGCGCAGCGTGTTCACGTCAATATCATTGGTAGGCTCGTCCAGCAGCAGCACGTTGCCTTCTTCCTTCAGTGCCATAGCCAGATGCAGGCGGTTGCGCTCACCACCCGAAAGCATTCCGCAAAGTTTCTCCTGATCGGCTCCCGAGAAATTGAAACGGCTGAGGTAAGCACGCGCGTTGATATCCCTGTTGCCCAGACGGATCAGCTCGTTTCCACCGCTGATTACCTGATAAACAGATTTTTCCGGGTCAATATCCTTATGCTGCTGGTCTACGTATGCCAGTTTCACGGTCTCTCCTACCTCGAAAGTACCTTTATCTACGGTTTCCAGTCCCATAATCAAGCGGAACAAAGTAGTCTTACCGGCGCCGTTAGGACCGATTACGCCAACAATGCCGTTAGGGGGCAGCATGAAATTCAGGTTATCGAACAACAGCTTGTCACCGTAAGCTTTCGCCACTCCTTTGGCCTCGATCACCTTGTTGCCCAGACGGGGACCGTTCGGAATAAAGATTTCCAGTTTCTCTTCCTTTTCCTTCACATCCTCGTTCAGCAGTTTGTCATAGGAGTTCAGACGGGCCTTTCCTTTCGCCTGACGGGCTTTGGGAGCCATGCGCACCCAGTCCAGCTCGCGTTCCAAGGTCTTGCGGCGTTTGCTTGCCACTTTCTCTTCCATCTCCATACGTTTGGTCTTCTGTTCCAGCCAGCTGGAGTAATTTCCCTTCCAAGGAATTCCTTCGCCACGGTCCAGTTCCAGAATCCATCCGGCTACGTGGTCCAGGAAGTAACGGTCGTGGGTTACGGCAATCACCGTACCTTCATATTGCTGCAAATGCTGTTCCAGCCAGTCGATACTTTCCGCGTCCAAGTGGTTGGTAGGCTCGTCCAGCAACAGGATATCCGGCTTCTGCAACAGCAGGCGGCACAAGGCCACACGGCGGCGCTCACCTCCCGAGAGGTTCTTCACCGGCTGGTCTTCGGGCGGACAGCGCAACGCATCCATGGCGCGTTCCAGTTTGCTGTCCAGATTCCATGCGTCCGTAGCGTCAATGATGTCTTGCAACTCAGCCTGACGGGCAAAGAGTGCATCCATCTTCTCTGGGTCCTCATAGTATTCGGGAAGCCCGAACTTGTTGTTTATTTCTTCGTATTCCGCCAAAGTGTCCACAATGCTCTGCACACCTTCCATCACTACCTCTTTCACTGTCTTTTCATTATCCAGATGCGGTTCCTGTGCCAGATAGCCTACAGAGTAGCCCGGCGAGAACACCACTTCTCCCTGATAACTTTTCTCCAGTCCGGCGATGATTTTTCATCAGCGTTGACTTACCTGAACCGTTCAGACCGATGATACCGATCTTAGCACCGTAAAAAAAGGATAGGTAGATGTCTTTCAAATACCTGTTTGTTCGCCTGGAAGGCTTTGCTTACGCCTACCATCGAAAAGATAATCTTTTTGTCGTCTGCCATATTCTTTATATTATTAATTTATTTAAGTTGCTATATTTTTACTCCGACAGCTGGATAAACCAACATTTGAAATCATCATCCTACTGTTTTTCCTCCATCTTTCTGTAATACCACGGATGTGTAAAGAACTCATACATCAGCAAAAGAGTGACACAGATACCGATACATATCCAATAAATAGTATCAGGATGACTTTCGGTCCACATATTCTCAAACAGAAAACCACTCAGCATACCTACTTCCCACATCAGCTGATAAGTATTGTTTCCCGTACCCCGTTCGCAATGCATCGGCAGACTAATCATCTTTATAAAAAACCCGTGACACGGTAGTACCGATCCCCGTGCCCAGCAATACACCGGCTATATAACTGTTCATCAAGCTGTTGGAAAAAGCAAGCAACAACAGTCCGCCTATCATCGCGGCCTGCCCCAGCTCCACCTCCGAACGGCCGGAAGCATAGGAAAGCACATAACGCAAAAGCAACAGGGAGATGATAAAACCGATCAGGATGCAAATGTAAAACAACTCATTGTAAATGTGTGCTATCAAAATGCCGAAAACAGCGGAAAGCATCATCATATTCAGTGCCGGCCACAGAGTACGAGGCAACAGAAAACGGTCCAACGAGAACCATGAGGTGCGCAGCGGAGCACGGAAAGGGACATCCACCGCCAGAATCAGAAGCAAGGCCAGTGTGCCCAAAGCGACACAGGTATAAACAACATGGTGAAAATTCCAGTAAGGATAAATGTAAATTCCCAACGCAAGACCTGCCACCATTCCAAAACGCCCCACCCACGAAAAGGCGATATTCGCATCCGTGCGGCGGCGTGAGGCGGTGACGTCAATCACCAGCGTGCTACCCGTAGTCATGGTAATGACACTACGAACACGCCCCCCTGGACAGCCCGGACCAAGGCTATGAACCCTACAGTCGCAACGTATGGATACAGCAGGCTGGACGCCACGAACAGAAGCATCGCGACCAGACAAACACTTTTACGCTTGAACGTATCGATAAGATAGCTGTTGAACGCTCCCGGAAGAAACATGGCCAGTCCGAAAACAGCCACAGCCGCTCCTGCTTCCGCATAGCTGCAATACCAGTGCCGCACCATCCATAAAGGCAGTGCGGGAAGCATCATGTATAGCGAGGCATAAAGCAAAAAGGTTCGAAAGGGATAGCAGCACCATATTCCCGGTCCATAGTTTTGCTTTCTCATACGGAAAGAAGAAGTCATCATACATATCAGCAGAAACTTTGTTAATATTGTTCGTCTTCGTTAGGAAAATCACCTTTTTTCACATCATCCACGTATTGCTGTATGGCTCCTGTCATAACAGTATGCAAATCGGCATAACGACGGAGGAAACGGGGACTGAAACCGTTGGTCATACCCAGCATGTCGGATACAACCAGCACCTGTCCGTCCACAGCGCCTCCGGCTCCGATGCCGATAACGGGGATAGTCAGTTCCTTGGCCACACGTTCCGCCAATGATGCGGGGATTTTTTCGAGCACCAACGCAAAACATCCCGCCTCTTCCAGCAGATGCGCGTCACTCAGCAGCTTTTCGGCCTCTTCCTCGTCCTTGGCACGTACAGTATAAGTTCCGTATTTATTGATAGACTGCGGCATCAGTCCCAAATGTCCCATGATGGGAATACCCGCAGCGATGATTTTCTTTACCGCATCAATGATTTCTACGCCACCTTCCAGCTTCAATGCATCGGCATGTGTGATCTTCATCACTTTGATCGCATTGGTCACCGCTTCGTACTCGGAAGTCTGGTAAGTACCGAAAGGCAAATCGACCACAACGAGCGCGCGTTTCACTCCACGAACCACGGATTTCCCGTGATAAATCATCTGGTCAAGGGTGATGGGAAGTGTGGTCACATTTCCCGCCATGACATTCGAAGCGGAGTCTCCTACCAGTATGACGTCGATGCCTGCGCCGTCTACAATCTGCGCTGTCGTGTAATCATACGAAGTAAGCATAGAAATCTTCTCGCCTCTCTGCTTCATTTCCACCAAACGGTGTGTCGTTACTTTGCGTGTATCGCCTGAAATATATCCTGCCATATTTACTTTAATTTATAAAAAAAGCGGCTGCAAAGGTAGATGTTTTAGTTGACATTACCTCATTATATCCTTCATTTTTTCGAAACTAAATCCATTAAAGTCCTGAATAACAGCCTTTGCCTTATCGCGTATCTGCTCTTCAGGGTTGGTAGTAGCCAATCCTATCACGGTCATTCCTGCACGATTTCCTGCCTCAAGCCCGTGAAATGAATCCTCGAAAACCACACAGTTCTCGGGCACGGTATCAAAGACAGTGGCTCCTAATAAGAAACATTCGGGGTCTGGTTTGGAACGAGTGAACATTTCGGCTGTGAGGATACGGTCCACACTTTGTTTCAGTTCCGGATGTGCTTTATATGCGTTGTTCATTTTCATTTCATTTGAGCTTCGTGACTATCGCTATTTTACCCCGTTGGCTCTCAGCTCCTTCATAAAGCCCTCTACGCCCGGGATATAATTAAATAACATATTTTCTTCAAATTTGTTCAAATCTTCTGTAATTTCACGCTGAACGTCTTCCATTCCAGCGAAATATTTGTTATAAATTTTGTGTCAATGTCTGCCCTTTTATCATCCGGCCGAACTCGGGTATCTCAGGATGGTATTTCCGTCCTTGTTCATTCCAGAATATACTATACTGAGGTTCCGTATCTACCACCACCCCGTCAAAATCGAATAAAGCTGCAATGCTTTTTGTTGAATTCATATTACTTTTAGTTTGATTTAACGCCGCAAAGGTCTGAATAATCCTCCATATTCCTAACTTTGCAAAGCTTAAAAATAATAAAAACGCGAATGAAAGAAAACAACCCGCACATACTGGGTACAGAAAAGGTAGGAAAGCTGCTTTTAGAGTACTCTATCCCTGCTATCATCGGAATGACACTGACGTCACTGTATAATATTATTGATAGCGTATTTATCGGGCACGGTGTCGGCGCCATGGCCATATCGGGCTTGGCTATTTCTTTTCCGCTGATGAACCTGCTGGTGGCATTCTGCACATTGGTCGGGGTGGGTGGGGCTACCATATCGCTCCATCCGCCTGGGACAGAAGGATACGGACGGCGCCGAGAAGGTGCTGGGAAACGTAACGGTGCTCTGTGTGATAAATTCTATTTTCTACGGAGGCATCACCTTGCTGTTTCTAGACCAGATTCTGTTCTTCTTCGGGGCAAGCCATGACACGTTGCCATACGCCCGCGACTTTATGCAGATTATATTAATAGGAAGTCCTGTCACCTATGTAATGATCGGGCTGAACAATATCATGCGTGCCACCGGTTATCCCCGAAAAGCGATGCTGTCCTCCATGCTGACAGTGGGGTGCAACATCATTTTGGCTCCTGTCTTTATATTCTGGCTCGGCTGGGGAATCCGCGGAGCAGCCACGGCAACCATCCTTTCACAGTTTGCCGGCATGATATGGGTGCTGAGCCATTTCATGCAGGAAAAAAGTTATATCCGTTTCAAGAAAGGGATATTCAAATTAAGGAAACGGATCGTAGAGAATATTTTCAGTATCGGCATGTCGCCGTTCCTGATGAATGTCTGCGCTTCGGCCATTGTCATTATATTCAACAAGAGCCTGCTGCTCTACGGGGGCGATCTGGCTATCGGAGCATACGGCATATTAAACCGTCTGCTGATGTTGTTTGTAATGGTTATCATGGGACTGACTATGGGGATGCAACCGATTGTGGGCTATAATCATGGGGCACACAAATTCGGCCGGGTGAAGCAGACGTTGAAATATTGCATGATTGCAGGGGGGTGCATCACTTCGCTGGGATTTGTTTTCAGCGAACTTTTCCCTAATTTGGTTGTTAATATGTTTACAGACGATAAAGAACTTACAGCATTGGCACGCACTGGGTTGCAAATCGGAGTCCTGATGTTTCCTTTCGTGGGAATACAAATTGTGATTTCCAGTTTCTTCCAATCTATCGGGAAAGCGAAAATTTCTATCTTCCTCTCCTTGTCCCGCCAACTGTTGTATTTATTGCCCTGCCTGCTGTTGCTGCCTCATTGGTGGGGACTGAACGGCATTTGGCTCAGTATGCCTGTATCCGATCTTTTAGCATTTATCACAGCCTGCCTGATGCTGGCACATCATATTAAAAAATTAAACAAGATCACAGAAGTATGATATTTAATGCAGAAAACATTCTCTTGATAGGTTCTATCCTATTGTTCGTAAGTATTGTAGTGAGCAAGACCGGCTACCGGTTCGGAATCCCTACGTTACTTGTTTTTTTATTGGTCGGCATGCTGTTCGGAAGCGACGGCCTGGGACTCCAATTCCATGATGCGGGCGAGGCACAGTTCATCGGCATGATGGCCCTTAGCATCATTCTGTTCTCAGGGGGTATGGATACCAAATATTCGGATATCAAGCCTGTATTGCCACAAGGCATACTGCTTTCCACCTTCGGCGTGTTGCTTACTACTATTTTCACCGGATTCTTTATTTATTGGATTTCCGGGTTCTCGAATGTCAGCATTACCATGTCCCTGATGACGGCCATGTTGCTGGCGGCTACCATGTCCTCTACGGACTCTGCTTCCGTATTCAATATCCTGCGCTCGCAAAGCATGAACCTGAAACATAACCTCCGCCCGATGCTGGAACTGGAAAGCGGAAGTAATGACCCTATGGCGTATATGCTTACTA
>ENA-OQEL01000632-OQEL01000632.1-human-gut-metagenome-genome-assembly--contig:-NODE-632-length-11708-cov-3.105949_pt1 | contig 11708 bp, 10 predicted proteins | sample MGYA00242796_ERZ504637 | MGnify/ENA primary metagenome ERZ504637 (study PRJEB26092, sample SAMD00036306) | human gut metagenome | host: Homo sapiens | study: EMG produced TPA metagenomics assembly of... | reverse complement strand
GGTTGCATCGACTTCAGCACCACGGTAAACGCTCGCCGGAGCCTTTCTGGATACCACAACCCATAACCTGTGTACAGGTCATTCCCGTAACACCCAGATCGTTCATTGCTTTCTTCAAATGATCATATCGGGAAAGCTTTGCAATAATAACCACTTTGTACATGCCAGTGCATCCTTTGGCACGGTGGAAACCACCTTGACTGCTGCATCTCTCTTTGCCGTAGAAGCCTGTGCATATTCCGGTGTACCCAGATCTGTATTTTCATTGACATCCATGGTCATTGTGTTGGAAACATCCATGATGGAGAATCCTGAGTAAGCAGATGCAAGTCCATGCTCCATGGAATCAAGACCGACAATTTCTTCTTCCTCGCTCACACGGAGTCCAATGGTCTTCTTAATTACAACAAATGCAATCGTAATTGTAACTGCGGTCCATGCAGCTACCGTAACAAAACCTAATAACTGAATACCAAGCTGCTTCCATCCACCACCATAGAAGAGACCAACAACCGAGTCATTTCCCGGAGCAGATTTCGTAGCAAATAAACCAACGGCGATGGTACCCCAGATACCATTCATCATATGTACAGCTACCGCACCAACCGGATCGTCCACATGAAGCTTATAATCCAAAAGCCATACACCAAAGCAAACCAGTAAACCGGAAACAAAACCAATACAGATTGCACCGAAACAATCGGTCACATCACAAGGAGCGGTAATTGCTACAAGTCCTGCAAGTGATGCATTCAGGCACATTGATACATCAGGTTTACCATATTTAAGCCATGTAAAGATCATACATACAACTGTTGCAACTGCCGGAGCTACGGTCGTTGTAAGAAATACGCTGGCAAGCTGTGAACCGGAAGTACATGCAGCGCCATTAAATCCATACCAACCAAACCAGAGAATAAACATCCAAGGCATCCAAGTGGAAGATTGTGTCCCGGGAATGCGTTGACTTTTGTAATCTTCCCAGACTTATCTTTTGAGAACTTTCCAATACGTGGTCCAAGCATTGCTGCACCGATGAGTGCTGAAATACCGCCAACCATATGAATGGCACAGGAACCTGCAAAATCGTGGAATCCAAGCTGTGATAACCAGCCGCCGCCCCAGATCCAGTGTGCTTCAATCGGATAAATCAATGCCGAAATTACTGCTGAATAAATACAGTAGGATAAGAATTTTGTACGCTCTGCCATAGCACCTGATACAATCGTTGCTGTAGTTGCACAGAATACTAAGTTAAACACAAAATTCGAAAAATCAAAATTTGCATAACTGGTAAAGATATCAAATCCCGGTTTTCCGATAAAACCAAGGACATCTTCTCCCAGCAATAATGAAAAACCGATCAGGATGAACATTACGGTACCAATACAGAAGTCCATCAGGTTCTTCATCAAAATGTTGCCTGCATTCTTTGCTCTGGTAAAACCGGTTTCTACCATGGCAAAGCCTGCCTGCATCCAGAATACCAGCGCGGCACCGATCAGAAACCAGATGCCAAACATATTTTCATTGATAAAACTTACAATTTGTTGTTTATCCATAACAATCTCCTCCCTATATAGAAAAAGAGACACTTCCCCAAAATTCCACAGCTTCGTGGTTCTGAAAAAAATGTCTCTTTTTTATTTTGTAAGATGTTTGTAAAAAATGTTCCTTAAATCTTTGGATTAAACTTCAAAGATCAGATCTCCATAAGATGGCATTGGCCATAAATCCTTGTCAACGATCATCTCAAGCTTATCTACCGGTGCACGGAGTGCATCCATAGCAGATTTCACCTCATCCCTGTAATATACAGCCTGTTCCTTACCTTCACCCATTTCTGTTCCCTTTGCAGTAACAGTTTCCAGACTCTTGAGTGCTTTCTGTGTCTCAGCAAGCAGGGAGGATGTCTCTGTCAAAATATCTGTCTGTGCGCTGACATCTGCAGATGCACATGCACTCTTTACAGTTGCAATTGACTGTCCAAGTTCTGTTGTGTACTTGATAACAGCCGGATTGAATACGATGTTCCAACCATGATGCAGGATGTGCCTGGACTGGAAGAGGAAATTAATAATAATGCTGTTTATATCCGATATTCCGCTCAAAAATCATTTGATGCAAGTCTTGAGGCTGTTCACGGATTACTGTCAGGGGAAATGGATGAAACACAGGCTTATGATACTTTTCGTAGTGTAATGAATCGTAAAGATCCAGAAGAAAAAGCAACGGTGAATTTTGAAAATGAATATTCCATTTCACTGAACGATAGAAATGGCCGTGATGCAGCATCTTCCATTTTAACTACGATCAGAGAAGAAAATGATGCACAGCTGGCTCTGGCACCATATTATTATTTCACTTCCTCTATGTACAAAGGAGAATGCACCAGCAGCCGGGTTGGCATGATGACAGCGAAGAGTTCAGATACAGCATTATATGTTGCAAAAATCAATGGTAAACAGGTTTGTGAACTCGTGAAAAATTATCTCGCCGATGCGGATGAGAATTTTTACGTAACCAATAAATACGAATTACCAATTGCATCCGGTATGAAAATGATCGTCAATCAAGAGGAAAGTGGATGTTCGTTAAAGGACTTGACAGTTAATGATAAGAAAATAGACAAAGAAAAGGAATACTCTATTCTTCTTACAGACACCACAATGTCTGTATTGTAAAAAAATAAATCCGAAATGTGAGATTGAGCAGCTTAAAGAGACAACATTATCAAGTGAATGGATTGAAGCAATGTCAAAAGGACAGCAGCCGTCAGCACCGGAAGACTATATAGAGGTTGAACAGTAAAAGTGGAGATAGAACAAAAGGTAAACAAAAGCAAAAAAAATAACAAGGCTGTTGCTTATACTACTTATGATTCTTTTAAGCTTAGTTTGTATCAAGTATCTTATAAGTAAGTCTAATAAGTATATCAGCGAAAATGGAAAAAGCAGTATGGGAGCTGTTGTTGAACAGATACAGCAGACCTATGATCTTCAGGTGAGCGGATACTACAGCCAGCTGCAGTTGGTTGAGGAATTCTTACTTCATGAGAGGGAACTGTCTCTTGAAACGGATACGAACAAAAATTTCTTTGAAGCATGGGAAAAAGAATCGGAAAGTACTCTTATATTCCTTCAGGAAAATGGTCAGGCAATATCAGCAGGTGGAACAAAAATGCGGATTGATATGCCAAGTAAACTTCTGCTGGACTTAAAGAACGGATACAATATTGGAAAACTGGTGCGTCTTGATTATGATCAGAAGAAAAAAGACGGTTATCTGGTTGCGATTCCATGTCAGGAATACACGATCAATGGAGAAACTTATACGGCAATTGGAACTGTGTATGATCATTCGAAACTGGATTCCATGTTAAAACTGAAAGGTTATGATGGGAATGCATATTTGTTCATGCTGGATCATGACGGAAATATTACGTATACGAACCAGAGTGGAGATAAATACCTGCGTAATTATTCTTTGTTAAAACATTTAAAAGGGGAACAGGCTATTACAGAAGAAGAGGCTGATTTGTTCAAAAAGAAGTTTGATAACAGAGAATCCGGAGTTGCACTTTTGGGAAAACAGAACCCCTATTATCTGGGGTATTGCCCGATAGAAAGCAACAACACCATTTTGGTATGCATTGTGGCAAAGGGAGGTGTTGACAATGTGCTGATGGATTACCAGAAAACGGTGCTGTTTACAACAATACTCATGGCAGGTTTTATACTTTTACTTTTTGCCGGATTATTCTACAGTATTTCCAGACTTAGTCTTGCAGATCAAAAAGCAGAATATGAAAAAAGAAAGAATGAACTTCATTTACAAACAATGAAGGAAATGGAAGTAGTCAATCAAAAACTGAAAAAGGCAAAGAACGTTGCAACAGAGGCTTTACAGACAGCTGAAAATGCAAATAAGGCGAAAACGGATTTCCTGTCTAATATGTCACATGATATTCGCACACCTATGAATGCAATCATTGGTATCACGTCTTTGATCAGACATGATGCAGGTAATAAAGCAAAAGTTATAGAGTATGCAGATAAAATAGATATTTCATCACAGCATCTGTTAGGAATTATTAATGATGTTCTGGATATGAGTAAGATTGAGGCAGGAAAAACAGTCTTCAAATATTCTGACTTTTCTATTCTGGATCTTGTACAGGAACTTGACACTATATTTCATACTCAAATATATGAAAAGCAGCAGACCCTTACAATCATAAAAGAAAATATTCAGCATGAGTGGGTGAATGGTGATCAGGTTCACCTGATGCAGATTTTCAGCAACCTGCTTTCCAATGCAGTGAAGTATACCCAGGAAGGTGGGAAAATTCAGTTCTTTGTAGAAGAATGTGAGACAAAGTCATCTGTCTATGCAAAGTACCGTTTCTTAGTTAGCGATAATGGTATGGGAATGTCGGCAGATTTCAAGGATACAATTTTTGATGCGTTTACCCGTGCGGAAAGTTCCCTTACAAATAAAATACAGGGAACCGGACTTGGAATGGCGATTACTAAGAATCTGGTTGAGGCAATGGGAGGTACCATTGATGTGGAGAGTGAACTGGGACAGGGAAGCTGTTTTGAGGTTCTCTTGGATCTGAAAATTGCAGAGGATAGAACGGTTGCTCTGGCGGCACAAGAAGAAACAGATGAGCAGGATGGTAATATCCTTCAGGGAATGAGATTCCTGTGTGCAGAGGATAATGAGCTGAACGCAGAGATCCTGACGGAACTGTTAAAGATTGAAGGTGCGGAATGTACCATCTGTGAAAATGGCGAAGAGATTTTGAAAGCATTTGAACAGTCTGTTCCAGGTGATTATGACATGATCCTGATGGATGTGCAGATGCCTGTTATGAATGGTTATGAGGCAACGAAGGCAATCCGCAGAAGTTCCCATAAACTGGCAAAGACGATTCCGATCATTGCCATGACTGCCAATGCATTCTCAGAGGACATTCAGCATTCTCTGGCAGCCGGTATGAATGCACATATTTCAAAACCGGTTGAGATGAAGGTGCTGGAAAAAACAATCAGAAGTATAAAATCTGGTGGGGGGGTACAGAAATGCAGGCTACTGAACAGTGACAAATGGATTTGATGCGGCAGTGCAATTTTATCTCAGTCGAGAAGACTCCCACTTCTGCAAGTGGTGAGTAATAACAAGTCTTTCTCAGTGGGAGTACAATCTCCGACTGAGATAAACGCTCCGCGAGGATGTGCAGTGATTCTGAGAAGAATATGTCAGCTTTCGCTGACCAGAATCACGCACCAAGTCTCACGTGCGTTCGACTTGAATAAACCAGGAGGTTGACAAGGAGATGTATAGAGAAATATATTTGACAGACAGACAGGAGATTTAATATGATTTCGAGAGCAAAGAAATATGTGGCAGTGTTACTGGTTTTTGTATGCGTGTGTATGATATTTTCTCCCCAGACTGCATATGCAGCCGAGGACAGTTCGCAGCATGAAACTGTCAAAGTCGGTTTCTTTGCCATGGATGGTTATCATGTGATGGATGAAGAAGGCAACCGCAGCGGGTATGGCTATGATTTTCTTCGGCTGATGGCCCGTTATTGGGATGTAGATTACGAATATGTCGGATATGATAAGAGCTGGGATGATATGCAGCAGATGCTTGAAGATGGCGAGATTGACATGGTAACATCTGCCCGCAAAACACCGGACAGAGAAGAAAAGTTTGATTTTTCACGTCCGATCGGAACCAATTATGGGATGCTGACCGTCCGCAGTGACAACAGCACGATTGTGGACGGCAATTACAGCACTTACAACGGTATGCGTGTGGCGCTTTTGAACGGAAACACCCGGAATGAAGAGTTTGCGGATTTTGCAGACAACAAAGGATTTACATATGTTCCATCTTATTTTGATACGACCACAGAAATGGATGAAGCCCTTCAGAGCGAAAAAGTTGATGCGATTGTTACCAGTTCTCTGAGAAAAACAAACAATGAGCGAATCGTGGATAAATTTGGCAGCAGCGATTTCTATGTCATTGTTAAAAAGGGCAATACAGAATTGCTGAATGAGATCAATTATGCGATCGATCAGATGAATGCGGTTGAGGGTGACTGGAAAACGACGCTTTACAATAAAAATTATGAAAGCATAGAAACTAAGAATCTGGAATATACGGAGAAAGAAAAAAGTATTATTTCACAGTATTCCAAGGACAACCCGCTTCATGTTCTGTGTGATCCGACCCGTTATCCATATTCTTATAATGAAAATGGTGAGATGAAGGGTATTATCCCGGATTACTTCCGGAAAATTGCAGACTATGCCGGGATTTCCTATGAGTTTCTTACACCTGCCACCAGAGATGAGTATATTGCTTATCAGAAAAATAAGGAAACCACAGATATGAGCATCGATGCACGCCTGGAAACAGATAACTATGCTGAGACGAAAAAATGGGGGATTACTGCACCTTTCATTACGATGCAGCTGGCAAGGGTGACACGGCGTGACTTTGATGGAAAAACTTAATGTTGTTACTACGGTTGACCAGACAGCATCAAATTCAATTGAAGATGCAATGGCACCAGGCGCAGAAAAACCTGATGTGCAGTACCCGGCAGGAAATGATGGAGGCTGTCCGTAAGGGAAAGCCGATGCTGCCTTCGTCTACTATTACATGGCACAGGCGTTTGTGAATAGTGACACCACAGGCACCCTGACATATACTTTGCTGGAACAGCCTACATACACCTACCGCATGGTAATATCATCAACAGAGAATCATGCACTGGCTGGCATCCTGACGAAAGCAATGTATGCCATGCCCCAAAAATCTTGTCGAAGATATAGCAGCACGGTATACCACATACAAAGCAGCAGATCTGACATTTGTTGACTGGATCCGTCTGCATCCTGTTGTTACTGTTTGGGTTCTTCTTATTTTCGGATGGCTGCTGACTACTATGGCTGTGATAGCAATGCGTCTCAGTGCAAGAAAAAAAGCTCAGAAGGCAGTCCAGGAGACGGCTGAGGAAATGGCGGAACTGGCAGAGCATGCGCAGGCTGCAAACAAGGCAAAAACAGCATTTCTGTCACATATGTCCCATGATATGAGAACACCGATGAATGCAATCATGGGATTTACCGGTATTGCAATGAAAAAAAATCCTTCAGACGAAGTGAAAAATTGTCTGGAAAAGATTGATGAAAGTTCAGAGTATTTACTGTCGCTGATCAATGATGTATTAGATCTGACTCGCGTGGAAAGTGGAAAAGTGAAATACAATCCGGTACCGGCAGATTTGAAAAGTATCACAGATTCTGCACTGGATATTACAAAAGGTTTTCTTACGAACAGGGATATCAGCTTTAAGATCCAGCGTGAAGAAGCAAAGATCCCAAATGTACTTGTGGATCCTGTACGTCTGCGAGATGTGCTGGTTAATATTCTGAGCAATGCCGTGAAGTTCACTCCGGATGGAGGGGCGATTACATTTGAAACCCGGTGTCAGGAAAAGGGCGGGGATGGATATATAAATATGCATTACCGCATTTCGGATACTGGTATTGGCATGAGTGAGGAATTTACAAAAGAAGTTTTTGAGGAATTTGCACAGGAAGATTCCGATGTGAGAACGCAGTACCATGGAGCTGGACTGGGGATGGCTATCGTAAAGAAGTATGTAGATATGATGGGTGGAACCATTTCCGTGCAGAGTAAAAAGCATGAGGGAACCACATTTACTGTGGATATTCCTTTGGAAATTACAGATAAGGAATGTAATAAGTCAGACACAGGTTTTTCTGAAAAGGTAAATCTTACAGGTGTGAATGTTCTTATTGCAGAGGATAATGAACTGAATGCAGAGATTGCTGCCGTGCAGTTGGAAGAGTTCGGGATGAATGTAGAAAGAGCTGTGGATGGAAAGAATGCTGTTGAGATTTTCAGAAATCATCCGGAAGGCACATTTGATGTAATCCTGATGGATATCATGATGCCTGAAATGAATGGTTATGAAGCAGCAAAAGCAATCAGGGCAATGAATGACAGACCGGATGGAAAAAACATTCCTATTATAGCAATGACAGCTAATTCATTTGCAGAAGATGTTCAGGCATCACTGGATGCAGGAATGAACGCACATTTGTCAAAGCCGATTGTGATTGATGAAGTTATAAAAACGATTATAAGGTATGTATAGAATGAAATTGCATACATTGTGGTCGCCTTTAAAGAAGGATGGATACATTGGAATCATTGGATATTTTGACACTGTAAAATAGAAAAATGCAAAATTAGAGTAATTACAATGCCACGTAAAGGGATAAAATGAATAAATCAGTATTGCAAAGGGGTATCATTATAATATTGTGCAGTTGCATCCCTTTTTTCAAATCTGTCCGGTTTATGCTTTTGCAGCAGAAAATCAGAAAGAGAGAGTTGTCAGGATTGGTGTGCCGGATGATACGTATGATAAGATAAATGGAAAAAGAAGCGGATATGGCTATGAATATCTGCAGAAAATCGCAGGTTATACAGGGTGGAACTATGAATATGTAGATTGTACATGGGAAAATTGTTTCGACAAATTAAAAAATGATGAGCTGGATATGATAGAAGGAATCTCTTATACGGAGGAACGGGCAGAGAATATGCTTTTTTCCGCTATTCCAATGGGAGACGAAAGATATTATGTCTATGTAAAAACCCGCTCATACAGACATCTCATCCTCTGACACTGCATTCTTTCGAATAGGGAAAAGATTGGGGTGCTTATGGGTTACCTGTCGGAAATGGTATTGAACGAGTGGGAAAAGAAATATGATCTGCATACACAGCATGTCAATGTTTCAAATAATGAAGATGCTTTGAAGAAAATTGCAGACGGAGAAATTGACGGTTTTGTATCGTTAGAGGATTCCCGTCTGGGTGGGTACGGAATGGCGGCTTTAACGAATATCGGAAGTTCAAAAATATATTTCGCAATTGGCCAGAGTCATTCTGATTTAAAGACAGAGCTGGATAATGCTATGAGAAGGATCACAGATGATGATCCTTATTATGCAGATGAACTGCATAAGCAGTTTCTGTCAGTGGACAGTGTATATTTTCTGACGGGAGAAGAACAGAAATGGCTGTCAGAGCATGGAGCAATCAAAATCGGTTGTTTGATAAACGATGGCGGGGTCAGTACTCTTGATACAGAAACCGGAAAAGTGAGCGGTCTGATCACGGATTACATCCAACTTGCACAAAACTGCCTGGAAGGACAGACTTTGGAATTTTATATCAAGGGGTATGATTCACAAGAGGATATGCAAAAAGCGTTGCAGGATGGAGAAATTGATCTGATTTTTCATGTGATGCAAAATACGAATGCTGCCGAAGACCTGGGCTATGATCTGACAGATACTGTCTGGAAGTATAATATGGCGGCTGTAACGGTTAAAAAGAGTTTTGATGAAAATGCTGAAAATACGGTTGCGATACCAAGAGAAGAGAGTGATTTGAAGTCTTATGTTTCCTACAATTATCCACATTGGCATGTGAAGGAATATGCTACCTGGAAGGATGCAAAGAAGGCTGTTTATAATGGAAAAGCAGACTGCATGATTATGGACTCAGGCAAGCTGAAACAATATTCTGATGATAATAAACTGCATAGTGTTTTTCTGGAAAAGTACGGTATGGTGTCATTTGCAGTCAGACATGGAAACAGCATGCTGCTGTCTGTCCTGAATAAGACTATAAAAACAATGTCTGCTTCAAAATTCTCCAATGCTGTGTATATGTATGACAGTAATCTGAAGAAAGTTACGGTAAAGGAGTTTATAAGGGACAATTTCTGGAGTTTTATGGTGCTTGTTGTATCTGTTTTTTTGATCGTGCTGATACTGATACTTGGAATCCTCCGGAAAAAGCCAGAATTGCAGAGAAAAAGGCAAAAAGAGGCACAGCAGCAGGCAGAAAAGGCGAACAGTGCAAAGACAAAATTTTTTTGAGACATATGAGCCACGATATCCGGACACCTTTAAATGGAATTATTGGGATGATCAATATATCAGAGCGTTATTATGGCGATAAAGAAAGCTTATATGAATGTAAAGCAAAGGTAATGGAATCCATGGACTATCTGCAGTCCCTTCTAAATAATGCTCTGGATATCGGAAAAGTAGAATCTGGAACAATACAGCTGGAACACAAGCCATTTGATCTGGTTGCAATGCTCGTAAAACAGATTTCGATTGTTGAGACAAATGCAAAGGAGTATGGTATCAGCTTTGAAGGCGGAGTTTCCATGAGTACTTTTCATCACAGATATGTTATTGGCAGTGAGGAATATCTAAACCGCCTTCTTATGAATCTTGCCGGAAATGCCGTTAAATATAACCGAAGCGGTGGTAAAGTAATCCTGTATTTCAATGAGATTTCAAGTGATGACAAAACGGCGGTTTTTGAATTTGTATGTTCTGATACGGGACTTGGTATGAGCGAAGAATTTCAGAAACATGCATTTGAATCCTATGCCAGGGAAGGAAAAGAAACAACGAATGGATATAGTGGTGCCGGACTTGGACTTTCTATTGTAAAAGATATTGTGGACATGATGAACGGAACCATCAGACTGGAAAGTAAAGAAAATGTAGGTACAAAGTTTACTGTCACGATACCACTTGAGATTGATCATAATGCTGAGAAGGAACAGCAGAAAAAAAGTGGAAAAGCCTGATCTGTCAGGTAAGAAATGTATTATTAGTTGAGGATAATGAGCTAAATCTGGAAATTGCAAAAATGCTGCTGGAAGATGAAAAGATGGTTGTGACTACGGCAGGAAACGGCAAGGAGGCTGTGGATAATTGTTTCCCGATCCGTTCCAGGTGGATTTGATTTTATTTTTATGGATATTATGATGTCGGTAATGGATGGATTAGAAGCAACCAGACAGATAAGGAGATTGAACCGTAAAGATACAAAAGAGATACCAATCATTGCGATGACAGCGAATGCATTTCAGGACGATATCAGGGAGTGCATAGATGCCGGAATGAATGCACATATTGCAAAACCGATTGATATTGAGAAAGTAAAGATGACCATTTTTGACATTCCCCACAGCTAAAGCAAGGGGATTCTTGCTTCGACCACTACTGCACCGCTCATACCTTGCGATATTGCAATGTCTTACACAGTGTCTACAAGCAATATGCTGGCTAATATTGGAAATGGAACTATGAACATCATGTATATCAATAATTCCCGTCCGGTAGAGAAGAAATGCTTTACTGAAAAATACGGAACCCATCAGTGTATGCTTGCCGTCAGGGAGAGCTTGTTAAAAGAACTGGATAGCCGCCTGATTTTTGCTTGAAGCCAGGCGGCTATTATGCTGTATTTTGAACGCATATCGCAAAGCGTCTGCGTTCATGAGCAAGTAGCGAAGCGGACCTGGAATGTCCGCTTTACTGTCATGTGTAAGTTGTGGTTCTTCTATAAAGGAGTCTTATTTTAACAATGAATCGGCCGCAGAAACCATACAGCAACGAGTAATGTCAGAGCTTCTGCTGCAGGAACAGCGAGCCATACTCCAGTCAAACCAAATTTCAAAGGCAGTACAATCAGAAATAAAAGCAATAGTAGGAATGAACGCAAAAATGTGATCAGACCGGAGAAATATCCTTTTCCATATGCCATCATTCGAA
>ENA-OQEL01000631-OQEL01000631.1-human-gut-metagenome-genome-assembly--contig:-NODE-631-length-11709-cov-2.049214_pt1 | contig 11709 bp, 18 predicted proteins | sample MGYA00242796_ERZ504637 | MGnify/ENA primary metagenome ERZ504637 (study PRJEB26092, sample SAMD00036306) | human gut metagenome | host: Homo sapiens | study: EMG produced TPA metagenomics assembly of... | reverse complement strand
AGTTCTGTCAGACTTCGCTGTGGGCGTTCTTCTAATGGCTTTCCTGACATCTGACTGATGTCAAATCCTTTTCCGATCGTATACCCTCTCCGCATTTCTCCGTCTTTTTCGTATTCAGTGGAAATCATATAAGTAATGCCATGCTCCCCTGCTTTTACTGAACGGTGTTCTTCTCTCCAGCGTTCATAAGACCTTACCACCTTAAAATCCGGATGCTGTCCGTAGATCAAAAGCAGATTCGGAGTTCTCTGTGTATTACACTCTGCCATAAAATCCAGAAAGCCTTTCAGTTTTTCTCCATCCTGAAAAACTCCCTGTGCCTGTGAAATCTACTTCAGCCCATACCTCTTCTCTTTCCTGCTGCTTCTTGGCTGCATATTCTTCCTTGGTCAATTTCTGTTCAGGAATCTGCTGTTCTTCCGTTCCACCTGAAATCATATCTGTTAAATCCATATACATTACCTGCCTTTCGTTTTCATATTCTTACGTTTCTTCCTGCTCTCTCTGGCATTTTCCGTCTGTCCGGCCTCTTACGTTTCTCTTCCTGTTCCTTACGGATATCTCCGAGTTCTTTCCGCACAGATGGTTTTTCATTCTTTTCTTCCCAGCTAGTTTCCCGACCGGAAGAAATATTTTTGTTGCGCGAGAAAGGTTCGGACGGATTCTTTGCTTTCCCCTCCTGCGCATGTGTAAAATTTCCCTCCGGGAAAGCCTCATCCCCGATCTGGAACATTTCTTCCGCATCATCCAGTTCAAATTCTATCTTGCCTTCCGGCAGGACAACGGTCTCTGTCCGTACATTCTCCCCGGTTTCTTTTTCCATCTGGTTCTCTGCCTTTTCCGGTGCATTCTCTTTTTCCACTGCTTCTGTAACCATAGAGCCTGATTCTGCTTTTACAAAATCCAGATTCATCCGGTCTAATACCCGGTTCATCTTTGCTGCATCATCTGCAAATACCATGACCTCTGTCTGATCCGGATTCACCTTATCTTTGATGACAACATATAAGATACCTCTCGCTTTGGCTTCTTTCGCAAATTCTTTTAAGCGGTCACCCGGAACGGTAAAAAATTTTCATCGGACGCGTTCCTTTAACATTCTGGTAAGCCTTGTTTTCCCTCTTGTCTTTTTCTGATCTTTCAGGGCGGCCGCAATAAAGATTTGCCACATGCTTTGCCACATTTCCGGTAATCTTCAAAGAGTATTCCATTCCTTCCAGACTGTACCGCACCACCTGATCTGCCGGTTCTGCTCCGTAATTCATACTTATCTCACCTCCTGACTCTCTTTTTCTTTGTGTTCCACACGTTTCTCATTCTGGTTTTGTTCTTCTGCCTTTCGAAGTCTTTCTTCGATTTCCAATGAATGCTTTTCAATCCGGACGGTCATACGGACTTCTTTTCTGAGATTTTTAATTCCTCATTGATTTCGGACAGCCGTACTTTTCCACTGTCTTCACTGTCATTCCGATAGAGCTTTCTGCGTTCCTTCATCAGTTCTGAAATCTGCTTTTGTAACGGCTCACGGTATGTGGCAAGCTGTTCTCTGGTCGTAATGTCATGCTTCATTAAAAACTCAATCTGTTCAATCCTCTGATCCAGTTTCCGGATATCCTCTCTGACGGCATACGGACTTCTTCTCGGTCATTTTTGGCAGTACTCCCATCTGATATAAATAGGAATAATATAATGCCTGTATCCCGGTCAGTTTCCTCTTTGGATGAATCTGCACCGGCCTTTTGATAGATGCGTTTACTTTGGCTGTAAGATCTGTCCTACGGATCTCCTCTTCGGAATAGATTTTTTCCAAGAGACCGTAGCCGGATGTAACGTTCCATCCCCGGAGCCTTTAAAGCGACATATTTCCGGTTCAGTTTCCATGTGTATCCACGCTTTTCCATTTCTTTTAAGAATTGTGACCAGGAGTAGCTTTCCTGTACAGACTCCCTGATATCCAGACGGATCGCACTTCTCCATGTCGGTTTCCCTTCCTGCTCCGCTTTCCACTGTACATAAGGGATTGATTTTTCTGGTCGGATTCAATGATAGACAGGCCATATTTTCTGCACAGCTCATCGGAGATCTTCCGGATCTCCGTATAATAACTCTTTGCATTACTGTGGTACTTACGCCCGTCTGCCATGCTCACAGAGTTCCAGACAATGTGGTTATGATAATGTCTGGTATTCAGATGCGTTGTGATAATGACTTCATACTGTCCCTTTAAGAGCCGGTCTGCCAGTTCCTGTCCGATGAGATGTGCCAGTTCCGGTGTCACCTCACCTTCTGCAAAACTCTGTACCAGATGGTATCCTTCCACACCGCCCATCTTATGGAATCTCTTTTTTGTTGCCACCATATCTGCATACGCATTTTCATTGGTACATCCGATGGTATCTTCGAAGACCGCCTGTTCCGTCTTTGTCCGGTTCATGGCATAATCAATGGCAGCCTCCAAAGAGTCTGCTTTCTGTGTGGTTTTTTCTTTGTCTTTCACATATTCGATGGAACGGTCCAGGCGGTGGACGGGGATAACACTTGTATAAGCCATCGGTCATTACCACTCTTCCTTTACCAGATGCCATGTCTCTTTGGTAAGCCGCAGCATTTCCTGAATGCTCTGCTCACTTGCCATTCCAGAAGCATTGGCAACATGGGCAAGCTGATTGGCATTGTTGCATAAGCCTGCAATCTTTCGGAGCAATTCGGGGTGATGCTCACAGGGTTTTGCATGAACCTGCGCTCCTAAAATCAACGAACGCATAAACTCTTCCCGGCTCAGACCGCTTCTTTCGACCTGCTCATTCAGTTCCCTGACTTCCCTTGCATTAAGCCGTACCGGGATCACATGATTTCGTTTTCGCATTGCATCACCGTCCCTTCTTTTTTCTCTTCTTTCATCATACCGCCAAGTTCCTCATCGGATTTTTTCGCTGCAACCATGCAACAGGTCACTACCACTTCTATAAATCCTCCGCTCATCAATGCGATTACAATCATTACTCCGTTTCTTAACATGACTTGATCCTTCCTTTCCATTTCCGTCTGTGTCTGGGGGATTGGGGTTCTCCCCAAAGTGCGTTTGGATATCCAAACGCTATGCTTGCAAAACGAGTACTGCCAGTTTCTGTAGCACCGGATTGACTCGATTCTGATTTATTTTGATTCTTTTATCTGTACCAGTCCATCAAGTGTCGTACAAATGATATGGAGTCTGTCTGCCATACTGATTTCGGTATTCATTGTTCCTGTCACTTCTTTCCCACATACGACTACCATCCGGCATCTCCGTAAAAGGATATGTGACATTCTTCCATATCCCTGCATATCTTCTGCATCGGACTCTTCCAAGAATGGTGAGAATACAAATCTCGGACAGATTGGTACATACCCAAGTTCATAGATTTTTCTGCAATATTTCTGCACTTTTACCCGGCTTTCTTCTGCTGAACAGCACACATAAGCCAGCGCCTGTTCCATACGCTCCATCTCCTTCCTGCATCCAGTTGGATGCCACTGATTTTCTCTATTAAAAAACAAGATGTCCAATTGGACATCCCGGCTACTTTTCATCCTCTTTCTGCTCTGCTTCTAATGCAATTCTTACTCTGTCACTTCCCAGTTTGTAGTAGGCATCTGTTACCTCAATTCCCACTGCACGATAACCTGTCATAACCGCTGCAAGGACAGTCGTTCCTGCTCCGGCAAACGGGTCCAGGATCAGACCTCCCGGTTCGCAAATCTGGATGACATCTTTCATAAGCTGCAACGGCTTCTCTGTCACATGAATCCGGTTCTGCGGATTTCCATATCGGAAGACGCCCGGCAGACAAGATACCGGACGGTTGATCGGCATCGGTCCGTTACTGCCCCACACAATATATTCAGCCTGCTGGCGGAAACGGCCTTTCTGTGGACGGGAGTTTCCCTTATCCCACACCGCTGTTCCTCGCCAGATCCATCCTGCCCACTGCAATGCATCGGTAATCGATGGATACTGACGCCAGTCAATGAACAGACAGATCGGAGCACCTTTCTTGCAGGCTTTCCGCACATCATAGAGCCATTCAGCCATCCAGTGCGTCCAAGATCTCTGGTCTTTGTTATCCCCATCGAAATCCGGAAGTGCATTGGCAGCACTCATACTGCTGTATTTCTGGTTTGTAGTACGATTTCTTTCATTCTGTTTTGTTCCACCGGATGCATACGGCGGATCGGTAATAACTGCATCAAAGATTCCCGGCTGGAATGCTTTGACCAGTTTTAATGTATCTCCATGTAATATTTTCCAGTTTTCCCCTTCAGTATATTCCTCCGGGTATGTTCCTCTTTCATAAGTTCTTCCAAACTCAGGCCATTTGTCATAGGCATCATCCTTTCTTTTCTCAGCGTTCCGGCTGATTTTTCTTCTTTGTCTTTTTATTTTCTTTGGGCGGCGGACTCAACTCAGTTTCTACATATTCGCTGATAATCAAAAGTGCTTTGTAATAGTCCCCACTTTCCAATACCCTTTTACGCATTTCTTTTGCTTCTGCTGTCTGTTTATTCTTTTTCAAAAGAGTTGAGGCATCGCCCATAATGGAAAAAATATTCCCATCATGTCCAAGGAGCTGTAACTTGGGACGTTGTTTCTCAGGCTTTGTCGGAATCTGCTCTGTTTTCTTTTCATACATTTTCGGCTGTTCCATATTAGGATGCCAAAAATTGCACATTCATCGTTCCACCATCTACCTTGATATCCCTCTGCTCAAATCCTTCACCCCAACCGTCACTGTACTGCCCTGTAATGTATTCGGTGAATTCCTGTAGTTCTTCCTGACTTAAAAATTCATTTAATTCCAGTTTGGTACAGCCGTACAGGATTCCGTCTTTGTTTTCTATCGTAACAACTGCACTTTGTATCTTTCCCTGAATGGACTCACTTCCGTCAAAATACTGCATGAGATCATCTTCCCCATAGCGTTCCAGTTCTTCTCGGATGACTTCTTCATAATCGGCAAGTTCTGTTCCATCTAATGGCATTCCATATTCATCACTCTCCGACCACTCTTCTTCCCATTCGGATTCTTCTGAATAAAGATTTCCAGTCAGCTCCGTCAACAGATGTACGTGCATCGTTCCTTTTTCTTCCATTCTCTATCACCTTCTTTCCAATGGTCTGTCCCTGCATTTATTTGCCTGCTTTTTTTCTTTCGCAAGGTCTGCATAATCTGCCCCTTCTTTTTCCGGCAGATTGCAGATAATCTGATACGTTCCCTCATAATGTTTTTTCATCTGTTCTTTCGCCCATCTCCCGGCAAAGTCATTATCGGTGCATATTTCAATTTCTTTGATTTCCGGATGGTTCTTCAGAAACTCTTCCAGTGCGTCCGGCGGCTTTTTAAAACGTTCACTCTGTATCAGTGCGTTTTCTTTCGGAGCAGCGATTCCCCCAAGGGAAAGACGATATTTATCCCTCTTTCCTTCTTCCAGTGTCATGTGTGCCAATGCATCAATACACGCTTCATATACGGCAACTCGCTTTGTTTCTCTTTCAGGTGGAATGCAAAAGCTGTACTTTTTTTCACTCCCGGTCTGCATCCATCTTGAATCCCTTTCCCGTTTTTTTCATAGATTCCTCGCAGGAATGCATATCTTGCTTTTCTGGATTCATCTTTCCCAACAAAAACTGCGTTATGGTACGGGACACTTTCATAAAGGATTTCATGTGAAATACAATATGTGATCACTTCATCGCTGATTCCTCTGTGGTTTAAATAAGCCCTGATTCGTCTGCAATTACAATACCTCTCCGGCAACTTAAATGGCAGTTTTTCCCTTTCCACAGCCTGTGTCGGAATAAAAGACGGACTCTCTTCGCACAACAGTTTTACGGCATCTGTAAATTTCATTCCATCTACTTCAATCAGGAACCGCAGTGCGGACACGCCACCGATATCTCTGGATTTCCAATGCCATTTGCTGGACAGTTCATTGATTTTAAAACTGTCATGGTCCGTCAACTGCCATTCATTTCTGGTTCTTGTCTTTTGCAGCCGCTGTGCCTGATGCGTTCGCAAATACTCATACGCAGTCATATTTTTTGCTGCCTGAATCTCTTCTTCCGTTACCCAAGGCATTACATGAATTGCATCCTGAAAGAGCCAGTACCTTATCCGTCCGCTCCCAAGGAAACTCCTTTCTTCCAAAAATGACCAAAAACTGCCGTCTGACGGAAAATCGGACGATTCAGTCGAAGGGATTCCATGATCTGAACGGGATGTCACTCCAAACACCAGTGGGGATTGCTGCCGCCAGACAATCATCCGCACACACTTTTCCTGTACCAAAGGTGTCTACCTCAATCATAACCGGCTCTGCTACTCCGATTGCATAAGCCAGAGACACCTGACACTTGCTTGCAAACTCAGCAGCCACTATATTTTTGGCGATATACCTTGCCATATAAGCCGCCGAACGGTCCACTTTCGAACAGTCTTTTCCTGAAAATGCACCGCCACCATGCGGAACCATACTGCCATAAGTGTCCACCATCAGCTTTCTTCCGGTCAGTCCGGTATCTGCATCAAATCCTCCGCACACAAATTTTCCTGACGGATTGATCAGAATCTTCGTATCCTCATCCGGCGGCAGTAATCTGAGTGCTGAGCGAAGCACTTTCTCTCTGATCTCGGCATCTAACTTCTTCAGGCTCTTTTCTGCACCATGCTGGCAGGAAACAACAACACTTTCCAGTCTCACTGGTTTTCCATCTTCATATTCTACGGTTACCTGTGCTTTTCCATCAGAAAAGATATCTTTGATATATCCGCTTCTTCTGCAAGCTGAAAGTTCACGTGTGATCCGGTGTGCCAGAACAGTCGGCATTGGCATAAGCTGCGGAGTCTCATCGCACGCATATCCGACCATAACACCCTGATCTCCAGCTCCCCTGCTTCTATCTCTTAATTTTGCGCCGATATTATCCCGAAATTCTTTCGACACACTCACTGCTTTCGCAATATCTGGACTCTGCTGGTGTACAAACGTATCCATTTCTATCCCATCTGTACAATATCCACACTCTTCTAAAACTTTTGCGGATCACATCAAACACTGGTGGTTCATATCCGCTGGTGATTTCTCCTGCTACAAACACATTTCCTCTTGTAGCAAGGACTTCACACGCCACTCTCGAAGATGGATCGTAACGCAGACATTCATCTAAGATTGCATCTGCTATCTGATCGCATACTTTGTCTGGGTGTCCTTCTGTTACTGATTCTGCTGTATAAAAACGTCTCATCATTCTTCTCCTTATATACAGACAGGGCAGAAGCTGCTTTATGCACATCTCCTGCCCTGTCAAATTGGTTTATCCTGTAATTCTTATTTTATTTTTCTTCTGTTTCCTTTTTTGTTGTCTGTCATTTTTGACTTCTTTCTGCGGTATACAGTCACTCCTGTAGCTGTTCCAGCAGATGCCAGTGCAAGCAGAACAAACGCCCATATTTTCTGGTTATCACCTGTTTTTGGTGCATTTGTTTTTTCTGTTGTTTTCTCCGGTGTTCTGGCATCTTTCATTTCTACTTTCTGGACTTCCATTGTATCTTTCAATGTGAATGTAACATCTTCCGCAATCTCGTAACCATCCGGTGCGGTAATCTCACGCAGAGTAAGTTCTTCATTGACTGGGAGCTTTTCAACGGAATGTGGTTTTCCGTCCGTAATCCACTCTTCCAGAACAGTTCCGTCTTTGCGGATAATCTGAAGCTTTGCCCCTTCCAGTTCTTTTCCGGTTGTAAGGTCTGTTTTTGAAATTTCCACTTTGGAATATTCATCTTTCATCTCAACCTTTGTCACACTGCCATCTTCTTTGACTTCAAACATCACATCGCTGGCAGACACATAGCCATCTTCATAAGGAGCCAGTTCCTCATGTAAGGTATAACTTCCTTCCGGCAGTCCGTAAATGACATGTTCTTCCTTACTGCTTACCCATTCTTCCACAACATTTCCGTCTTTATCAATGACCTGCAGTTTTGCTCCTTCCAGCTCATTTCCGGTAGTTGCATCTGTTTTTGTAATGCGTGTTTCTGTCGGCTGATTCTCAACTTCTTTGTTCAGTTCAATCTTTGCAAGATTCTGATTTTCGTAAGTTGCATCTACATTCCATACTTCCTCATTTGGAAGATATCCGGCTTTTCTGACTTCCTCTTTGACATAGTATTTTCCATGTGGAAGATCACTGTCGAAAGTAAGTGTTCCCTTTGCATCCGTTGCTTTCTTTTCCAGCAGGGTATCTTTCTCTACGAGAACCTCTCCCTGATTAGAAAGAATATCTTCCGCAGCATACAGTCCAAAAATAACACCTTCCAGCTTTTCGCCTGTGACAGAATCTTTCTTTTCTACTGATACGAAAACTTTCTGTCTTTCATTTTTATAGGTAACGCCTTCATAAACAACTGCCTGTGTATCATCCTCTGCTGTCAGGGTAAATTCTTTCTGTTCTGTATTTAGGACAAAATTCTCTCCTGCTACAACTTCTTTCAGATAATACGTTCCCAGTGGCAGATTGTTGATAACTGCTGTTCCATTTTCATCTGTAGTCAGTTTGGCTACCAGGTCATCTTTCTCATATCGGACAACTGGATTTCCTGCTTCGTCCTTTGCTCCGTCCGGTGAATAGATGGTATCTTTGGCATATATTTCGAATTCAGCGCCTTCTACTCCGGTTTCTTCATATTTAAAGCCTTTATAAATACCTGTTTCTTCTTTTCCAGATACGGCATTTCTTACTTTTGAAACCAGTGCTTTTACTTTTGCCAGAACAGAATCTCCGGTTACTTCGGTAAGCTGTTCTCCCTTTTTCGTCAGGAGCAGGCTTCCTACCTGTTCACGTTTTTCTGTTCTACCTCTACAATCGCAGCTCCTGTATCTGGATCAATCTGATGTGCAGTGTTTGAGGATACTGTAATTACAATACCACTCTGTGGATTTTCTTTATATGTTCCTTTTGTAGTCTGTTCTAATGGTGAAATAATCGTTGTTCCATCATACAGGGACTCCTCGCTTCCCTGTCTTACAAATCCTTCCGGTGCTTTCACTTCTTCGATTCGGTAGGTAGAGCACTTCAGTTCCTGCGGTGTGATCAGATATCCTTCCTCGTTTGTTTCGAATACACTGATCTTTTCTTTCTTCGGATACTGAACAACCTGTTCCACATATTTCTTATTTGTCACATCGTAAATCTTATAAGAAGCACCAGCCTTTAAAACAGTATTTCCAGTCTGTGCATCCTTCTTTACAATTTTCAGCAAAATTCAAACGGGCGGTCATCAAATACTCTCCACTGCATTGGCTCTCTGCTGTCATTTTCCACATTTACAACAAATGGATCAATGGTTTTCAGATTCTCCGGGGTAGTGCTTTCCACTACAACATAACTTCCATACGGCAGTTCCGGGCTGACTGCATACCCTTTGGTATCAGTGATCAGTTCCGGTACTGGTACGGTGGTTCCGTTCTCATAAGTAACTGCAACCTGCTCTTTGCTGAAGTCATAATTCTTGAAATCATTTGCTGTATAGCTTTCTCCATTGGCCGGTTTCAGCTTTCCATTTTTCACCTGTGACAGGTCGCTGATTAGATATACCTGAAATCCTGCTCCTGCGACCAGGTCTGTTTCTGTCTGCTCTCCATCTTCACTGATCTTGATCAACTGGAATGCCTGTTTCTTCACCTGCTCTTTTACCGTAAGGTCTCTTGTCACTTCGGCAACATCCTGACCTTCATAAGTTACTGATACCTCGTATTTGGTAGTATCCAGTGTATATCCTTCCGGTGGAGTGATCTCTTTTACATACATTTCTCCAAGGTATATTCTGAAAATTCCAGTGTTCCGTCATCTCCGATGACTCCCTGTGCAATCAGGCTGTCCTGTTTATACAGAACCCCTGTTGTGCCATCCGGATGCACGATGTCCTCTTTTGCATACAGACCATACACAGCACCACGAAGAACACTGTCCCCCTGCGCTTTAAATGCAAGTGTTTCTTTATCGATCTTTGCGATTTTCACCTTTCCGGTGACTCTCTCATCTGTTGCTGTTACAGTCATTGTCTTTCCGGCAGTAACAGCCACTTTATATACTTCTGTATTCAGTTTGTATCCTGTCGGAGCAGTGATCTCTTTCACGTACACTGTTTTCAGTGCAGAATCAAAATAATCGCTGACTGCTTTTCCGTCTGTTCCGGTTGCTGACATTGTCATAAGCAGATTTTCACACTTCTTATCAGTATAAATACCATAAACTGCTCCTGACAGTGGATTCTGTGTATTGACATCTTTCTTCATAAGTTCAATGCGTGTCATATTCAGCCACTGTACACTGAAGCTTACCGGAGCTGCTGTTTCGCTTTCAAATACACCGATATCCTGCTTGGAATCTCCGGTTGTCAGCACCAGCGTTCTCCATGTCTTTCCGACAGAACCATATAAGTTGCCGGAAGCATAACTGCCTGTCAGTAATAAATCTGCGGACAAATAGAATGTATCTCCACCATAAATCTGGATTTTTCCATTTGTAACACTTGTTCCTTTGGAAAGATTATGTGCTGTCACATTTTCTGGTACACTCAGTGTCACATAGTTTCTGTGATCTCCAGACAGTGTGATATTTGGTGTTTTCTGGATGTTTCCATCCCGTACTGCATTCAGCTTTGTGCTTGAAAGGCTCAGTTCACCTTTTGGCGGTTCTTCCTGTCCGAACAGATGATTGATATATGCGATAACCCCTGCATTTACAAGGTCATTATAATTACACCCTGTAAATCCGGCTTCTCCTGCATAAGCGTAGCTGGCTGCAATGTGTGTATACACATACTTTTCATCTTCCGTTTTTCCAGACAGATAACTTCCTGTCAGATCTCCTGCCCCGCCATAACCATAATAAAGGACTTTCTGCAGATTTTTATTGCTGTCCAGTACCTGTGCTACATAACTTCCACTCGGTGGGGATGCTTTCTGGGACTGAAGGCAGTATGCAATTTTTCCATTGACTGTAAACAGGCAAGTAAGATAATTTCCAATATAACTTGGATAGTAAATAGTTCTCCCCTTTGTCAATGTAACTGTGGAACCGCTGCTTGTAGCTCTTTCAGCCGCAGACAATACCATCACATTTCCCTCTTCAATGTCCTCTTTCAGTTCTTTGACTGCCTGTGCAGATGCATCTTCTTCGGATGTTTCAATTTCTACATCTGTGTAGTTCTGCACAGGCGATTCCGAATCATCTTCAGATTCTGTATCTGACTTCTGTTTCTCTCCACCATTTTCTTCGGAATGTGCCTGTCCTTCGGTATCCGTCAGAGTCACTTTCCGGGTGATGGTATAGCTGTCACTCTTATCTTTTGGAATGACCATATAAGTGGCAATATATGTTCCTGCTTTGTCTGAATGATACGCTCCACCATTCTCATCTTTGATACTTACAAGCGTAACATCTTCTTTTTCTGCATCATAATGGATTCCTTCCATACTGGTTTCCACTGCAAATGTTTCATCCGAAACCGCTTTTGTGATATCATCTGCTGTAACTGATGTATCTTTCTGGTTTGTTACCGCCTGTTCAGATGCCTGTACTTCCGTCTGCTGTTCCGAGCCTGTCTGTTCGGCCGCAAACGCATTCGCACTGCTCAAGGTACTGATGCCCATCAGGACAGCCAGTCC
>ENA-OQEL01000630-OQEL01000630.1-human-gut-metagenome-genome-assembly--contig:-NODE-630-length-11724-cov-2.635940_pt1 | contig 11724 bp, 12 predicted proteins | sample MGYA00242796_ERZ504637 | MGnify/ENA primary metagenome ERZ504637 (study PRJEB26092, sample SAMD00036306) | human gut metagenome | host: Homo sapiens | study: EMG produced TPA metagenomics assembly of... | reverse complement strand
CATCCGCGATCATGCGGCAGAATATTCCAGACAGCATCCGGAAATGCCGATCAGCTATGCGTCAGGTTATGCGCTGTCAAGTGATTTTGAAGGCAGTACGATGAGAGAACTCTTCCGTTTGGCTGACAAAAACATGTATATTGATAAGAATCGTGCAAAGATGGAAGAAGCTGCGGAGAAACAGAAGATGAATATTCGCCTTCTGGAAGAAATCACAGCGAAGGGATATCAGTTTACAGACTGTATTTACTGTGATGCACTTTTAGATCAGTACTATGTGCTGCGTGCGAGTTCGAGATTCTTTCTTGCCGAGGATGGAAGCTATTCCGGTGCTGTCGAGCAGATCGTGCAGGAACTGGGAATGGATGAAAACCGTAAGAGTATGAGAAAGAAATTGGTAATTGCCGGTGAGGCAGGGGGGTATCACCCAGCATATCGGTGCTTACAATGTGAAATTGGAAGACGGACGTCATATTACATTCTTGGATACTCCGGGTCACGAGGCATTTACCGCTATGCGTGCCCGTGGTGCGAAAGTGACGGATATTGCCGTATTATTATTGTAGCTGCCGATGATAATGTGATGCCGCAGACCAAAGAGGCGATTAATCATGCTATGGCTGCCGGTGTGCCTATCGTATTTGCTATTAATAAGGTGGATAAGCCGCACGCCAATCCGGATAAGATTAAGGAAGAACTGGCTGCCATGAACTTCCTGGTGGAAGAGTGGGGTGGTAAGTATCAGTCGCAAGATATTTCGGCAAAGAAAGGTACAGGTGTACATGATTTGTTGGAAAAAGTATTGCTGGAAGCTGAAATGTTGGATTTGAAGGCTAATCCCGACCGCAAGGCAACCGGTTCTATCATTGAATCGTCGTTGGACAAGGGACGCGGTTATGTGGCTACTATGTTGGTGGCAAACGGTACGCTGAAAATGGGCGATATAGTCTTGGCTGGTACTAGTTATGGTAAGGTGAAAGCTATGTTTAATGAACGTAACCAGCGCATCAAGGAGGCCGGTCCTTCCGAACCGGTATTGATTCTGGGGCTGAACGGTGCTCCTGCGGCAGGTGATACTTTCCATGTGATTGATACGGAACAAGAGGCTCGTGACATTGCCAACAAACGTGAACAGTTGCAGCGTGAGCAGGGCTTGCGTACTCAGAAACTGCTGACATTGGATGAAGTGGGCCGTCGTTTGGCTTTGGGTGATTTCCATGAGCTGAATGTGATTGTTAAAGGTGACGTGGACGGTTCTGTCGAAGCGTTGAGCGATTCATTGATAAAACTGTCTACAGAACAGGTACAGGTTAATGTGATCCACAAAGGTGTCGGTCAGATTTCCGAGTCGGATGTGACTTTGGCTGCTGCATCAGATGCGATTATTGTAGGTTTCCAGGTTCGTCCTTCAAGTTCTGCCGGCAAACTGGCTGAGCAGGAGGGTGTGGATATCCGCAAATATTCTGTTATCTATGATGCGATTGAAGAAGTGAAGGCTGCTATGGAAGGTATGCTGGCACCTACTTTGAAGGAACAGATTACTGCAACCATCGAGGTGCGTGAAGTCTTCAATATTACCAAGGTCGGTTTGGTTGCCGGTGCTATGGTGAAGACAGGTAAGGTGAAACGTTCTGATAAGGCACGCTTGATTCGTGATGGTATTGTAGTCTTTACCGGTGCTATCAATGCTTTGAAGCGTTTCAAGGATGATGTGAAAGAAGTAGGTACTAACTTTGAATGTGGTATCAGTCTGACAAACTGTAACGATATCAAGGTCGGTGATATTATTGAAGCTTACGAAGAAGTAGAGGTTAAACAGACTTTGTAATATACTGAAGTCTGAGAATATAGATGGTAATGTCATCCTGAGCATAGCGAAGGATCTGGCACCTCGCCCAGCGCGTGGGCTGGCAGATTCTTCGCTTTGTTCAGAATGGCATTACTGCTTTTTGTAATAACGATAAAGATGGCGACAATAGATATTATTATATTGGCTATGATTGGTGTGGGTGTCATTATGGGATTAATGAAGGGATTTGTGAAGCAGATGGCGTCTATTGTAGGGTTGATAGCCGGATTGCTGATGGCTCGTGCCTTGTTTGGCATTGTTGCTGAAAGGTTGGCACCGGTTTTAGGTACTTCGACGACTGTAGCACAGGTCTTAGCTTTTATATTGATCTGGGTAGCTGTACCTTTAGGTTTTGCGTTCGTCGCCTCTTTGTTGACAAAAGCATTGGATGCTGTGCACCTGGGATGGCTGAACCGTTGGTTAGGCAGCGGATTGGGAGCATTGAAGTATATGATACTGATAGGGTTAGCTATTCATGTGATAGAATATATAGACCCGAACAATGAGCTGATTAGTGCAACAAAAAATGAAGGAATCAGTGTTATATTATCCTATGAGGGACTTGTCCGGTATCTTTTTTCCGGTATTTAAGAATGTAACAGAACAATTAATAGAAATATAAGATAGATATGCAAGAAGAACCCAATAAATATGTGAAAGAACTGACGCAGGAGAAGTACAAATATGGCTTCACCACAGAAGTTCACACAGATATTATAGAAAGGGGATTGAATGAGGATGTTATCCGCTTGATTTCTGCAAAGAAAAACCGAGCCGGAGTGGTTACTGGAGTTTCGCCTGAAAGCATACCGCTACTGGCTGACAATGGAGATGCCTGCATGGGCACACCTCACTATCCCTGAAATAGATTATCAGGCTATATCCTATTATGCGGATCCTACAAAGAAAAAACGAAGGACCGAAAAGATATGGATGAGGTAGATCCTGAGTTGATTAAACTTCAATAATTAGTATTCCTTGGAGGAACAATGGCGTTGAGTGGTATGGCAGTAGATGCTGTCATGGACTCTGTATCCGTCAAGACTACATTTAAAGAAACCTTGTTGGAAAAAGGGATTATTTTTGTTCGTTCAGTGAAGCGGTGCGTGAACATCCCGATTTGGTGAAGAAATATCTGGGTTCGGTGGTTGGACCGCGGGATAATTTTTTGCAGCCTTGAACTCGGCAGTGTTCAGTGACGGATCGTTTGTATATATTCCGAAAGGAGTGCGTTGTCCTATGGAACTCTCCACCTATTTCCGTATCAATGCGGCTAATACCGGTCAGTTTGAACGTACACTGATTGTTGCGGATGATGATAGTTATGTTTCTTATCTGGAAGGATGTACGGCCCCTATGCGGGATGAGAACCAATTACATGCGGCCATAGTGGAGATTGTGGTGCATGACCGTGCGGAAGTGAAATATTCTACCGTACAGAACTGGTATCCGGGAGATGCCGAAGGCAAAGGAGGAGTATATAACTTTGTGACAAAACGTGGCCATTGCAAAGGAGTGGATAGCAAATTGAGCTGGACACAGGTGGAAACCGGATCGGCCATTACTTGGAAATATCCCAGTTGCATCTTGAGTGGAGATAATTCTACTGCTGAATTCTATTCGGTGGCAGTAACGAATAACTATCAGCAGGCTGATACGGGGACTAAAATGATTCATTTAGGTAGAAATACCCGTAGTACCATTGTTAGTAAAGGAATCAGTGCCGGAAAGAGCCAGAACTCTTATCGTGGTCTGGTACGTGTGGCTCAGAAAGCAGACAATGCCCGTAATTACAGTCAGTGTGACTCTTTGTTGCTGGGGAGCCAGTGCGGTGCTCATACATTCCCATATATGGATATTCATAATGAGACTGCTGTGGTGGAACATGAGGCGACAACCAGCAAGATCAGCGAAGACCAGTTGTTTTATTGCAATCAGCGCGGTATTCCTACGGAAGACGCTATTGGGTTGATTGTCAATGGATATGCAAAAGAAGTACTGAATAAACTTCCAATGGAGTTTGCGGTAGAGGCACAGAAGCTGCTGGCTATTTCTTTAGAGGGAAGTGTAGGATAAATGAAGAACTAAGAATTTAATAGAATTATGTTAGAGATAAAAGACTTACATGCCAGTGTCAATGGCAAAGAAATATTGAAAGGTATTAATCTAAGCATAAAGAAAGGTGAAGTTCATGCTATTATGGGACCCAACGGTTCCGGAAAGAGTACCCTTTCGTCTGTGTTGGTAGGCAATCCGGCTTTTGAGGTAACGAAAGGTTCGGTGACCTTTGAAGGAAAAGATTTGTTGGCTTTGAATCCTGAGGATCGCAGCCATGAGGGTCTGTTTTTGTCTTTCCAATATCCGGTGGAGATTCCCGGAGTCAGTATGGTGAACTTTATGCGTGCGGCGGTAAACGAGCAGCGTAAATATAAAGGCCTTCCTGCATTAACAGCCAGTGAGTTCTTGAAGCTGATGCGCGAGAAACGGGCTGTGGTAGAATTGGATAATAAATTGGCAAACCGTTCGGTAAACGAGGGATTCAGCGGTGGTGAGAAGAAGCGCAATGAGATCTTCCAGATGGCTATGCTGGAGCCTAAGTTGAGTATTTTGGATGAAACGGATTCCGGTCTTGATATTGATGCGTTGCGTATTGTAGCCGAGGGTGTGAATAAACTGAAGACTCCCGAAACAAGTTGTATCGTCATTACACACTATCAACGGTTGCTGGATTATATCAAACCGGATATTGTACATGTATTGTATAAAGGACGTATTGTAAAAACTGCGGGTCCCGAATTGGCTTTGGAACTGGAAGAGCGTGGTTACGACTGGATAAAAGCCGAGTTGGGAGAATAATATTGGATGCCTAAAGAAGAAAGTGATTATGAGAGCAGAACAACAATATATTGATCTCTTTTCTCAATGTGAGGCGATGATTTGCCAGCATAGTGCCGAGGTGCTGAACGCTCCCCGTGCGCAAGCTTTCGCAGATTTCGAAAAATTAGGTTTCCCTACCCGCAAGCAGGAAAAGTATAAATACACGGATGTGAGCAAATTGTTCGAGCCGGATTATGGTTTGAATTTGAACAGACTCGACATTCCGGTGAATCCGTATGAAGTGTTCAAGTGCGATGTACCTAATATGAGTACCGCTCTTTATTTTGTAGTAAATGATGCTTTTTATCGTAAAGTTTTGCCGAAGGCGCAATTGCCGGAAGGAGTGTTGCTTGGCAGCTTGAAAGAGCTGTCTGAACAATATCCGGCTTTGGTCAAGCAGTATTATGGCAAGTTGGCAGATACTTCCAAGGATGGTGTGACCGCCTTCAATACTACTTTTGCCCAGGATGGCTTTATGCTGTATGTGCCGAAAGGCGTGGTGGTGGACAAACCCATTCAACTGGTGAATATATTGCGTGCTGATGTTAATTTTATGGTGAACCGCCGTGTGCTGGTTGTGCTGGAAGAAAGTGCGCAGGCTCGTCTGTTGATTTGTGATCATGCCATGGATAATGTAAATTTCCTTTCTACTCAGGTTATTGAGGTCTTTGCAAAAGAAAATGCTACTTTCGATCTTTATGAACTGGAAGAAACCCATACCAGCACAGTGCGTTTCAGTAACCTCTATGTGAACCAGGAGGCAGACAGTAATGTGCTTTTGAATGGTATGACTTTGCATAACGGTACTACGCGTAATACAACTGAAGTAACTTTGGCCGGACGTGGAGCTGAGATCAATTTGTGTGGTATGGTCATTGCCGATAAGAATGAACAGGTGGACAATCATACTTTCATTGACCACAAGGTTGCTGATTGCACTAGTAATGAGCTGTTTAAATATGTATTGGATGATCAGGCGACAGGTGCGTTTGCCGGAAAAGTATTGGTACGTGAAGGAGCACAACATACTAATTTCCCAACAAACCAACCGCAACCTCTGTGCTACTCGTGATGCCCATATGTACACTCAGCCGCAACTGGAAATTTATGCGGATGACGTAAAGTGCTCTCACGGAGCTACTGTCGGTCAGCTAGATGAAAATGCGTTGTTCTATATGCAACAGCGTGGTATCAGTCTGAAGGAAGCACGTTTATTGCTTATGTTTGCTTTTGTCAATGAAGTAATAGATACGATCCGCCTGGATGCATTGAAAGACCGTTTGCATTTGTTGGTGGAAAAACGCTTCCGTGGTGAGTTGAATAAATGTCAGGGATGTGCGATATGTAAATAGGACGTCATGTACGATATACAAAAAGTAAGAGAAGATTTTCCGATATTAGATCGGGAGGTGTATGGAAAGCCGCTTATTTATCTGGATAATGGGGCTACCACTCAGAAACCGCGCCAAGTGGTTGAAGCCATAACCGATGAATATTATTCGGTCAATGCCAATGTGCATCGTGGTGTGCATTTCTTGTCTCAGCAGGCTACCGAGTTGCATGAAGCTTCTCGTGAGACTGTACGTCGTTTTATCAATGCACGCAGTAGCAATGAAATCGTGTTTACACGGGGCACGACGGAGAGTATCAACCTGTTGGCTTCTTCTTTTGCCGACAGTCAGATGAAGGAAGGTGATGAAGTGATTGTTTCTGTCATGGAGCATCACAGCAATATTGTACCTTGGCAGTTACAGGCTGCGCGTAAAGGAATCGTGCTGAAAGTGATTCCCATGAATGACAGGGGAGAACTGTTGTTGGATGAATATGAGAAACTCTTTTCGGAACGGACCAAGCTGGTGAGTTTCGCTCATGTAAGTAATGTGTTGGGCACTGTCAATCCGGCGAAAGAGATGATTGCGACTGCCCATACACACAGTGTTCCCGTTTTGATTGACGGGGCGCAGAGTGTTCCTCACATGAAAGTGGATGTTCAGGATTTGGATGCTGACTTTTTTGCTTTCAGCGGACATAAAATATATGGACCTACCGGTGTGGGAGTGCTTTATGGAAAAGAAGAGTGGCTGGATAAACTTCCACCTTACCAAGGGGGAGGCGAGATGATACAAAGTGTCAGCTTCGAGAAAACGACTTTTAATGAATTACCGTTTAAGTTTGAAGCAGGAACTCCCGATTATATCGGCACTACTGCCTTGGCAAAAGCGTTGGATTATGTATCTGCTCTCGGCGTGGAAAATGTTGCCACCCATGAGCATGAACTGACACAATATGCTATGCAGCGTCTGAAAGAAATAGACGGGATGCGTATCTTCGGAGAGGCCGGTAACAAGAGCAGTGTCATTTCTTTCTTGGTAGGAAATATTCATCATTTGGATATGGGTACGTTGCTTTGACCGCTTGGGCATTGCTGTGCGTTACCGGGCATCATTGCGCACAGCCTTTGATGATTCGTATGGGGATTGAGGGAACTGTACGTGCTTCTTTTGGTTTGTATAATACTAAAGAAGAGATAGATGTGCTGGCTGCCGGTATTGAGCGTGTCAGCAGGATGTTTTGATTTCTCCAAACGAAATAAGTCGCCTGTCATTGATAAACATTATATTAATGGCAGGCATTTTTTGTATAACAAGAATCAGCGTGACTTCACACAAGATTAGGAGAAACTTCTCACAAGATTTGCCTCATCTTGTAACAAGATATCAGGCATCCTGGTTTCTTGCGTCTTTTATGTTCATTTTTTGTGGGCATATTCCTCTTTCGGTGGAAAATATGCTCCTCCCGAAGAATTGCCCCAAAAATCCTTCAAAAGTTTCAGCCTTTTCGTAAACTCCCTGTTCATGCGCTTTCCGGCTGAAGGATTTTTTCCAGGCTGAAAGATTTCGAGGTATCAATTCTTCAGCCAGAATGCCGATGAACAAAGCGTTTGTGGAGAGGCTGAAACCTCTGAAGGAAAAAAATAAGTGTTTTGCTATGTGTATATAAAGAAACAGGAGAAACAACAGGACGTATTAATAAAAGCTCTTGATGTTTTTTTAATATGTCCTGTTGTTTTTAAAAAAGGGGCAGATGTTTTGAAGTTTCCTGTTGTGAAGTGTGAACATATACTGATGTATAGGCTGAAAGATATATCATGTTTCAGCCGGAAGATATATAATCTTACACCTGTAACATTCTACTCATTCATTGGAGAATTTTTATCACTTCTGAAAAGAGTGTATTGGGGGTAACAGGTAATACGATATAAAAGCAGGGGGCTACATTCATCACGAGTGCGGCCCCCATTTTGGTATTATTTATATTAAGGTAAAAAGAGAGAGTTTATTTGCCATAATCATCATATAACATCAGCAAATGTGATGAACTCCAACTGAAATGGGGAGCTTTTAACAATTCACCGGTGTGTGTGCCATAGTTTTCATGTATCGGTGCTCCTTCTTTCAAGCCTTGCAGACGGTCGAATACCTGGAGGGTATATTCATCCGCCATCTTGTTATATCCATAGTTGCGCAGACCGCGGATAGCGAAATAAGTCTGATCCAACCAGATAGGGCCACGCCAATAGCCACGTGGGTTATACTTCGGGTTGTCTGCTGCTACTGTGGGGAAGGGAATGTAGGTAGAGAACTTGGCTGTATCGGTCAGCAGGGGCAACATGGCTTTTACCTGATCGGCAGTAGCTACTTCTGTCCATAACGGAGTATATGCTTCGCATCCCGGTTCCTGTATAAAGCTTCCGTCCTTTTAAACGGCGATCGAAGAAGAAACCTTTTTCTTTGTCGAAGAAATAATCAGCTACTTGGCTACTGTAATCCGGACCGTCAAAAGTAACTCCCAGAATACTTGCAAATTTCTTTAATAGTTTACATTCCAAAGCCAGATAAGCATTTAAATCAACACTTTCCTGATCCATGCTCCATGCATCTTCAGCCCCGTTATTTTTCAGCATCTTGGCATCATCAAAACGGATGGCATTATCCATACCGCTTTCCCAAGCTGCTGCTTCCAATGTGCCATCGGTAGAACCGTATTCACACATACCGTTGCGGTTATGGTCACGCTTGTTGTACCACCATTTGTAATAGGCCATCAATTGTGGATACATTTCACTGATGAACGCCGTATCATTGGTATGGGTGAATATTTCGTCTACCGCCCATGATACGAGAGGAGGTTTGCTGTCGCGTGCATTATTTTCGGCAGGATCGGTATAGATACAGTCTATAATCATACCGTCAGGCTGCTGGTAGTCAAACATGGCACGAATGTTGTCCTTGGCCAATTCCGGATCGAATTTTGCCAGAGCAGCAGAGAAACGCCAAGTGTCCCAGGCCCAGAATCCTACGAAGTAGTATGCGGCATGGCTCGGAACAATTCCTTCGTGGAGCAATCCGCCGCGGTGGGTACGCCAGTTACTGATAAGTGTAACAACTGCTTTCACGGCGATACGGTCATACTCAGGTTTCATATCTTTGCGCAGAATCTTGGTGAGATAACCTTCCCAGCGTTCTTTGTTGGCTTTGAGTCCTTCCTGCGGATTGCTGAGAGCCAATTGTGCTTTTTGTAATCCGGCAGAAAGTTCTTTTTCTCCGGTATAGAAAGAAATGGCTACGTAGGTGTCGTGTTCGCTGCCATTGATTTTTGCTTGGTAATTATTGTCAGTGCCCTTTACGCTAACATCCGGGGTAAAAGTTAATGCTACAATCTCACCGGAGGGATGACGGGCGATGACGGTATTTTGGTCTGTTTGGACTTGTATCTCTTTTCCCCATTGGCTGGCAGTTAAGGAGAGTTCCTTCCCTGCATCGGAGTGAATGCGGAGCAATGCGGTAGAAGCATCTAAAAAATTCAGGCGTTGAATGATTTTACCTTCCTCTGAACTTGCCGAAAGATATAACTCTCCCGGGAAATAACAAGTGGAATCCGGAGTAAATATAACATTCGCCTGATCGGCATATCCTACCGTGACAGCCGATTGTGCCATCCATTGGCGTCGGTTCATATCCAGACTGAACGGGCCACAGAAACCGTTCACCCAGTGATCTTTCTGCGGAAGAGTAAATCCCATCCAGGAACCGGCGTCTGTGAACCAACCCCGGCAACGTGTCAGTGTATCGGGAGTATAGGCTATATCCAGTATGTTATTGAATTCATATCTTTTGCCTGTGGGGATGTTCTCACTGGCAGGGTTACAGGCGGCTGTGAAGCCTGCAACTACTGCTGTGAGAAGAGTGATTTTGGTAAATTTATGTTTCATGTTATTTCGTTATTTGAAGATCGTTTCATCACAGATTATTCAGATTAATACAGATGCAATCATTCACGAATTGAAATTCAATCTGCGAGAATCTGTATAATCTGTAGTGAATCAGAATTTTTAAAACCATTTCTTATGCGCTTTTTCAGCAGCATCGTCTTGATTGCTCAAAGGTTGCATGGTAAAGCTGTATTGCCATTCGTGCGGAGTGATGGTATATTCCGGATGTACTTGCGCTCCCCAAGTATTATCTCCACCTACCCCCATGTGACGGTGGTCGATGTTTAACCATACCATGTCTTTCTTCATAATACTTCCACCATGACGGCGTTCTGTATTGAATGCTACATAGTCAATATCCTCCAACGGGAAATTCCATGCGCTGACATTCAGCGGTTCCTCACCTGTGATTAACAGGCCTTCCCCTGCTTTATTACGCAATGCAACCCATCGTACATCGGTTTTTGTTGCCGGTTTCCTGTGCACGGACATACGGATGGAATTGTTCCCATACTGTAGCGGTATAGAGTCCGATAGGATAACCCGTCTTGCGGTCTGCATAGTTTTCTTGTGGTCCGCGGCCCAGCCAGGTCATCACATCATATTCTGCCGGAAGAATCATACGCATACCCAGACGTGGCATTTCAGGAAGGGCTTTGTTGCCGGGTACAAAGTGCATACTTACTTTGACAGCTCCATTGGGGCGTACCTGATAGATGGTCTGCAAAGTTGATTCTTGTGCTTCCAGTTTATAATTTATAGTAACGGTTGCCAGTTTTTTGTTTGAATCTTCTTTTAAATCGATACTTTGTAACTTGGCGTTCTTGCCTGCAAATTTCCAGATGCCGCAACGCTCCAGATGGTTGTTGGCAACATCATTGTCGGTTAATGCACGCCAGAAATTGGGTTGTAATCCTTCTTTTATCAGATTCTTTCCGTTGTATAAGAGTTCTGTCATTTCACCATCAGCAGTAGAGAATGCGATACGGAAGTTTTCCCCTGTCAAGGTGATAGCATCCGGAGTACGTTCGGTATTTATAGTTTTGTCTACTAGTTCCCGGGCAGTCCATGTAGCATTCAGCAGCCGTTCTCCTTCCGGATTCAGTTGCCATTGCTCCATGGCTACCTGATGTCCCTTTGGAACTAATGGGCTTCCTTTTGGTAAATGCTCCAATTTCAGGAAATATTCTTTTCCATCGTTAGGAATCAAGTTCATCGGGATAGTGATGAAGGCAGAAGAACGGGCAGTCATTGTCGGGAAATCCATTTCACCGCTTTGTACAGCTTTTCCGTCTGTTTCTACAGTCCAGTGTAGTTTGTAATCTTCCAAGCCGATAAAATCATGCCAATTAGTCACTTTGATTTGCTTGGTGGTAAAGGCAACCGGCTCAAAATGAATGTATTGATATACTTTTTTTACTTCCCAGATGTGTGGATGAAGTGAACGGTCTGCCGCTACCAGTCCGTTGGCACAGAAGTTGGAGTCATTAGGAACACCTACAAAGCCCATATCGCCTCCGTAAGCCCAAATCTTATTGCCGTTCTTGTCTTTGATATCAAAGGTGGCGTCAACCCAGTCCCATATGAAGCCACCTTGCAGCTGGTCATATTTATAAATCAAATCCCAATAGTCTTGTAGATTACCTACACTGTTACCCATAGCGTGGGCATATTCACATAGAATCATCGGGCGGGCATCACGCTGGTTTACATGGCGGCGCAGGGA
>ENA-OQEL01000627-OQEL01000627.1-human-gut-metagenome-genome-assembly--contig:-NODE-627-length-11759-cov-1.802012_pt1 | contig 11759 bp, 13 predicted proteins | sample MGYA00242796_ERZ504637 | MGnify/ENA primary metagenome ERZ504637 (study PRJEB26092, sample SAMD00036306) | human gut metagenome | host: Homo sapiens | study: EMG produced TPA metagenomics assembly of... | reverse complement strand
CAGCCGCGAGATCACAGCCGAGGGCAAAAGCGCCTGCCGCATCAACGGAATGCCTGCAACGGGCTGCGGTTCTGCGGGAGCTGTGCGGAGACTTATCAATATCAACGGTCAGCACGACTCTGTGGGCCTTCTGAACCCGGCAAGACATCTGGGCATTCTGGATGATTATGCGCAGAACAGCGCGGAGTTTCAGGACTATTATGTCCTGTACCGGGAGCTTGTGCGCATCAAGCGGGAGCTGGATGCCATGATCACCGACGAAGCCGAAAAGCAGCGCAGGATCGATCTGTTGAGCTATCAGGTGCAGGAGATCGAGGATGCCGGACTGACCGCCGGAGAGGAACAGACGCTGGAAAGCCGCCGCAAGATCCTTGCCAATGCATCTGCCATCCGGGATAAGATCGCACAGAGCTATGCATTGCTTTCGGGCGATGACGAGGCCTCCGGCGCAGTCGATCTGCTGGGTGAGGCATCCAATGCAGTGGATGCTGCCGCGCAGCTGGATGATGCACTTGCCGGTGCATCCAGTCAGCTGCTGGATCTGTATTACAATGCAAAGGATGTTGCCGCAGATTTGATCGGTCGGCTGGATTCCTATGATACCAACGATGCGGAGCTGGACGAGATTGAGCAGCGTCTGGATCTGATCTACAAGCTCAAGCGCAAATATGGTGATACGGTAGAAGACGTGATCGCTTTTGGACAGAATGCAAGGGAAGAACTGGAGCGCATCCAGTCCTCACAGGAGCGGCATGACCACCTGCAGGCAGAAAAGCTCCGCCTTTATGCGCTGGCCCGTGAAAAGGCAGAAGCACTGACCCAGACGCGCCTGCGCGCTTTTGAAGAGCTGAACAAGCGTATTTCCGGCACGCTGGATTTTCTGAACATGCCGGGCGTGCGCATGACACTGCGCCATACCCGCGGCCCACTGGCAAGCCATGGGCAGGACAGCATCGAGTTCTACATTTCCACAAACCCCGGTGAGGCGCCCAAACCCCTTGCAAAAATTGCTTCCGGCGGCGAGCTGAGCCGCATCACGCTGGCCATCAAAATGCAATGGCCGATAAGGATGCGTGCCTACCGTGATCTATGATGAAATCGACAGCGGTGTTTCTGGCAAAGCCGCCGGGCGTATTGGTGAGGTACTGCGCCAGAGCGCACAGGGCCACCAGATCTTGTGCATCACCCATACAGCCCAGATCGCTGCACTGGCGGACTGCCATCTGCTGATTCAGAAAAATGTAGCCAATGACCGCACCTATACCGAGATCCATCCGCTGGATGAGGAGGGCAGGGTGGAAGCACTGGCCCGGCTGATCTCCGGCGACCACGTTACCGAGCTTTCGCGTGCCAATGCCCGCGAAATGCTGGGTCTTGGCGCAAAATAAGCCGCTGCAGATAAGGGGTTGACAAGCCCGAAGCATTGTGATAAAGTAGTCCTTGTTAATGGCGATGAAGGGAACAAGTACCTTGAAGTGTTCTGCCCAGAGAAACCCCGGTTGGTGTAAGGGGCCGCAGAGCAACAGGGGAAATACCTCCCGGAGCTGCAGGCTGAATGCCGTTCAGGTTAATAGGCTGTGCCGCGTGCGAGCGTTACAAACGCAGGAGTGTCTCTCTACTCTGGGGTGTGCACTCGTGAGGTCGTTTCTGTGAGGAAGCGGCAAACAGAGGTGGTACCGCGAATTTTCTCGCCCTCTGCCAAATTCATTTTTGGCAGAGGGTGTTTTATTTTTCCCTCTGCCCACAAACAGGAGGAAAAAAATCATGACTCTGTATGAAGAACTCAAGGCCCGCGGCCTGGTGGCCCAGATCACCGATGAAGAGATCATCGACCTGATCAACAATGGCAAGGCAACCTTTTACATCGGCTTTGACTGCACTGCCGACAGCCTGACCGCAGGCCACTTTATGGCCCTGACCCTGATGAAGCGCCTGCAGATGGCAGGCAACAAGCCTATTGCCCTGATCGGCGGCGGCACTACCATGATCGGCGACCCCTCCGGCCGCACCGACATGCGCAAGATGCTGACCAAAGAGGATATCGCCCACAATGCCGCATGCTTCAAAAAGCGATGGAAAAGTTCATCGACTTCTCTGAGGGCAAGGCACTGATGCTGAACAATGCAGACTGGCTGCTGAACCTGAACTACGTGGAACTGCTGCGTGATGTGGGTGCCTGCTTCTCCGTGAACAACATGCTGCGCGCCAAGTGCTACGAGCAACGCATGGAGAAGGGCCTGTCCTTCCTCGAGTTCAACTACATGATCATGCAGAGCTACGACTTCTACTACATGTTCCAGCACTACGGCTGCAACATGCAGTTCGGCGGCGACGACCAGTGGAGCAACATGCTGGGCGGCACCGAGCTGATCCGCCGCAAGCTGGGCAAGGACGCTTATGCTATGACCATCACCCTGCTGACCGACTCTCAGGGCAAGAAGATGGGCAAGACCGCCGGCAATGCTGTCTGGCTGGACCCCAACAAGACCAGTCCATTCGAGTTTTACCAGTACTGGCGCAATGTGGGCGATGCCGATGTGATGAAGTGCATCCGTATGCTCACCTTCCTGCCGCTGGAGCAGATCGACGAGATGAGCACATGGAAGGATCAGCGCCTGAAACGAAGCCAAGGAAATTCTGGCTTACGAGCTGACCAGCATGGTCCATGGCAAAGAAGAGGCCGAAAAGGCCCAGAATGCTGCCCGCGCACTGTTCAGCGGCAGCGCAATGGATACCGAGCACATGCCTTCTACTCAGCTGACCGATGCCGACCTGACCGATGGCTCCATCGGCATCCTGACCTTGATGGTCAAGGCTGGTCTGGCAGCATCCAACGGCGAGGCACGCCGTCTGGTCGTGCAGGGCGGTGTTCTGGTGGATGGCGAAAAGGTAGCCGCTCCCACCGTTGGCTTCACTGCTGAGCAGCTGGCAAAGGGTATTGTGATCAAGAAGGGCAAGAAGATCTACCACAAGGTCACTCTGTAAAAATATTGAACATGAAAATGCCGGTGTACTCTGTTTTGGAGTGCACCGGCATTTTTTCACTTGATGGAGGATTGCTCGCTTGCTTGCAGAATTTACAGCTCGTAAGCCTTCTTCAATGCTTCGTAAGCTGCATCCTCATTCTCTGCGTGGACCAGCAGGGAAATATCCAGATCGCTGGTGGTGATAAGCAGCACTTCAATGCCGGCCATTGCCAGAGAATTCAGTGCACGGGCAGCTACGCCGCAGCTGGTGACCATTTCTTCACCAAACAGGTTCAGCTTGGAATAACCCACGCTGATCAGCGGGGAAGCCTTGGCATCCTTGTCCAGATTTGCAACGGAAATAGCCTTCATCACCAGCGGAAGATCACTGCTGGAAGCGGTAAAGCTGAAATCGATGGTGGTGCCATGGGGTGCACTCTGGCTGATCATATCTACGACCACACCGTTATCTGCAAAGATCTGCAGGTAACGTGCGAGGCTGTTGCCCTTGAACTCTACATCCTGCACACTGATCATCATCAGGCTCGGCCATCTAATTGATTGACTTTTGGATACACCGTAACATAGTAAACACTCCATTCTGCCCACCGGCGTTCTGATACAAGCTTTATGCAAGCATCCAAAAATTCGCTGCTGAATGTAGGTCTGTGCCGTCTGGCGGATGTAATCGTATCCAAAAGAAGGATACGCGGCGCGGACGCCATGGGCCTGTGCAAGCTCCGGCGTGTAATCCCGGAACAGATACGTGCGGACGTTAGACTTTCCGGCGTCATAGTGGGTCACGGTCACATGGAGCTTCGGGACGCGCACCGCGCAATGGACGCTGCCGTCCGGCTCGGTGGTCTGCTCCAGCTCCAACGTCAGGACCGCGCCGATGAGCTGGTCAGGCTTGCTTTGGGTGCTCAGGAAATTTCCCAGCGAATAGGCCACAAATACGTTCCGTCCATCGGCTGCGGTGCGCCATTCGGCGTCCTGCAGGACGTGCGGGTGGGTTCCGATGATCACATCCGCGCCCCAGTCGGCCAGAGACTGAGCTAAGGTGCGCTGCGCCTGTGTGATGTTGTGGCTGTCCTCGACGCCCCAGTGTACGCCGACTACCACAAAATCGGCCTCCTGCCGGGCCGCCCGCACCTGCTGTTCCATGACATCCTGCTGGCTGGTGTAGATGATGTTTGCGGTCATCTTGCTGTTCCGGGGGATGCCGTTGGTGTGCTCGGTGTAGGAAAGGTACGCGATCTTTACGCCGTCTACTGTCTGGATGGGGATGCGGCCATAGTCTGCCTCGCCCTTCCACAGGCCGGTGGTGATCACATCCTCGGGCATCGTCTCCCAGAACCGGAGAGTGGCGGCAATGCCCGCAGCTCCCTTATCGTAGGTGTGATTGTTCGAGAGGCTGAACACCCGGAAGCCTGCCCGGTAAAGCGCTTCGGCGCACTCGCCGGGGGTCGAGAAGCAGGGATAGGTAGAGGGCGCAAGCTCTTTGCTGCAGAGTGTCTCCTGATTGATCCAGTTGATGTCCTGCTGTGCATAGAAATCGAGCAGATTCATATAGCAGTAATCAAAGCTGTAGCCTTCTGTTCCGGCAGCCCGGCGCTTTGCCTGCTTGTAAATAGGGGAGTGGATCAGATTATCTCCTGTTGCAGAAAAGCGGACAGTCTGAACCAGCGGCTGCGGTTCCGGCTCTGGCGCAGGCTCTGCTTCTTCCAGCTGTGATACAGTGGCAGAACCTGCAGAAGAGCTTTCCGTGCTCACCGGTTCTGCCGTCGGTATGCTTTCCTGCAGAAAGAACTTTGGCAGCAAAGGCAGGCAGAACAGAAATACGATCAGCATCGCTCCGGCTGTCCAGAAAGCCTGCCTTCTGGCGCGGCGTTTTGCAGTCGGCCTGCGCCGGTGCTGTTGCGAGGATTGTTTGCTCATCCGCGTCCACATCCTTCCACCCTGTTTCTGCCAAAAGCAGAGCAATTCAGGCTTTTTAAAGTGCAGCGATCATATCACCCATATTGTACAGGCCCGGCTCCTTTTTTGCAAGGTAAACTGCTGCATTCACAGCGCCGTTTGCAAAAATATTGCGGGAGTAGCGGTGTGCTTGAGGGTGATCACCTCATCCGGACCGCAGAACAGCACTTCGTGATCACCCACGATGCTGCCGCCGCGCACGGAACTGATACCAATTTCCTTCGGGTCGCGCTTCTGGCGGACAGAAGAACGGTCGTAAACATAATGATATTCGCCATTATTCTGCTCGTTGATGGCATCAGCCAGCATCAGTGCAGTGCCGCTGGGAGCATCCAGCTTGTTGTGGTGGTGCTGCTCCACGATCTCAACATCGTAGTTCACACCCAGAATAGCCGAAGCGCGCTTGCACAGCTCCGACAGCACGTTGATGCCCATGGACATATTAGCGCTCTTGAACACCGGCACCGTGCGGGATAGCTGCACCACCTTGAGCTGCAGCTCTTCCGAAAGGCCCGGGTGGTGCACACCACGATGGGCAGCTTGTGAGCTTCACAGTAGGGCAGAGCCTTTTCCACAGCGGCCGGAGAGCTGAAATCGATGATCACATCGCCCTTGCCGTCCAGCTTTTTCAGGCTGTCATACACAGGGATGCCGTTCTGATTGCCGTCCTTCAGGTCGATGCCTGCAATCACGCGGCAGTCCTCGCGCTGTGCGATCATATCACACAGCACATGGCCCATGCGGCCGCCGATGCCCTGAATCACAATATCCGTCATAATTTTTATCCTTTCCTGCCCGTTTTGCATATCGGCATATCGCAAAATGCCCGGACAGAGCGCTCCGCCGGGCATTTTGCAGCCAAAAACTTATTCTGTAATAAGACCCTCTGCACGCAGAGCCTTTTCAATCTGCTCCTTGTGTGCCTCGCTCGGCTCTACCAGAGGCAGACGGCACTCGCCAGCTTCCCAGCCCAGTACATTCATGGCGTACTTCACCGGAATGGGGTTCACTTCACAGAACAAAGCATCTGCCAGCGGCAGCATTTCCAGCTGCAGCTCACGGGCTTTTGCGGTATCGCCGTCAAAGAATGCCTTGCAGCAGTTGTGCACCAGCTCCGGCTTGACATTGGACACGACGCTGATCACGCCCTTGCCGCCCAGAGCCAACAGGGGAACCACCTGATCGTCGTTGCCGGAATAAATGTTCAGCTCGTCGCCGCACAGCTGTGCGATCTTGGCTACCTGAGAGATGTTGCCGGAAGCTTCCTTGATGCCGTTGATCAGAGGATGCTTGCTCAGTTCCAGAGCAGTCTCCGGGGCAATGTTCAGGCCGGTGCGGGAAGGCACGTTGTACATGATCACCGGGATGCCTCCGGCCTCAGCCATGGCGGTAAAGTGAGCAACCAGACCAGCCTGCGTGGTCTTGTTGTAATAGGGAGTCACCATCAGCAGAGCGTCTGCGCCGCATTCGGCAGACTTTGCGGCCAGTGCGCAGCCGTGGTCGGTATCGTTGGAGCCAGCGCCTGCAATGACGGGCACGCGGTGGTTGACAACCTCCACCGTATACTTGATGGCGGCAAGCTGCTCCTCATCGGTCATAGTAGAGCACTCGCCGGTGGTGCCGCAGATGATGATGGCATCGGTATGGTGCGCGATCTGATCCTCAATAATGCGGCCCAGCTCGTCAAAGTTGATGCTTCCGTCCTCGTACATCGGGGTGATAATGGCAACACCCGCGCCGGTAAAGACAGGATTCTTCATAGACTAAAAACTCCTTTTGATGCGTTTGCACGCAAAATATACTCAGTCAAAATAGCCCTTTGCGGCCAGCAGCTCTGCCAGCAGAACGCCGCCGCCTGCAGCACCGCGCAGGGTGTTGTGGCTCATGCAGGCAAACTTGTAATCAAACAGGGTGTCCTCGCGCAGGCGGCCGATGCACACAGCCATGCCGTTCTCGGTGTTGCGGTCCAGCTTAGGCTGCGGACGATCCGGCTCGGTGAAGTAATGCAGGAACTGCTTGGGTGCGCTGGGCAGGTCAAGCTCCTGTGCGGGGCCACGGAAGTTTGCCCATGCCTCCAAAATCTGCTCCTTGGTGGGCTTCTTCTCAAAGCTTACAAACACGGCAGCGGTGTGGCCGTCGGAGACAGGCACACGGAAGCACTGGGCGGTGATCACCGGCTTTTCGGCGTTCACGATATGGTCGCCCTCAATGTGGCCCCACAGCTTGAGCGGCTCGCGCTCGCTCTTTTCTTCCTCGCCGCCGATGTAGGGAATCACATTGTCCATGATCTCGGGCATACGGTCAAAGGTCTTACCTGCACCGGAAATGGCCTGATAGGTGCACACCAGAGCCTTGCTGACACCAAAATCCTTCATCAACGGGTGCAGGGCGGGAACGTAGCTCTGCAGGCTGCAGTTGGACTTGACGGCAATAAAGCCGCGCTTGGTGCCCAGACGCTTGCGCTGTGCGGGGATGATCTCGATGTGGTCGGCGTTGATCTCGGGCACCACCATGGGCACATCCGGGGTAAAGCGGTTTGCACTGTTGTTGGACACCACCGGGCACTCAGCCTTTGCATAGGCCTCTTCCAGAGCCTTGATCTCATCCTTGGGCATGTTGACTGCACAGAAGATAAAATCCACCTGAGAAGCAACCTCTTCCACCTTGGATGCATCCAAAACTACCATCTTCTTGACACTTTCCGGCATGGGGGAGGTCATGGCCCAACGGGAACCGACAGCTTCCTCATAGGTCTTGCCGGCGCTGCGGCCGGATGCGGCCAGAACGGTCAGCTTGAACCAGGGGTGATTTTCCAGCAGCGTCACAAAACGCTGACCGACCATACCAGTCGCACCTACGATACCCACTTTATACTGTTTTTCCATTTCCAGCACCTTTCCTTTCGTGAAAGCGAACTCAATAAATATTTCTATTACATAGATTCACGGCTTGCAAACCGGACAGCGATGCAATATAATAGATACTGTTTATACAGATTTTATGATATCATTGATACGGTGTCCGTGTCAATCATCGGAAAGGCAAATTGCACGCTATGTTAAAAAAAGATTTTTGGTATGATTTACCCAAAGAACTCATTGCACAGGAGCCGGCTGACCCCAGAGACTCTGCACGGCTGATGGTGCTGAGCCAGAAAGACGACAGCATCCAGCACAAGATCTTCCACGATCTGCCGGAATTTTTAGAGCCGGGCGACCTGCTGGTGGTAAACAATTCCAAGGTCCTGCCCGCCCGCATTGTGGGCGTCAAGCAGCCCACCGGTGCTGTGTGTGAGCTGCTTTTGCTGCGTCAGGTCAAGGGCGACCAGTGGGAGTGTCTTGCAAAGCCTGGCAAGCGGATGCAGCCCGGCACGAAGGTGAGCTTTGGTGACGGCAGTCTGACCGCCGTGGTGGACGAGACCATGGAGGACGGCAACAAGTACGTTACATTCTATTACGATACCGAGACCCTTTATGAAAAGCTGGACGAATTTGGCAAAATGCCTCTGCCGCCCTATATCACCAAGCAGCTGGACGACCAGAGCCAGTATCAGACCGTCTATGCCAAGGAGCTGGGCAGTGCTGCCGCTCCCACAGCCGGCCTCCACTTCACGCCAGAGCTGATGGATACCATCCGCGCCAAGGGCGTCAACATCACCGAGGTGACGCTCCATGTCGGCCTCGGTACCTTCCGCCCCGTGCAGGAAGACGAGATCACTGACCACAAGATGCACAGCGAGTGGTACTCCGTCAGCGAGGAGACTGCAAAGCTCATCCATGACACCAAGGCCGCAGGGCCATGTGTCATCGCCGTAGGACCACCAGCTGCCGCACGCTGGAAGCTGTCGCCGCCAAGTACGGCGAGATCAAAGCCTGCAGCGGCAACACCGACATCTTCCTCTATCCCGGTGTCAAGTTCAACTGCATCGACGGCCTTATCACCAACTTCCATCTGCCCGAAAGCACCCTCATCATGCTGGTGTCGGCGCTGTACGGCTACGAAAAGACGATGGCCGCCTATAAGGTGGCTGTCGAGCAGAAATATCGGTTCTTCAGCTTTGGCGATGCGATGCTGATCTTGTAACTATTATAGCGCTTCGCCGCTGTAATATCCCGACTCTGTATCCGCAGCGAGAGCATACGCCCCCTGCGGCAGGATGCACGGCTGTTTTCCGTGCGCAGAAAGGAAAAATATTATGCCTTCTTTGACGACCTACAAGCTGCTCAAGCAGGAGCACAACGCCCGGCGGGGCGAGTTCAAGACCGTACACGGCACGGTGAGACCCCCGCATTCCAGAATGTTGCCACCGCCGGCGCCATCAAGGGCGGCCTGTCTGCCCATGACCCTGAAGGACATCGGTGCGCAGGTCATGCTCTGCAACACCTACCATCTGCATCTGCGTCCCGGCGACAAGCTGGTGGCAGAGATGGGCGGTCTGCACAAGTTTACCCGCTGGAACGGCCCCATCCTCACCGACAGCGGCGGATTTCAGGTGTTCAGCCTCGCAAAGCTGCGCAAGATCACCGAAGAGGGCGTGACCTTTGCCTCTCACCTCGACGGCCACCGCATCTTCATGGGTCCTGAGGAAAGTATGCAGATCCAGGCAAACCTCGGTTCCACCATCGCCATGGCCTTTGACGAGTGTGTCGAGAACCCCGCCCAGCACGATTACTCCAAAGCCAGCTGCGAGCGCACCACCCGCTGGCTCAAGCGCTGCAAGGATGAGATGGCCCGCCTGAAGCATGAAGGCATCTCCGTCAACCCCGACCAGTTGCTCTTCGGCATCAATCAGGGCTGCACCTTCGCCGACCTGCGCGTGGAGCACATGAAGCAGATCGCCGACCTGGACCTGGACGGCTACGCCATCGGCGGCCTCGCTGTGGGTGAGCCCACTGAGGTGATGTACGAGATGATCAGCGCGGTCGAGCCCTATATGCCCAAGGATAAGATCCGTTACCTGATGGGCGTAGGCACTCCCGGCAACATCATCGAGGCCGTCTCCCGCGGCGTGGACCTCTTCGATTGCGTCATGCCCAGCCGCAACGCCCGCCACGGCCACCTGAATACCTGGGGCGGCATCATCAACATCAAGAACGCCAAGTACGAGCGTGACGAGCGCCCCATCGACCCCGCCTGCGGCTGCCCGGCCTGCCGGAACTACTCCCGCGCCTATATCCGCCACCTGTTCAAGGCAGAGGAACTGCTGGGTATGCGTCTGGCCGTCATGCACAACCTCTGGTTCTACAATCACCTGATGGAGCGCATCCGCGATGAGCTGGATGCAGGCACCTTTACCGCCTTCCATGACCGCTATGTCAAGCTGCTCGACACACGAATTTGAGATTTAGCCTTGAAACATGCCGGATAAGCGCGTATAATAAAGTCATATGAATTTGAGAGGAGATTTTGCCCCATGCAATTTCTGACTACGACCGAAAGCTACATCAGCCTTTTCTTTACTCTGGCTCTGATGCTGGTGATGCTCTACTTCATGATCTATCGTCCCCAGAAGAAGCAGGAGAAGAAGGATGCTGCAATGCGCTCTTCTCTGGAGATCGGCGATCAGGTCACCACCATCGGCGGCGTCATCGGCCGTGTGGTCGCCATCAAGGACGACACTTTCGTGCTGGAGACTGGCGCTGACCGTGTGAAGATCCGCTTCACCAAGAACGCCATCAGCTCTGTCGAGAAGCTGAACATGGACAACGCCCCCAAGAAGTAATAATTTTCCGGATCCGTGCTTTGAACGCGTCTCCCTGCATACAGTAGGTGCAGGGAGGCGCGTTTTTATGTCTGATACCAAGAAGTTCCCGGCGATAGGGCTGCTGGTCGTTTTCGGAGTGGGCAGTGCGGCAGCAGCCGTGAGCCTGGCAGGGTTCGGCTGGCTGATGGTCAAACAGGGCCTGACGCAGGAGGCTGCTGCTCCGCTGGCCACGGCGGCAGTCTGTCTTGGCAGCTTTCTCAGCGGTCTGCTGATGACCATTCTGCAAAAGGGCAAGGGACTCGTCTGGGGCGCAGCGGAAGGAGCTCTCTTTATAGGGCTGCTTTTTATTCTGGGTACACTGTACCAGAGCGAGTGGGAAACGATGCAGTTCGTCCGGGCAGGGCTTGTCCTGCTGATGGGGGGTTCTGGGCGGGGTCCTCGGAATGCTGCGCGCGGAGCGAAAGCGGCGCTGAATGCTCAGTCCACGCTACAGCGGCCATACACAACAAAAGCAGGAGGGAAAAAGCACGATGTGGGTCTATCAGGAAACGAAAACAAATGCAGCGGCGCTTGTGCCGACGCTGCCGGAAGATGCAGCGGGCGAGTCGCTGGCAGAAAAAGAAGCCATGACGCCTGTCTCCGAGCCGTTGGCGGAGCTTCCGCCTCAGAAAGCTCCCCGGCGGAAACCATTCCAGGCCAGCCGGGACTGCATCCTTCTGGCGGCGGCCTATCTCTTCGGTACGCTGATGGCGGGCGTTTTGCAGGCGCTGTGCGACGCTGAAGAGATGGAAAACGCTGGCCTATTATCTGGACTGCTGGCGCGGAGTGTTCGCGGCGTCCAGTACAGCACAGGCGGTGGGACTGTTTGGGGCAGAGCTGACTGTCGTCCTCGGGGCGGCGGCAGTGTTCCTCCTGCTGGGGCTTTCGGCAGTGGGGCCACTGCCCATCTTTCTGTTTGCGATGTTATACGGGACAGGCTCCGGCCTGCTCTCGGCGCAGCTTCTGAATGGCCTCGGGGCAAAAACAGCTCGTTCTCTTTTTGCTCACCGCCAGCCTGCCGACGGCACTGGCGGCAGGTGCGCTCTGTTTGTTCGGAGCCTCGGCTCTGCAGG
>ENA-OQEL01000625-OQEL01000625.1-human-gut-metagenome-genome-assembly--contig:-NODE-625-length-11788-cov-3.599262_pt1 | contig 11788 bp, 19 predicted proteins | sample MGYA00242796_ERZ504637 | MGnify/ENA primary metagenome ERZ504637 (study PRJEB26092, sample SAMD00036306) | human gut metagenome | host: Homo sapiens | study: EMG produced TPA metagenomics assembly of... | reverse complement strand
ATTCCTATCATCAATGAAATGATGCTGTTGCTGTTGATGAATTAAAATTGGCGATAATGACACTTTGTCTGCAACTGTTGCAACTTTAGTAGATGCTGACGCTTTAATAATTTTATCCGATATTGATGGATTATATACTGCTAATCCAAGCAAAGATAAAAACGCAAAACTTCTCCATGAAGTACCACATATCACTCCTGAAATTGAAAATATGGCTGGTGGTGCTGGTACATCTATGGGAACAGGCGGAATGAGTACTAAAATCAAAGCAGCTAAAATAGCTATTAATTCTGGCTGTACAATGGTCATCGCCTCTGGTTCAGAGCATGATGTTTTACGTCGTTTATTAAAAGGTGAAGAACTAGGCACTATCTTCCCTGCTAAAGAAACTCATCTTAAACAACGCAAATCTTGGCTTGCTTTTGGCAAACAAATAGCTGGCGATATCATTGTCGACAAAGGCTGTGAAAAAGCAGTGCTTTCTGGTTCTAGTTTACTAGCTGTAGGCATTTTAGCTATAGCAGGTGAATTTAAACAGGGAAATACTGTACGTATTTTATCTCAATCTGGTCGTGAAATTGCTCGTGGCAGTGTAAATTATAGTTCTCAAACGCTACAAAAATTAAAAGGTTTACACTCCGACGAATTTAAAAATATTTTATTGGACAATTCACCAATATTTGATGAAGCTGTTCATCGTGATAATATGGTTATTATGGTCTAATTAAAAAAAGGTGATTATATGAGTTCAAATGCACAAATAGATATAAAAGAAATCATTACTAATCAAGCAATGATGGCCAAAAAAGCCTCTCAAAAATTGGCTACATTATCTTCATTAGAAAAAAATAAAGCATTGCTCACTATGGCACATGCTTTAGAAGTAAAAACTCCAATTATTTTAGAAGAAAATAATATTGATATGGAAAATGGTCGCCAAAAAGGCTTATCTGCTTCTTTACTAGATAGATTGCTTTTGACTACAGAACGAATTGCTCAAATGGCTAATGGTCTTCGTCAAATTGCTAATTTAAACGACCCTGTTGGTAATGGCATCATGTCTTGCCGTCGTCCTAATGGCTTAGATATTCGCTGTATTCGTGTACCACTTGGTCTTGTTGGCATAGTTTATGAAGCTCGTCCAAATGTTACAGCTGATGCTATAGGACTTTGCCTAAAATCTGGTAATGCTGTGATTTTACGTGGCGGTTCAGAAGCTATTCATTCAAATAAAATCTTAGCTTCCATCTTAGCTGAAGCTGCTTATAGTGCAGGTATTCCTCATGGAGCTATTCAATTTGTCAGCATAACAGAACATGAGGCTGTAGATGTGATGATGCGTTTAAATAAGTATGTTGATGTAATCATTCCACGCGGTGGCGCTGGCTTAATAAAACGTGTAGTTGAAAATAGTTCTGTTCCTGTAATTGAAACTGGTGTAGGCATTTGTCATGTATTTGTTGATGAATTTGCTGATTTAGAATTAGCTACAAAAATCATTCTCAATGCTAAGACTTCTCGTCCTGCAGTCTGCAACGCTATAGAAACAGTTTTAATTGACCAAAAAGTTGCCAACGAATATCTTCCTATGATTTGTCAAAAATTATCAGAGGCTAAAGTTGAAATTCGTGGCTGTGAAAAATGTTTGGCTATTTGCCCTGAATTAAAAACAGCTACCAAAGAAGATTGGTCTACTGAATATGGAGATTTAATCATTTCTATAAAAATAGTTGAAAATATTGATGAGGCTATCTCTCATATCAATACTTATGGCAGTGGTCATTCTGAAGCCATCATCACAACTAATTATAATAACGCTTTGAATTCCAAAAATTAGTAGATGCTTCTGCTGTATATGTAAATGCTTCTACACGCTTCACTGATGGAAATGAATTTGGTTTTGGTGCAGAAATCGGCATTAGTACACAAAAACTCCATGCACGTGGACCAATGGGACTAGAAGCTTTAACTACCATGAAATATTTAATTTATGGTGAAGGTCAAATTCGTTAATGTTTAAATATTTATCTAATTGTCTAAAATTATTAAAACAATATTATTCCACTCCAAAAGGTCATCATGATATTTTAGATTATAGTCGTGCTTTTTCTTATTTATATTTTATCTATAATTTTTTCCCTTATTTTAATATATATTTTCTATTAAAACTATTAAAGTTTGGAGATATTTATCATGCAAAAAAATAGGTATTATGGGTGGTACATTCGACCCAATTCACGTCGGACATTTAATGATAGCGGAAGCTGTTTGGGATGAATTTAAACTAGATAAAGTTATCTTCATTCCTTCAGCTAATACCCCCTCATAAACACAGTGTAATGACCTCGGCTAAACATCGTTTTAATATGACATTACTTGCAACTTGCTCCAATCCTCATTTTGAAGTATCTTCTATTGAGATGGAACGTTCTGGTCCATCATATACCATAGATACGATAAAAGCACTTAAAACTATCTATGGTGAAGATACTGATTTTTATTTTATTATCGGTGCTGATTGTATCAACGATTTACCTACATGGCATAAAATTGATGAACTGCTTGCAAGTTGCAAATTCATTGCTACAAAACGACCAAGCTATACTTTAGATTTAACTACCATTCAACAACATTTTAAAAATTTCAATATAACACTTCTAGAAACACCTGAACTTGAAATATCTTCTACAGATATTAGACAACGTATAAAAAAATGGATATTCTATACAATATATAACTACAGAACAAGTTCAGCAATATATTCGTAAAGAAGAACTTTATTTATAAACAAGCTTATTGTATAATGTTTATAATTAAATTACACTTAGAGAAGGAGAACCATGATGTTAGGTGATTTATTACGTGAAACACGTGAACAAAAGAAATTATCATTAGAAGATGTAGAACAAGGTACTAATATACGTAAATTATATATAAAGTCCATTGAAGATGGTGATTATGATAAACTTCCTGGCGAAGTATTTTTAAAAGGTTTTATCAAAACATATGGTAAATTTTTAGGTTTAAACAGCCTAGAACTTATTGAGCAATACAAAAAAGAAAAAAATGCGTCTACCTCTGAAAAAGAAGTAGAACCAACTAATCAAGTTCAAGAACAACCTGTTTCTCCTGCTCAACCTCCAAAAGTTGAAGAAAAAATAACTGAAAAAACTGCTGAACCAACTAAAGAAAAAACATTCCTAAAATAGACTCTTTTGCTAGCAATCAAGCATATTTGCAACCAACTAAATCCAATAGCAAAAAAATATTTTCTCGTTATTATCATCTTAATTGTTATAATCGGCGGTGCAGTATTCTTTTTATCTAGCCAAAATACTTCTGATACTAAAGCTCCTGTACATACTACACAGCAGGAATCTACACAACAACCAGAGCAACAAGCTCAACAACCTGCTCCAGCTCCAGTTGTAAATGGTGCTGAAGTAACAGCTGTATTCAATGAAGATTGTTGGACTGAAGTAAAAGTTGATGGTAACGTTGTTCTTTCTGAAACTGTAAAAAAAGGTAGCAATTTAAATTGGAAAGGTAATAATCAAATAGATATTACTGTAGGTAATGCTGGTGCTATTGATATTACATTCAACAATCAACCAGTTGGCAAATTAGGTGATATCGGTGCTGTTGTAACTAAGTCCTTCGTTGCTCCAAATGCACAAAATGCTCAAAATCAGCAACCAGCTACAGCTCAACCACAAAATCCAGCTCCTGCTAATAATGCACAAAACGCACCTGCTGCCAAATGACTCAAAGTGCTACTCAGCAACAAGCTAAAATAATTCAAAAAAATTACAGACTTACTTAGAGGTGATATTATGAAATGCCCATTCTGTGCAGCTCCCGACAGCCGTGTAGTAGATTCCCGTACTACTGATGATGGTAATTCTATAAGACGACGCCGCGAATGTACAGTTTGCGGAAAAAGATTTACCACTTATGAAACTGTGGTAAAAAGTACCTTTAATGGTCATAAAAAATGATGGTAGTCGTGCTGTATTTGCTAAAGAAAAAATTCTTCAAGGTATTATTCGCTCTTGTTATAAACGAGATATACCTACTGAAAAAATCATCAAATTAGCTGATGATATTGAACGCGAAATCTGCAATACGATGAAGCATGAAATTCCCAGCAAGATTATTGGTGAAATCGTCATGAAACATCTCAAGACTTTCGATAAAGTTGCCTATATTCGTTTTGCTTCTGTTTATCGTAAATTCTCAGATATCGATAATTTCAAGCAAGAATTAGAAAATCTTAATTCTATGAATAAAGATAAACTAAAATAAATTTATTCAAGCTCACTTTTGTGAGCTTTTTTCTTATTTATTATCATAAATTTAACTATAAAATAAAGGAGAATACGCCCACTTTGAATTGGAAATTAAAACAACAATTACAAGAAATGCTCAAACAAGAACAAGGATATAAAATCTTTCCTGGTGGCTTTCGCAAACGATTTGCCCTAGCTTATCCAAATTCTTATTTTGTTGGTATGTCTAATCTAGGTTTTCATATAATTTATGACCAAATAAACAACCGCAATGACAGTGCTTGTGAACGTTTCTTTTTGCCTGATAAAAATTTAATAGATGATTATACACGCACTCATACTCCGCTTATGAGTATGGAAACACAAACACCACTCCATGATTTTGCTTTAATTGGCTTTGCTATTTCTTTTGAAATGGACTATTTCAATATTTTACAAATCCTCTCTTTAGGTAAAGTAAAATTATTAGCTAACGAACGCACAGAAAAAGACCCAATTGTCATCGCTGGTGGCCCTTGTGCTACATTTAATCCTGAACCACTCTCATTATTTATTGATGCTTTCATCATTGGCGAAGGTGAAGAAACTATTAATAATTTCTTAGATGTATATAATGATCCATCTAATGAAAATTTATCCCGCAAAGAATTATTATTTAAACTCGCTCAAGTGCCAGGTGTCTATGTACCTTGTTTTTATGACCATATATATGATGAAAGTGGTAAACTTTCCGTCATCAAAACAAATGATGACGTTCCTCAAAAAGTCTCTCGTCAATGGATAAGAGATTTAGATGCTTATGATGGTAAAACTGTCATCACCACAGAAAATACAGAATTCAATTTATTTCTAATCGAAACATCTCGTGGCTGTGGTCGTCATTGTCGTTTTTGCATGGCAGGATATTGCTTTAGAAAACCTCGCCATCGCAGTTTAGATAAATTATTATCATATTTACCACAGGCAAAAAATCTGAATAAAAAAGTAGGTCTAATGGGCCCTGCAATATCTGATTATCCGCAAATCAATGAACTTTGCTCACATATTCGCAACCAAGATATGCCTATGTCTGTCGCTTCTTTTCGTGCTGACTCCGTAACACAAGAATTAGTAGATGCCCTTGCTCAAAGTGGACAAAGAACATTGACTCTAGCACCTGAAGCAGGCAGTGAAAAAATCCGCCATATCATCAACAAAGGCATCGAAGAAGAACATCTCTTTAAATCCATCTCTATGGGTATAAATGCTGGTGTTAAAAATTACCGTTTATATATCATGGTAGGTCTTCCTAATGAAGATGAAAATGATATCAAAGCCATTGTCGATATGACTATTCGCTTAAAACAATATATGGAAAAACTTGGTTCTAAAGGCACTTTAACCTTGAGTATCAATCCATTTATCGCTAAACCATGCACACCATTCCAATGGAGTGCTATGGCAGATTTAAAACAAACGGAAAAATATTTTAAATATATAAAATCTGAACTAAAAAATTATAAAAATATCGAAGTTCAATTTGAATCCACTAAAGAATCATTTATCCAAGGTATATTAGCTAGAGGAGATAGAAAAATTTCTCAAGTAATTTATGAAGCTCATTTAAATGGCGGTAGCAAAGCATTTAAACGTGTCTTAAAAACTTTCAAAATCAATGCTGATGATTATTTATATCGCAATTTTGATAAAGAAGAATTACTTCCTTGGGATAGCTTAGATATGGGCTTTACTAAAGATTATTTATGGAAAGAATTGCAAACAGCACTTCAAGAAAAACACACTATACAATGTTTTGATGGTTGCAAGCGCTGTGGTGTCTGCAAATAATCCATATTTATTATCTTTTATCCTTTATATGTATATTTAGGAGTTGATATTTTTGTTCAAATTAATTCACGCTCAAAATAATTTATGGTATGGACAATTTTCTATTTTCCCTCAAGATAAAGTAATTCATGCCATATCTACTAGATTTAACGGTCATAGTAAAGCACCATTTGATGGCTTAAATTTAGCTCTTCATGTAAATGATAATCCAGATGATGTCATCGCCAATCGCCAATTATTTTGTGAAGGTTTAAATTTAGATAGTCATAAAATGACTACTTGTAAGCAAGTTCATGGCAATAAAGTTGCTTGTATTACTGAAGAAAATATCGGCAGTGGTGCTATTTCTTTTGCAAATTCTATTGATGATACAGATGCTCTAATCACCAATCTAAAAAATGTACCACTCACTTTATTTTTTGCAGATTGCACACCTATTATGATTTATGACCCTAAAAATAATGCTATTGGCGTAGCTCATGGCGGTTGGCGTGGCACTGTAGGCGAAATCGCCAAACATACAGTAGCAGAAATGACTAAACATTATCACACAAATCCTAGTGATTGCCTAGCTTCCATAGGTCCATCTATTGGAGCATGTTGTTATGAAATAGGTGATGAGGTAGTTGCAAAATTTAGTGAAGTCTTCCAAAATGATAGCGATAAAATCTTGCATTTTAATCAAGATAGTAAAAAATATCATTTAGACCTTTGGCAAGCAAATGCTATTATCTTACAAAGAGCAGGAGTTTTAGCTGATAATATTGATATGGCTAATACTTGCACAGCTTGTAACAAAGATGTATTTTTCTCTTATCGTGCAGATAATGGCAAAACAGGTAGAATATCTTCAATTATTTCACTTAGATAAATAATTTTACCTAAACTATGGATAATTTTCATAAATTATTATATTATTAAATAGATTATAAGATTTTCAGGGGATGAATTTCTATGATTAAAGAAAATTTAAAAACTGTTCAAGAACATATTAAAGAAAGTATAGCAAAAAGACATAATGCTGCTAGTGAAGATGTTTTATTAGTAGCAGTAACTAAAAATCATGATGTAGCTTCTATGCAAGAAGCTATTGATGCTGGTGCTAATGTAATCGGTGAAAATCGAGTACAAGAAGCCTTGCAAAAACATGAAACTTTAAATCGTGATGTAACATGGCATTTAATTGGTCATTTACAAACTAATAAAGCTAAATATGCTGTAAAACTATTTGATATGATTGAATCAGTAGATAGTATCAAATTAGCTGAAGCTCTAAATAAAGAAGCACAAAAAATTGACAAAGTTCAACAAGTATTAGTACAAGTTAATTTAGTCAAAGAAGCTTCAAAAACTGGGGTTTATTTAGAGGAATTAGACGAGCTTTTAGCGAAAATTGATATATTAAGCAATTTAAAACTTATGGGGCTAATGTTTATTGCACCAAAAGTAGATAATTTAGAAGATGTTCGTCCTATGTTTGCTCAAATGTTTAAACTCTTTAAACAAGTTCAAGCTAAAACATTTGCTACATCAGAAATAAAATATCTATCTATGGGCATGACACATGATTACCAAATAGCTATTGAAGAAGGTGCTAATATCGTTCGTGTTGGCACAGGTATCTTCGGCCCACGTCAATATTAAGGAGAAATATATATTATGAAAATTGTCGACAAAATCCGCAATAAGATGGGACAAAATCCTGAATCTGAAGAGTATATTGAAGAAGTAGATAACACTGATGATAGTGATTTACAAAGCAACAACTTATCAAAATCCTGATAATGTTGTAGATTTTAAAAATAAAGCTAAAAACAACCAATTAAAAGTAATGGTAATTGAACCAGTTTCTTTTGACGATGCTCAGCAAGTAGCTGACCATATTCGCAACCACAAACCAGTTGTAGTAAACTTTGAAAACACTAGTAGCGATATTGCTAAACGCATTATTGATTTTATCAGTGGTACTACTTACGCTTTATCCGGCGATATCAAAAAAGTTGGTAAAAATGTATTTATGTGTGCCCCAAATAATGTTAGTGTTAACTTTACTGAAGAATTGAAAAAACCATCTTCTTCAACAACTATGCCTTGGGAAGAATAAACAAAAAGGATTGATTTTTTTATAATGGCAGACCGTGAAAAGATTATTCGCTTTTATAAAGGAACTGAAGGCGAAGAAATTGTTATAAAATTAATAGACGCAGTAGAAGCTGTAAACAAAACAAGAAAATTCCGTGCTACAGATTTTCTTGACCCTTATGGCTGTGAAATAGCTGAAACTGTAGTTGCTCACTATGATGGTATATCTGTTGATTTCTTTGGCGGATATATCGGTGCAGAAAGACAATGTGCCAACTTTGTACATGAAGATTTTATGGGAAAACCTTCTTATAATATCTCTGTTGTCAAAGCTACATGGAACGATAAATTCTATCGTCTTTCTCATCGTGATGTTTTAGGTGCTCTCATGGGACTTGGCATCAAACGTGAGCAAATTGGTGATTTATTGATAACTTTAGGTATGGTAAAAATTATTTGCACTACTAAAATGGCTGATTTCATCTTACAAAATTTAACACAAATCGGTTCAGCTAAAGTTAGTTGTGAATTAGATAACCTTGAAACTATCGCTCCTCGTGAAGAACGTTGCAAAGAAATAACTTCCACTGTAGCCTCTTTACGTATTGATTCTATCGCAGCTTCTGGATTTGGAGCTTCTCGCAGTAAAATGTCTTCTATGATCGATGCTGAAAAACTCAAATTAAATTGGCAAACTGTGAAAAGTGCCTCCCAAATGGTAAAACAAGGTGATATCATTTCCATTCGTGGACGTGGTCGCCTAGAAGTAGCTGAAGTTCGTGGAACTACAAAAAAAGGACGTACTGTTGTTTTATTAAAACGTTATCTTTAAAAATGGGAGACTTATTTGTGTTTTTTTATCCTCTTTTGTTATTTTAATCATCGTCTTAGACCAATTAATCAAATATTTAGTTGTAAACAATATGTTTTTAGGTGAGTCCATTCCTGTTATTCCTCATTTATTGCATCTCACTTATATTTTAAATCCAGGTGCAGCTTTTGGTATTTTAGAAAATCAGCGTTTCTTTTTTATCCTTATCGCTGTAATTTTGATATTCGCTATCGTTTATTTTTATTCTAAAATCATAAAACTAAATAAATTATTTCAGTTAGGTATAGCTATGCTTTTCAGTGGCGCTATCGGCAATATGATTGACCGTATATTCATCGGTAAAGTAGTCGATTATATCGATTTTCGCATTTGGCCTATTTTCAATCTTGCCGATATTGCTATTGTTTGTGGCTGTATCATCATCATTTACGAACTATTATTTATTACAGATAAAGGAACAAACTCATGATAAAAACATATACAATCTCTGATGAAATAGGCACTAGATTAGATGTTTTTCTTGCCGGTCAAGAAGATAATCCATCTCGTGCTAGTATTCAAAAAATGATTACTGATGGTGCTATAACTGTCAACAATGAAGTAAAACGTGCTAATTATAAATTAAAAGCTAATGACCAAATCACTATGGTATTTGAACCACCTACAGAAATAGAAGTAAAACCAGAAAACATTCCGCTTGATATTCTTTATGAAGATAACGATATTATCGTCATCAATAAAGCTCGTGGTATGGTAGTTCATCCTGCCGCTGGAGTCTATAGTGGAACTTTAGTAAATGCTTTACTTTATCATTGTCATGATGAATTATCCGGTATCAATGGCAAAATTCGCCCTGGTATTGTTCATCGCCTAGATAAAGACACTTCCGGCGTCATGGTCGTTGCCAAAAATGATTTTGCTCATAATGACTTAGCCTTACAGATAGGCAGTAAAACAGCTATTAAAGAATATGTAGCTTTAGTTCATGGTAATATTACCGAAGAAAAAGGTATTATCAATGGTAATATCGGTCGCCACCCTATTGACCGTAAAAAAAATGGCAGTTGTAACAAATGGTGGAAAACCAGCAACTACTGTTTTTTCATGTACTAGAACGCTATAAAAATTGTACTTTCGTACAATGTCGATTATTGACAGGTAGAACACATCAAATTCGTGTTCACATGGCATATATCGGACACCCACTTATCGGTGACCCTAAATATTGCAATAGTAAAAATAAATTCAATATCGAAGGACAAGCACTTCATTCTTTAAATTTAAAAATCATTCACCCACGCACAAAAGAAGAAATGACTTTTACTGCACCAATTCCTGAAAGATATGGAAAACTTATTAAAATATTTTCGTCAAACCATTTAAACTTTTATCTAAATCATCAATATCATGAAGTTTATTTAAGGATGTGATTAATAATGGCTAAACTAATTGAAAAAACTGTTGTCATGGACGGTAAAGCCATCGAACGTGCTTTGACTCGTATAGCACATGAAATAATCGAAAAAAATAAAGGCACTAAAGATGTCATCATTGTTGGCATTAGAAAACGTGGTGTGCCTTTAGCTGAAAGATTATCATCTATTATCGAAAATATCGAAGGTGTTCATATTCCTATCGGTGTTTTAGATATCACTTTATATCGTGATGACTTAGCTCATATGTCTTATCAGCCACTAATTCAAGAAACTCATATTGATGAAGATATCACTAATAAAACTCTTGTTTTAGTAGATGATGTTTTATACACAGGTAGAACTATCCGTGCTGCCTTAGATGCTCTAATTGATTTAGGCAGACCTAAAAAAATTCAATTAGCTGTTTTAATCGACAGAGGACATCGTGAATTACCTATTCGTGCTGACTATGTAGGTAAAAATGTTCCTACTGCTACAAAAGAAGCTATTGCAGTAAAATTAACTGATACTGACGATTGCGATAAAGTTTTCATTGGCGAATACATTTAAAAAAAGCTGTAATTTTTAAGCATAAAAACTTAAAAATTACAGCTTTTTAATTAATACATATCTCTTAAATATTTACCTACAGAACCAAAATCACTCATACTACCTTTTATGTCTATGTTACCATGACCGTCTACATATTTTTCTAGTTTTCTCTTTACTCTTTGTAGCGCATTATCAATTGATTTTACATGTCTATGTAATTCTACAGCAATTTCTTGATAAGATTTACCATCAAGATATGCAATTAAGACTTTCCATTCTAAATCACTTAATAATTTTTCCATCTTATCTTCAATATCTAAGAATTCTTCACGATGAATCATCATCTCTTCAGGGTCAATAACAACAGAGCCAGATATTATATCTAGCAGGGTACGGTCTGATTCTTCATCATAAATTGGTTTATTTAGCGATACATATGAATTTAATGGTATATGTTTTTGTCTCGTAGCTGTCTTTACTGCCGTTATAATCTGTCGTGTAATGCACATTTCGGCAAATGCTCTAAATGAAGATAATTTATCACTGCGAAAATCTCGGACGCCTTTATATAGTCCTATCATTCCTTCTTGAATGATATCTTCTCTATCAGCACCAATTAAAAAATACGCTCTTGCCTTTACTCTAACTAAATTGCGATATTTTTTTATGATATAATCTAGTGCGACATCATCATGCTTTTCTTTTATTTGCATTACAATTTCTTCATCAGTCATTTTATCTAGACATTTAATTTTTTTCTTCTAATTCTTTACTATTATTTATCTCCATCG
>ENA-OQEL01000623-OQEL01000623.1-human-gut-metagenome-genome-assembly--contig:-NODE-623-length-11800-cov-3.227705_pt1 | contig 11800 bp, 10 predicted proteins | sample MGYA00242796_ERZ504637 | MGnify/ENA primary metagenome ERZ504637 (study PRJEB26092, sample SAMD00036306) | human gut metagenome | host: Homo sapiens | study: EMG produced TPA metagenomics assembly of... | reverse complement strand
ACCGAAACGCAACGCGGATGCGCGGCGAACGCGTAGGAAGCCCGCGAATTGTTCTCCGACGCCACCAGACAGCAGCTCAACGTGGTCTTTGGCCGCATGTCTCGGCCGGTCACGCTTGCTCTGGAACTGGACGATACGGCCGGCTGTCCACGGAACTGCGGGGATTCATCGATGCGTTGGTCGCGCTGTCCGGTGGCAAGCTGAAATCGACGGTGGATGATGGTGAGTACGAGAAGGATGATACGGGTCGTGCGGTATTCGACGTCGACAGCGTGCTGCCGGCAGCGCGTCCATGCGTGCGCATGGTGGTGGATGGCGAGCCGACTGGTCTCGCCTTCCATGGCGTGCCTTCCGGTCATGAATTCAATTCGTTCGTGCTGGGCCTGTACAACGTGGCTGGTCCCGGTCAGCCGTTGGGCGATGATCTGATCGAACGGGCAAAGTCCATTGCAAGCCCGCTGAGTATCATGATTCTCGTCTCGCTCACCTGCACGATGTGCCCGGAGACAGTGCTCGCCTCCCAACGCCTCGCCTCGCTAAACCCTGCCGTGCGCGCCGAGGCCTACGACGTTTCGCATTTTCCTGAGCTTAAGGACCAATACGGCGCAATGAGCGTGCCCTGCATCGTCATCAACCGTGGTGGCGAGCAGACCGTCGAATTCGGCAAGAAGAGCATTCCTCAGATGCTTGATCTCATCGGCGCGTGACAAGCGTGTGACAAACGGTGATAAGCGCGTGAGCGCGCTTCGGCCCACGGGATTCCGTCGCCTGATTCTGTGAACCGAATGCCACGCGATGACGAATATGCCCGGAATCAGGTTTTGGCTTGATTCCGGGCATATTTATATGCGATGGCGCAGGCACCCAGTTCGTGGGATTATCCGCTGTAATCCCACGAACTAGGAACCACGAACCTATGGGGGACTAGGCGACGGCGACGCGCTTGCCTGCGGCCTTGACCAGCGAAATACTGATCAGCGCGATTATGAACAGCACGATGAGTACCGGAATCAACGCGGCATAACGGTGCGCCTGATCGGGGGTGTGCGTGACGACGAACGACGCCAGCTGATTGCCGGACAAGCCGGCGAATGCCCAGGCGCTCAAGGTCAGCCCATGCGTGGTGGATACGGTTTTCGTGCCGAAGTGCTGATCGAGCAGTACCGGCAGGGTGGAGAAGCCGCCGCCGTATCCGGCGTTGACGAGGAACAGCATCATCAACACGGCCCACAACAAAGCGCGGTCGATACTGTTAGTGCAAACCTGCAGCAGGCATACGGCGATCGATATCACGAAAATCACCTGATATACGGTTTCGCGGCGTTTGAGGTGATCGGACAGCGTGGAGAAGCCCACGCGGCCGGCGGTGTTGAACACGGAATCCACGGCGAGCACCAAACCGATAATGCCGGAAATGGCGGCCGCGAACGCGCTCGGGCTTAGCGGAGCGTACTGCGGGAACGCCTTCAGCACATCATGCAGGATGTCTTTCTCTTGGCTGATAAGAGCTAGACCACAGGTGATGTTGATGTAGAAGGCGAGCCAGATGCCCCAGAACACGGGTTTCTTAAGAATCGAGACGCGGCTGACATAGGAGGTCGCGGGATCATAGACCCAGCCGGCGGGGCGGCGTATGAGCAGGAATCCCACGAGCATCATTATCGCGTAAACCACGGCGAGCGTATAGAACATGTTCACCAGGCCGATCGAGCCGATCAGGTATTCCATCACCGGACTGGCAATGGCTTTGGCCAAGCCGAAACCGGCGACTGCGATACCGGTGGCGAGGCCCTTGTTGTCGGCGAACCACAGCATCAGGTTCTTGACCGGGGTCAGGTAGCCGATGCCCAGGCCGACACCCATGATCGCGCCGTAGCAGATGAACACGCCGGGCAGGAATCCCAAGGCGATGCTCACGCCCGTACCGGCGAAACCGACCACAAAGCAGACCATTGAGATAAGAGCAGATTTCTTGATGTTTTTCTCAACCATCGGCCCGGCGAATGCAGCGGACATGCCGAGAAAGAAGATGGCGAGAGAGAAGCCCCATTCCACGGAGGCGGGGCTGGCGTGAAGCTGGTCCGCGATCAACTGCTTGAACACGCTCCAGCAATAGACGGTGCCGATTGGGATATGGATCAATAGTGCGGGGATGATTGCGCTGGTCCAACGATTCTTGGTAAACCTTGCCATGTATAGGCGAATCCTTTCGCAACTGGCGTACGATGACCTGCCGGTTGGAACAAGAGGAGTTTCGTCGAGGAAACGGATGCACACCACATGTACTGCGAACAATTCGCTGAACATCTTTGGTGTTGTTTTCATCGGCGCCGCTGGCTCTTGTCGACGCCGACAAACAGCACTATAACGCCGTTACGGTGATTCCGTGGCCGATTATCGTGGGTTGCGACCGTGAGCTTATTCACATCGAAAACGGTTATGGAACGGTATCAATGTGAGTAAACTTGTGCTGCTGAACCATGAAAGCCTGACGGTTGAGTTTACAAGCGAGGCATCCCGACCTCAGATTGACGATGAGCTCGTGGACAACGTGGTGGCGTTGTCCAATACCGAAAAAACGGGTCGTTGTACCTTGGCATCGAAGACAACGGCACGGTAACCGGTGTTAGCAGGGAACATCGCAGCGTTGACGGGCTGGCGGTGTTTATCTTCTTCAGCAAGACGGTGCCGCAGGTCGCGTGGTGCGTGCTGAAATCATCCATGCGGACAACGGGTTGCCGGTGGCGTGTATCGAGGTAGACCGCAACTTGCAGATTGTGTCCAGTATCCAGGGGCGGGACAGCGCCGTCTGAAGGCGGATGGAACGCCCGAGGTGGTGCCGCTGTTCCCGAGCCGGTTCGTCAGTCGCCTATCCCAGTTGCGCAACTACGACTACAGCGCCCAGCCCGCGCGGAATCACGATTGGACGACTGGGATCCTGTCGCGCGCGAACGGTTGCGCGACAGGATTCGTCTCACCAATTCCGGCGATACATTGCTGCTGTTAGATGACGATGACCTCGACCATGCGTTGTTGATGGTGGTGGACGGTCCCTACGGTCCGCAACCATCGCTTGCCGGAGTGCTGACCATCGGCAAGGTGGATGCGATCCGACGTTCCATGCCCATGTCATCGGAAGTGTTTCAAGTGATGAAAGGGGCGTCTTTGGCCGTCAACGCCAAGCCCTTCGCGGATGCCGTTGGTTGATATGTTCTCGCACATCAACGCATTGAAGCCTTGGAATCCGAATCACGAAATCATGAGCGGTCTGGTTCATGTCAATCTGCCTGATTTTGGCCGTCAGGCGTTCCGTGAGGCAATGGCCAATGCGTTCTGCGATCCTTCGTCGCCATTGAGCAATGGCATTGTCGGGAAAGTTGGACGAAGTCGGCGAAGCGGATAGGTGGATTTGGGAACGGCTGGGGCATATATGGGAACGCCTCGGCTGCTGGACCGGTTCATCACAGCAGCCGAGGCGTTTGATAAAGACTCAAATCTTACTTGCTGAAAACCTTCTTGAACAAGGTGTCGGTGGCGCCCTGTCGAACGGCATCGTCGGCTTCATCGCCGTTGCGGCAGGTATGACCGGTGACGCGACCGCCGCCGACATGACCGCCGCGAACATCCACACCTTCGAAGTCTGCGCCTTCTATGTGCCGCTCGACCTGATCGTGCTCAGCCTGCTGGTGTTCATGTTCAAGGTGAAGATCAACGAGAAGATGCACGCCGAAATCGTCGAGCAGCTCGAAGCCAAGCTCGCGGCCGGTGAGATCCCCGACGAGGAAGTCAAGACGGTCGAGACGGTTGAAGCGTCAACGAGAAGGCCAAGATTCTGACCGAATAAATAACCAATACTTGCCACTCCTTCCTTTCTCTCTGATGGAGGCCCCAATTTCGATTGGGGCCTCCATTGGTATATGCACTGTTTTATAGCCGTTCAAAGTTTGTCAAATGAACAAAACGACCGAGGCCCCGGCGCATAATGCAACCAATGTTGTTTCGCTTTTTCGCTCAAGGCATATCTTGCCATGTTCCGAGGCGAACCATGTATTTTAGCGAATGACCAATCGAAGAATCGAATTAGATTTCATTGTTTCGGATGAGAAGGTCCCAGCTTCACAGGGGGTATTAATGACATTCATCTCACGAGCGGCGCGCTATGTGCTCAGAAAGCGAGTGCGCACTGCAGTGCTGTTCATTGTGCTGACCATCATAACGGCGAGTATGCTGTCCGCAACCGCAGTTTCTCGGGCAGCGCAACATGAGGCCGGACAGATTGAGAAACAGGCGGTCGGCGGATTCGTGCTGGCCAGTAACCTGCAAGGCAGCATGCTGACACCTCGCGGAGGCGGAATGGTTCGTCCCGCTGATGTGCAACGAATCTCGAAGCTGTCCGGGGTTGACTCGTACATGGTCAGGCAGAACGCCACCGCCGATCTCGTGGGAGCCAGCGTGGTGAAGGTCCCTGGCGGCGATGATTACGATGCGGAGAAAGAACAGCAGTTCGGCAATACGGCCAACGTCATAGGCACAAACGATTCGTCGAAACTCAATGTGTTCACGTCGCACACGCTCGGCATGGTCGACGGACGTCATCTCAAGGCATCCGATAAGCATATGTCGATGGTCCATGAGGATCTCGCCAAAACCAATGGGCTTAAAGTCGGCGATACCCTCACGCTCAAGGCCAATCCATATGATGCCGACAATGAGTCGCATTCGACGGCAACCGTCAAAACCACCATCGTTGGAATATTCAAAGGAGACAGCGACAGAAAGGTATCCAGCCGCGCGGAACTCACCTCCAACACTGTGTACACCGATTTGGACACTACAAGTACTCTGTACCAGTACAAGGCCGGCAAGGAAATATATCAGGATGCCACTTTCGTTCTGGACAAGGGTGTCGACGTGGAGAAAACCATGGAAGCGGCGAAGAAGCTTCCAGTGGATTGGAACAACTACCAGATCACACGCAATGACCAATATACGTCGAGCATGCTGAATGCCGCCCGAGGTGTGCGTTCCATGATGCTCGGCGCTTTGATCGGCGTGACCATTTCGGCCGTGATAGTTCTCAGTCTCATGCTCTTACTGTGGATGAACGACCGACGTCAGGAGATGGGCGTACTGGTGTCCCTTGGCATCGGCAAGCCATCCCTGATCGCCCAATATCTAACCGAGATGATTCTGATCGGTCTGCCGTCCCTGGCCCTCGGATGGTTGTGCGCACGAGGAATGGCCCAATGGCTTGGCACTTCGGCCCTCCGTTCCGTGAACGCCTCCGCGGCGAAGGAGCTGAGCAGCATGGGACAGGTCGGCGGCGATCTCGAGTCCAATATGTCGGTTCGCACCTTGGATTCGCTCACGGTATCAATCGACACAACCGCCGTGCTGTATGTATCGCTTGGTCTGCTGGCGGTGATGCTGGTATGCGTCGCCATATCGTGCATACCGATGCTGCGCAAGTCGCCGCGAAGCCTGTCGGAGCTCCGATGACAGGCATGAACGTATGGAAGCGTGCCACGCTGGCAATCGTACGTAAACCGGTACGCAGCGGAATCATCGGACTGCTGATGCTGATGGTTTTCACCAGTCTTGTGGCTCAGGTCGGAGTGTCAACGGCACTTCAGAAAATGTCCGACGATATCGGCAGAAGCATGGGAATAGGTTTTACTGTCGACACAGGCGAGAATCCTGCAAGTCTAAAGGAAGCGAGCCGGTTCTCGCGCATCCCCGGCGTAGGAAAAACCGTTTACGAGCGTAAGACCTTGGCAGGGGTGGATGGAGCGCATCCGGTTGTCCCCGAACATGGTCCTCGGCTGGATTCCGGTCTATCCACGCAGGTCAGCGTGCTGGGCACCACTGACTCCTCGTTGTCCGAAGAGTTCCAAAGCGGTCTGTACCGGTTGGAACAAGGACACCACATTTCAGGTAATGGCCGGAACGTACTGATTCACCGGGATTTCGCACGTGAGAATGGGCTATCGGTGGGATCAACACTCCGGCTCAGTCAGGAAGACCGCGATTCCACCGTTCGCGTGGCCGGAATCTTCTCTGGCAATGTGCAGGCACAGAGCCCTATGCCATCGGACGCATCGGAGAATCTTATCTATGCGGGTGCCCAAGTGGTTTCCGCGCTGACTGGAGAGGAACGGGTCGGCACGATCCGGTGTCTTTCGGATAATCCGCAGGCTCTCTCCGCCGCAGTGGCCCAAGCGAAAAAAATTCGCTGGAAGCAAGTATGGCGTCACCGATGACTCGGCGCGGCTTTCCGGCGTGCTGCAGTCGGTGGAAACGGTGCGCGACCTGGTTCGTATGGTGCTGTTGTCCGTTTGCTTGGCTGATGTGTTGGTACTGGGCATGGCGCTTGTCTTCTGGATCCGCTCACGTATTCATGAGATAGGCACCCTTCTGGCTCTCGGCATCGGCAAGATGCAGATTATCGCCCAGTTCGCAATCGAAACCGGTCTCATGGCTGTGGTCGCAGCCCTGTGCTCGCTGGGCACGGGTTCCCTATTGTCTGGATACGTGTCCTCGCTTCTGCTGCACGATTCTGGAGTCGCGCCTCTTGAATCATTGCAGGTGGAGGCTCTGCCGCCAGAACAGACGCTGCTCATCCTGCTGCTCGGATGCGCGGTCATCGCGATTGCGCTTGCCGTGTCGTGCGCCGCAGTGCTGGCCAAATCCCGAAATCCATTCTTTCCTCTATGCGTTAGGAGATATTAATCATGACTATCTGTCTGCAATTGGACCATGCCAATTACTCATATGGCGCGGCGAAGATCCGTGTTCTTTCGGACGTGAACGCAGATTTCGAATCCCGGAAAGATGTATGCGATAACCGGCCCATCTGGAGCGGGAAAGAGCACTTTGTTGTCCCTGTTGGCCGGTCTGGATGCCCCCTCTGATGGAGTGGTCCGTTTCGAGGGCGAGGATATAGCTACGACGGGTTATTCAAAGCACCGTCGCGAACACGTGTCCTTGGTATTCCAGGACCATAATCTGATCGACTATCTCACTCCCGAAGAGAATCTGCGTTTGGTCAATCCCAAGGCCGATATGAAGATCCTCGAGGATCTGGGACTGAGCCGTGAGGAATCGAAGCGCAACATCATGCACTTGTCGGGTGGCCAACGTCAGCGTGTGGCGGTCGGTCGCGCCCTAGTGGCGCCTGGTCGCGCGATTTTGGCGGATGAACCGACTGGCAGCCTGGATCCGGAAATGACTGATGAGGTGATTGATCTTTTGCATCATGCCGCTCATCAACTCGGTAAATGTGTCATTGTGGTGACACATTCCAAGCGTGTCGCCGATTCCGCCGATGCCGTTTACACCCTCAGGCATAAGAAACTAGCCAAGGCATAGCTCGCTCGCCTAAACCGTGTCTTCCGTCCGAACAGCGATCCACCATCGGTGGCCTCTCGGACTTCCGTTACGGCAGGGGCCTCTTGACACGTGGCTGCTGCGCCACGTAATGAACGCGTTGGGCCGCGGCATCGCCTCCGCTGCCTACGTGTCCATGGGTGGGGCGGCATGCTGGCCGGCTTCTACTTGCTGTCCGCGAACAACGTGGGCTGGGCGACGTGCACGGCATCGTGGATGGTTCGTTATTACAACGGCAGTTCTCGATAAACCAAATCGTCACGGACTGCAAAGCCCTGCCGTTCCCAGAAATCGTTGCCGGCGTCGTTGTCTGCGGGCACTCCGACAGCGACTTTCGGCAGACCGATTGCACGAAGCGTTTCAACCACACGGCCCACCAACATCGAGCCAATGCCCCTACCGCGTGCGTCGGGGTCGACCGCCGTGTGGTAGATGCGTGACCGTCTTCCGTCGTGACCGGCAAGAATCGCGCCAATGATCCTTCCGTCATCGTCCTCGGCTACGAAGCAGGTGTTGGGATTGCGTTTGAGAAACGTCTTTATCGCATCCTTGCAATCGTCTATATCCCTCATGGTGAAACCTGTGCATCGTGTCCACAGTCCGTATACCAGCGGATAATCCTCGATTTTCATATGGCGTATGGTCATTGCGATTGGTTCGGTCATATTTCCTTCTCTCCTTCTTAAACGCCAATTCCGATTCTCGCATCGTTCGCGGTACTTCCCGTGTGGGTATGCCATATTTGTGTTGCGCGGCCGTCTGCAGCGCGCGTGTCGGGGAAGCCCCCTGAAGGATAATCCTCGATTTTCGGGGATACCCCGGATGTGAACATACGGCAACGGTATGGTGAACTGTGCTTAACTGAAATCATGCATATGAAGAACGGAAGCATCGCGAGAGCGGCGGCTGTGGTAATCGCAACCGCCATATTGTGCGGCATTGTGCCTATGATTGGCGTCGCACTGCGCAATTCGGCAATCGCGACAATGCGTGAAACCAATATTTTGCAGGCTTTAGCGGCGCTGCCAGAAGGGTTGCGCGACTGCTCTACGGTACTTGCGTATTTGTTTTCAACGGTAGGCTGCATCGCAATCGTCGCCGCGCTTGCCGCTGTCGATTTGCGTATTACCGGCAGCAGGCGCGTCGTCATCCGCGATGTCGTCGTGTCGGCGGCGCCGATACTGTACGTGACCGGTGTCAAATGGCTGGTCGAACGCCCCCGTCCGATCACGTCCGTCGGCAGTGGCCTGTTGCCGGGCGATCCAAGTTTTCCGAGTGGTCACACGGCGGCCGCGGTGATCGTATCTGTCATGATGATTCTTACCGTACGTAATTTCGCGCACAAATGCTTCCCCGACGGAGAAGATGACGGGCGTGCAAACCGAAGACGGGTATTCCTCCGCAGGGCGATCATTGGCGCTGTCGCGCTTGTCGTGGCGGTTGCCTGTTCGCGACTACTGCTCGGCTTGCACTATCCGACCGACGTGATTATTTCCGCCACCATCTGTCCGCTCATTTCCTACGCCGTGTGGTGTGTATGGAACGCATGCGAAAGCGCGGGGAGCGGTAAAATCGTGCGCTGGGTCGACGTCGTCGATCAGATGCCAATTCCAAACAGAGTGCTATCTGCCATGTGAGTTCCTTTGATTCTGAAATCAGTTTGGGGATATCCGATTGTGCGTGCAAAACGGCAGGTTGTGTAATACGGCAGTGGTGGTGTGACAAAAGCTGGTTCAATCAAACTAGCGGCGAAATCCCGCGTGCGGCACGGTGCGATGCAGCGCGGTACGGCAGCGGGAAATCGCAAGAAAACAGCGCAGTCGGGCGGAGCGGACAGGGCAGGCTCGGCAAAGCAGGTTTTGGCAACACCTAGTGCGAGGGAGAACCCATGGAACTTGAAGATCTTTCGATCGTTGAAAAGGCGGCGATGCTGTCCGGCGGATCCGAATGGGATTCGCGCGGCAACGATCGCGCCGACATTCCCGGCTTCGTCATGAGCGACGGCCCACACGGCGTGCGCAGGCAGCTTGGCGAAGGCGACCACCTCGGCATCGGCGCATCCAAGCCGGCCACCTGCTTCCCGACCGCCTGCACCGTGGCCAATTCTTGGGATCCGGCGCTCGCCGAAGAAATGGGCGAGGCCCTCGGCAGCGAAGCGCACGATCTTGACGTGAACGTGCTGCTCGGCCCGGGTCTGAACATCAAGCGCAACCCGCTGTGCGGACGTAACTTCGAATACTATTCCGAAGATCCGATCGTCGCCGGACGTATGGCGGCAGGCCTGATCCGCGGCATCCAGAGCAACGGCATCTCCGCATGCCCGAAGCATTTCGCAGTCAACAGCCAGGAACTGCGCCGCCAGGCCAGCAACTCCGTGGTCGACGAGCGTACCATGCGCGAACTGTATCTGACCGGTTTCGAAATCGCAGTGCGTGAAGCCAAGCCGCTGACCATCATGACCTCCTACAACGAGATCAACGGCGTCTACGCGCACGAAAACAAACATTTGCTCCAGGAGATTCTGCGCGACGAATGGGGCTTCGACGGCATGGTCGTCTCCGACTGGGGCGGATCCAACTCCGCGGTCGCAGCAGTCAAGGCAGGCGGATCGCTGGAAATGCCGTCTCCGGGCTTCACTTCCGTGCGTGAGCTGGAAGGCGCGGTCAAGGCGGGAACCCTGTCTGAAGCCGATATCAACGCGCGTGCCGCAGAAGTCGCAAAAATCGCGGCAGCGACCAAGCTGGTCGGTGTTGGACGTAACGATCTGCTCAAAGACGATATCGCAGCAGCGCATCACGACGTGGCACGCAAGGTGGCCGAAGGCTCCAGTGTGCTGTTGAAGAACGATAACGCGACCCTGCCATTCAAGGCCGGCACCCGCGTGGCGGTGATCGGCGATATGGCCGCAACCGCACGTTATCAGGGTTCCGGCTCCTCCAAGGTAACGCACCAAGGCAGAGAACATTCTTGAAGAGGTCAAGAACGCCGAAGGCCTCGTGCTTGCCGGCTATGAGCAGGGCTATGACCGCCAGGGCAAGGCTGACCGCGTGCTCGTGGAAGACGCAGTCGCGCTGGCTGGCAAGGAAAGCGTTGATGTGGTGCTTGCAGTCGTCGGTCTTGACGAACGCAGCGAATCCGAAGGCCTTGACCGTTCCACCATGGCGATTCCGCAGGTGCAGAACGATCTGGTCGAAGCGCTGAAGGGCGCGGGCAAGCCGATCGTGGTCGTGCTTGTCGCCGGCTCTCCGGTGGAACTGCCGTGGATTGACGACGTTGCCGCAGTGCTTTACGTGGGTCTGTCGGGTCAGGCCGGCGCTTCCGCGACCGTGCGCGCGCTGACCGGTGAGATCAATCCGTCCGGCCACTTGGCTGAAACCTGGCCGGTGCGTTACGAGGATTGCCCGAGCTCCGGTTGGTATCCGGCGATTGGTCGCGATGCGATCTATCGCGAAGGCCCGTTCGTTGGCTACCGTTATTACGAGACCGCCGGTGTGCCCGTGCGCTTCCCGTTCGGTTACGGCTTGAGCTACTCCACGTTCACCTACAGTGCCGCCACTGCTGGTGAGAACGGCATTGACGTGATGGTCAGCAACGATTCCGATGTTGCCGGTTCGACCGTTGTACAGCTGTACGTGCGCGGTCCGCAGGGTGGTGTGTTGCGTCCGGATCGCGAGCTCAAGGGCTTCGCCAAGGTTTCGCTTGCCGCACACGAAAGCAAGAGCGTGCACATCGATTTCGACCGTTACACCTTCCGTCACTTCGACGCTGCCAGCAACGAATGGAAGACGGAAACCGGCGAGTGGACGCTGATGGTGGGCGACAACGCCGAACACCTGCCGCTTACGATTCCGCACACCGTCGCAGGCGATGTCAATCCGGTTGCCGCGGATACTGCGCTCGGCCATTATCTCAGCGGCCACGTCAAGGAAGTGACCGACGCCGAAATGGCCGTGCTGTTCGGCCATGAGGTTGTGGCACCGGGCAAGCCGGTGACGTTCGGCGTGAACGATCCGATCATGTCGTGGGTGGATTCCAAGGGCTTCGTGGCGCGTACCGTCGCCAAGACGCTCACCAAGCAGGAGGCCAAGATTCGTCAGAAGACCGGCGCTCCGGACCTCAACACCCTGTTCATCCTGAACATGCCTCCGCGAGCCATGAGCAAGATGACCCAAGGCATGGTCGATTCCGCGATGGTCGACGCCATCGTCAAAATCGCCAACGGACACACCTTCCGCGGATTGGGCGGCGTCATCGCCGGCTTCTTCCGCAACCAATCCGCAAACAAGCGCACTGCAAAGGAGCTGAACATGACTGATAACAACGCAACGCAGCCGGCTGAGAAGGTCGGTCCGATCCGCCAGTGGATCAAGGACCACCCGAACATCTGGGAGTTCATCCTGTTCAACGTGCTGTC
>ENA-OQEL01000622-OQEL01000622.1-human-gut-metagenome-genome-assembly--contig:-NODE-622-length-11884-cov-3.523263_pt1 | contig 11884 bp, 9 predicted proteins | sample MGYA00242796_ERZ504637 | MGnify/ENA primary metagenome ERZ504637 (study PRJEB26092, sample SAMD00036306) | human gut metagenome | host: Homo sapiens | study: EMG produced TPA metagenomics assembly of... | reverse complement strand
CGCGCAGCTTCGGACCAACGGTCTCCAGGTGCGGGTGGCTGTACTCTTCCTGCAGCTCCTTGAACTTCGGAGCGCCAGCGGCCTGATCATCCATGAACTCCTTGGCGAAGGAGCCGTCCTGAATGCGCTTGAGCTGGTACTGCATGCGCTTCTTGGTCTCTTCAGTGATGACGGTGGAGGTGTAATCGCCGTACTGAGCGGTGTCGGAGCAGCTCCAGCGAGCCTTGTTCAGACCACCCTCGTTGGCCAGATCCACCAGCATCTTCAGCTCGTGGAACACCTCGAAGTAAGCGATCTCCGGCTGGTAGCCAGCCTCGGTCAGCACATCGAAGCCCATATCGCACAGGTGGTTGATGCCACCCATGAGCACGTCCTGCTCACCGAACAGATCGGTTTCGGTCTCCTCGGTGAAGGTGGTCTTGATGGCGCCTGCACGCAGAGCGCCCAGAGCCTTGGCGTAAGCCAGGCACAGCGGCCAGGTCTTGCCATCCGGATCCTGCTCCACAGCCACAACGACCGGGACACCACGGCCGGCGGCGTACTCACGACGCACGATGTGGCCCGGGCCCTTCGGAGCGACCATGAACACCGGATGATCCTCGGACGGCTTGATGTAACCGTAGTGGATGTTGAAGCCGTGAGCGAAAGCCAGAGCAGCGCCCGGCTTCAGGTTCGGCTCAACGTCCTTCTTGTACACGGCGGCCTGGTACTGGTCAGGCAGCAGGATCATCACAACGTCGGCTTCGGCAACGGCCTCGGCAACAGGCTTGACCTCGAGACCCTGCTCCTTGGCGTATTCCACGGACTTAGAGGTAGGACGCAGGCCGACGACGACATCCACACCGGAATCGCGCAGGTTCAGAGCGTGAGCGTGACCCTGGGAACCGTAACCGAGGATGGCCACCTTCTTGCCATCGAACACGGACAGATCGGCGTCCTTCTCGTACCAGATAGTTGCTGCCATAATAGGCGCTCCTTTATTTTTCTTTTTATAGCGATTCGGGACTTGCATTCCCGAACAAACTCGCGATATTTAATTCTTGTTTCGGTTGTTCACAGCGGGCGATGGTTCCTAGGAGATTACTCCCCCGGATTGTGTCCGAGGAACCACCCCGCCTCTCCTTGCGGAACTGTTTTAGTCCCGCTTTCTTTATGTTGCTTGCTGACGTTCACATAGTGGTTATATTCGCGTCAAACGTTTTTAGTAAGGCTTCCGTCGATGTCATCTTGACACGTCGCTGAATAGCCGGTCAAACGGCACTTGGCGATTGATCACTTGGTGAAATCAACATCCTTAGTCTCCTTGCAGCTCAGCACCGCAACAAGGCAGCACACGGCCATCACGCCGAGGTACAGACCGACGGAGTGCACACCCCAGTGGTGGGACAGCCAAGTGGCGATGGTCGGCACGAATGCCGCGCCGACGATGGCGGCCAGGTTGTAGCCGATGCCGGAGCCGGAATAACGCACGTTGGCGTCGAACAGCTCCGGCAGGAACGCGCCGATCGGACCGAATGCGGTGCCCATCAACGCGAAGCCGATGCATAGGAACAGCAGGTTGGCGGCGAAGTTACGCTGGCCGACGACCGACGGATCAAGCAGGAACGGGAAGAGCAGCGCGAATGCCACGAGGCAGCAGGACGAGATGACGATCACGCGCTTGCGGCCAAATTTATCGGCGTTCACGCAGGAAATGACGATGAACGCGGCGAACACGCAGATGGCAAGCATCAGCATGAGCAGGTATTCACGATTGGTGAAACCAAGGTCTCCGCCGCCCTGCTCGACGGTTTTGGTGCCCCAAGCGAGGGACCAGGTTGCCAGCGTGTAGAACAGCGTGTAGGTAACGGCCACCAGGAACGTGGCTTGGATGACTTCCTTCCAGCTCTTCTTGAACACTTCGGTCAACGGGGACTTGACGACCTTCTTCTGCTCCTGGGCCATGCGGAAGATCGAGTCTCCTCCATCTGCACGCGCACCACAAGACCGACGATCACCAGCACTGCGGACAGCAGGAACGGCACACGCCAGCCCCATGCCAGCATCGCATCGTCATCGTTGAACGTTTCCAATAGGAAGTAAGTGCCGTTCGACAGGAAGAAACCGATCGGAGCGCCCAATTCCGGGAAGGAGCCATACAGCGCGCGCTTGTCTTCCGGAGCGTTCTCGGTGGCCACCAAAGCGGCACCCGACCATTCGCCGCCCAGACCGATGCCCTGCACGAAACGGCACAGGCACAGCGCGGCGACAGCCACAATGCCCCACTGGCTGTAAGTCGGCAGGCAGCCGATCAGGAACGTGGCGATGCCCATGGTCAACAGCGCAAACCACCAGCGTGGTCTTGCGGCCCATGCGGTCGCCGAAATGGCCGAACACCAAGGATCCGAGCGGACGTGCAATGAACGCGATGGCGAAGGTCAGCAGGCTGGCCAGCAGCGCGACGGTCGGATTGGTGGTGTCTCCGAAGAACACCTTCGGGAAATAGTTCGCAGCGGCGGTGCCGTATGCGTAGAAGTCGTAGAACTCGATGGCGGTGCCGACCATGGAAGCGGCGATCACGGTTTTCACCGAATCGCGCACCATTGCCTACGCTTTACCAGCGGCTGCTTCGACTGCACTCATTGGATTACTCCTGTTACGTCTGTCATGCGTTGCCGGCTCCCAACATGCGCCGATAACGTCTTTCTTCTATTCTCTTGTGTGCAGTCTTCATTTCGTTGCCTTACGCCTTGTGGGCGGCAACAAAAAGACCCCGCAGTATGCAGGGCCATCAACGTGTGTGTTTTGCGCGCCTCAAACCCCTGCCTCCGTTGGCGAGGGATTGAAGCTGCATTGCTCGAATCAGTCCGCCAACGAAAGCGGAATAATAATTCGTGCGGACAGCAGTACGCATGCAACCATTCCGTTCATCGTGGCGAACCTCCTTTCGCAAAGTCTTGTATTCGGCGGATTGTCCGCTCGAACTAAGCCGTAAAGATAAGCGCGTCCACATATCCTTTCTACTAAAGGTTCACTATGTGGACGCGCAATTTTGAATTTGATATTCGTTTTTCGGATTATCTCAGGTCATCCAAATCATTTCAGCAGCAACGTCAGCACGCCCGCAACAGCCATGCAACCGGCGGCAACAGCGAAAATCAGCAGATACTCGCCAGTCGCCGCAATCGCAATCGCGCAAACGACAGCGCCAATCAACGAACCGAACGTATTCGCCAAACTGAACGCAGCCAACGAACGACCAACGGAACGTATATCCGGCAACGTCGCAAGATTCAACCCTTGGCTCACGCCGTCATACACCACATACGCGAAACCTGCAAACAGCGCATACAGCGCGACCGCCATAGCACTATCGATCGGCGTCAACGGAAGCACCACAGCAACCACAAACAACAAGCAGGCGGCAATCGCGGGAATACGGGAATCTTTGAAAGCGCGGGCGATGCGGCCAAGCAGCAGCGCAGCCAACAGCGAGCCGACGAACGCGGCAACGGCCATCATCGACATAACCGCAGCCGCTCCGGACAAACCAAACATGGTGACCTGCGAAACATCGCCCAAACCATCCTGCGCAAGATACCACTGGTAAATCGCAATGCCGGAAGTGGCTGCGATGGCAAACATGCGCGCGGCAAACGCAATGAAGAACTTCGGAGCGCCCTTCGGCGGACGATACTGCGAAAAATAATCGCCCTTCTTCACACCCTCACGAGGCAAATAGCTGCTGGAACCCTCAAACGGCAACACCAGCAACGTAGCCACACCAGCCACCACCAGGCACAACGCAAACACCATCATGGCGAAACGCGTGGTGCCATCCCAACCGGAATCGTCGGCAGCCCACGTAATCGAAACGGCCGCGATAATGCCCAACACCTGGCCGAACGCCTGGCCAGCGCCACGCCACGCGTCCGCACGATCACGGAACTTGTCGGGCACGCGCTCACCGAAAGCGGCCGCCAGCGGCATCGATACCATCGCATGTCCGATCAGCGTAAACAGCCAGAACACGATGACCAACGGCATGAAATCGCAGGCGGAAAGAATCGCCACCGACGTGGCGGTCAGCACCGTACCGGCGATGATCCACGGGGTGCGGCGGCCCAGCGGGCAGTACGAATGGTCGGATCCGACGGAAATCCACGCATTCATCAGGAACGTCAACAGCGTGCCGACGACGCTGAGCAGCGCCAGATCGGTGACGCGGTCGGTGCCGGAAAGACGGCTGATGGTCTGCGGAATGAGCACGGAGTTGAGCGCGGCCATCGGCGCGGTGAACAGCAGCGCACCAAGCGCGAAGCCGGCGGTGAGGCGATGCACCTGCGGTTTGGTGGGCGTGGTGCCGTCGGGCGCGGTCATCGGATCGCGCAGGTCAAGGAACGACGATTCGAGGTTCGGCACGGCGGCGTCGAGATGGGCGAACGCGGTCAGCGGGGAGCCGCCTTCCGTGTTGATGAGGGTCTGCTGCACTTCCGGACGCTCGTTGGAAGCCTCGGGCACGCGCGGATTCTGCTGTACGGCCAAGCGCTTCAGGGCCGCTTTGGTCTCTTCGGTCAGCGTTTTTTCGTAATCGGGACGGTCATCGATGCCGGGGCGTACGAACACCTGGCCCGGCAGCGGCTGCGGCTGCATTGGAGTCTGCTGCTCACCTGCATTATGTTGATTGTCTTCAGTCATCTCTTATTTCTATTCCTGTTTTTCCTGTTTTGTATTGTCGCTTGTCGTTCTTGCTTCTATTTCGTTGCTCGTTTCGAAATGTCACACGATATTCAGCACATATGAAAATCGCCCGGACGCACTGCACCAGTGCATTCGAGCGATTCTTTCGGCGAAATCAACCATATCAATACGTCCTGTCAGACAGCAGAAACATGCGATGGCAATCTCAATATCGATATCGCATAAGAATCGATATCGCATAAGAAAAGCCCGGATGCGATTATCGCTTCGCATCCGGACCGGTTGTGTGAGTCTGTTCAGTTATGATTGCGGATTCCGTACCGTTCGATCAGCCCTTGACTGCGCCGGAGGTGACGCCTTCGACGATGTAGCGCTGCAGGAACAGGTACAGGATAAGGATCGGCAGCATGGCCAGCAGCAGGGCCGCCATGATCAGGCCGATGTCGTTGGAGTATGTGCCGTAGAAGATCTGGGTTGCGATCGGGATGGTGTACAGTTCGCGGCGACCCAAGACCAGGGACGGCAGCAGGTAGTCGTTCCAGAACGCCATGGCGTCGATGATGGCCACGGTGGCCACGGTCGGCTTGAGCAGTGGGAACACGATCGTCCAGAAGGTGCGCCACTTGGAACAGCCGTCAATGCTGGCGGCTTCCTCAAGCTCGTTCGGAATGTTCGTCTTGATCGCGCCGTGGAACATGAACACCGCCAGGGAAACCGAGAAGCCGGTGTGCATGAGGATCAGCGTGATACGGTTGTTCAACACGTCAAGCAGACCGCCGTAGACGGACACGAGCGGGACTATGAGCACCTGGAACGGAATGACCATGGAGGCCACCATAAGCGCGAACACCATGCCGCCGAACTTCCACGAGGGGTTGCGCACGATCACGTATGCGCACATCGCGGAGAACAGGATGGTCAGTATGGTTGCGCTGATGGTGATGACCGCGGAGTTGCCGAACACGGTGACGAAGTTCATCTTGTCCATTGCCCTGGGGAAGTTCTCCAGGGTGAACCCGTGCTTGCCGATCAGTGCCAGCGGAGCGGTGTTGATGTCCGCCTTGGTCTTGAAGACGTTGATCACGACCAGAATGAACGGTGCGATGAACAGCAGCAGCAGAATCGTCAGAACGACGATCATCAGTGCATGCAGAACCTTGGTGCGAGTGCTGGTTTGACCCTTCATTATGCTGCCACCTCACCCTTCTTGCCGAAGTACACCTGCAGCATGCCGATCACTGCGCAGACGATGAAGAGGACCAACGCCTCCGCCTGACCGGTGCCATAGTTCTTGTAAACGAATGCCTGGTTGTAGACGTGCATTGCTGCGAGCACCGACTGGTTGAACGGTTCGCCCTTGGTAAGCGAAAGGTTCAGGTCGTACACCATGAAGCAACGGGTGGTGCTCAGGAAGATGCACTGCACGAAGGAGGAGCGCATCAGCGGGATGACCACGTGCCACATGGCCTTGCCCTTGTTGCAGCCATCGATCATGGCCGCTTCCTTCAGGCTCTGGTCAACGCTCATGAAGCCTGCCACGTAAATCAGCATCATGTAGCCTGCGTACTGCCAGACCGAAACGAGAATCAAGCAGAACATTGCGCCGTTTGGCGTGGAGAGCAGCGATGCGTGGTCTGTTTGCGTCGCCACTTCGGCGACGGCCACGAATGCGCGGTTGAAGACGAACTTCCACACGTAGCCCAGAACGATGCCGCCGATGAGGTTCGGAATGAAGAAGCCCGCACGGAAGAAGTTCTGGCCCTTGATGCCGCTGGTCACGAGGTAGGCCAGCAGAAAGGCGACAATGTTGGTGAGGATGACGGCGATGACGGAGTAGATGAAGGTGCGTCCAAGCGACTGCCAATATGCGGTGTCGGCAAGAGCCGCCTTGTAGTTTTCGAGACCGACGAACGGCTTCGTTGTCGAAACGCCGTCCCAGCTGGTAAGTGTCAGATAGAGGCCATAGAAGAACGGCAGGATCACCACGGCGAAGAAAAGAATCGTCGCCGGACCACCGAACATCAGAAACTGGCCGATTTTATAGGAAAGCTTATTCTGTTTCATGATGGATCCCATACGTGCCGGGGATGTAAGGTCCGCCGCAGGAAGGAAGCGGCGGACCCTGCATCATGGTGCATTATTTGGAAGTTCAGGCGGTTGCGCCGGTGAACTTAGCGGTCTTCCAGTAGTCCTGGATGTCCTGGGCGAGGCCTGCACGGTCCTCTTCACCTGCGAGCCACTTCTGGAAGGCTGCGCCGAGCACGGAGTAGTGATCGTCCGGCAGGTAGTTGTAGTTGCCGATCAGCTTGCCGGCGTCAGCGTAGGACTTCACGGACTTGCCCAGCGGATCGGAAGCTTCGATGTCGTTGTTCTTGAACGGGGAGATCAGAGCGGCATCGGTGGAGATGAACTCCTGACCTTCCTTGTCTTCGGCAAGCCAGTTCAGGAAGTCCTTGGCGGCCTTACGCTGCTCGTCGGAGGTGTTGTCGGAAGAGTCGATGAAGAAGTACTTGGAGCCGCCGCCGACGAGCTTCTCATTGGAGCCGTCATCGGTGTTCTGCGGAACCGGCATGAGACCCATGTTCTCGGTGTAATCGTACTGGTTCAGCACGGACCAATCCCAGTTGCCGCCGAACATGAAAGCAATCTCACCCTCGGCCAGCTTCTGCTCAGTCACCTCACGCTCGGCGGAGATGGCGGAGGACTTGGCGTAGTTGTTGTCTTTCATCACGTCGAAGAAGTCCATCAGGGAGTTCCACTTGGCGTTGGAGCTGAGGTCGACCTTGCCGTCCTTGAGCTCATGGCAGAAGGCGTCCGGATCTTCCTGCTCCTCGTAGACTTCCGGCAGGAGGTGCCCGGCGAGGGACCAGTCTTCCTTCATGACACCGGTCGGGGATTCCATGCCGCCGGCCTTGAGCTCGTCGATGAGATCCTTGAACTCGTCAAGGGTCTTGTAGTTCTCAGGCTTGAATTCCTTACCGGTGACCTTCTTGATGGCGTCAGCATTGTAGATCAGGCCACGGGCTTCGACGGAAACCGGGAAGCCGTAGGTCTTGCCGTCGATGCTGATGGCGTAGTCAGTGTCTTTGACCCAATCCTGGTCGGACAGATCGACGGCGTGCTCTTCAGCCAAGGAGTAGATGTCCTTGGCGTCGACCATGGAGATGGTGTACGGATCCTTGGATGCGTACTTGGTGGCGAGATGCGCTGCGACGGTGTCGTTGGAGTAGTAGACCTCAACGTCTACGCCCTTTTCCTTGGAGTACTTCGCAGCCATGTCTTCCATTTGGCTTTCGATTTCAACCTTGGAGTTGAAGATGGTGATCTTGGTGCCGCTGGAACTGGACGACGATCCGCATGCTCCCAGCATGCCAACGGTCATCAGCGTTGCAACAATAGCGGTGCCAGCCTTCTTCCAAGAAGAGAACTTGCTCATTTTCCAATCCCTTTCTATCCACTATTCACCGAGCAGCCCTGCCCAATGAGGTGATAAAGGAAGGTGAATCCCCGACTCGCGTTGTCGGAATCTCTCCGTCCTTGGTATACAGGATATCAAACCGGTTCGAGAGTTGTCAAACCGGTTCGAGAAACCTTGTGCACAGTGCCATCCGTCGGCGTGTCGCGTCAATCGATTGACGTATTGCAAACATTGGCATTCCATACACCCCTAAAAAGTGTCTTCACGGGCTATAATGACGGAAAAGCAGTGACCGACGTTTCCAACGTTGCGATACATCGGTAGACCAACAGCAAAGACGCGAAAACAGGAGGATCTATGGCAAGCTGGCTCAACAACGCAATCTTTTATGAAATCTATCCGCAATCATTCAACGACTCGAACGGCGACGGTATCGGTGACTTCCAAGGCATCATCGACAAACTGCAATACGTGCGCGATCTGGGGTGCAATGCGATCTGGATCAACCCATGCTTCGACTCGTCGTTCTACGATGCCGGCTACGACGTACGCGACTACTACACAGCCGCGGAACGCTACGGCAGCAACGCGGACCTGCAGCGGCTCTTCGAGCGCGCGCACGAACTAGGCATGCACGTACTGCTCGACCTCGTACCCGGGCATTCCGCGGTCGACAATCCATGGTTTCTTGAATCCGGCAAGGACGAACGCAACGCATGGACCGACCGCTACATCTGGCGACCGATGACGCAATCGCCGAATCTGAACTCGCCCTACGAATCGATCCGCGGATTCCTCGGAGGCATTGCGGAACGTCCCGACGCGGCGGCCGTGAACTGCTTCTCCACGCAGGCATGCCTCAACTACGGATTCGGCACCGTCACCGAAGACTGGCAGTTCGCCGCCGACTCCCCCGAAGCGGTGCAGGGCCGGCTGCTCATCCAAGACATCATGGACTTCTCGGCTCGGGTTGGGGGCGGACGGCTTCCGCGTGACATGGCAGGCAGCCTCGTCAAGGAAGACCCCGACCACTATTGGACGAAACTCTTGTGGCAGCAAGTGCGAGCGCATCTGGACGAAACCTACCCGGAAGCGGTGCTCGTATCGGAATGGGGTGACCCCGAAGAGGCGCTGCACGCCGGATTCGACATGGACTTCCTGCTGCATTTCGGGCCGTCGCATTATCTTGACCTGTTCCGCGAGAATCCGTATTTTTCGGCCGGATCTTCCGAAGCTACGGGCAGCGCCGAAACTGCCGAAACGAAACACGACGGCGAACGCAGCGAATGCGACGGCGCGGGCAGCAGCGGGTGCGACAGCAACGGCAATTCAGTCGTCGACGGAGACAATCCAAATTGCAATAACGACAATGTCGGCAATGCGAGCGGCGACATCAAGGCGTTTGTGGATACATATACGGCCATGCTTGCCAGCACCGCCGGAACGCCTGGATACATCTGCATTCCGTCGGGCAATCACGACATGATCCGCATGCGCGACACCTTGACCACCGATGAAATGAAGCTCGCGTTCGCATTCCTGCTGACCATGCCCGGCTGCCCGTTCATCTACTACGGCGACGAAATCGGCATGCGCTACATGCACGGGCTCAAATCCAAGGAAGGCGGATACGAGCGCACCGGATCGCGCACACCAATGCAATGGAGCTGCGCAACCAACGCAGGATTCTCCGCAGCCCGGCCCGATGATCTGTATCTGCCGATCGATGCCGACAGCGAGCGCCCGAACGTGGCTTCGCAGACCGGACGCAGCGACTCGCTGCTGGAAACCGTACGCGCACTGAACACGCTACGCCTGGCACATCCCGCACTGCAGGCCGACGGAGGCATCAAGTTCCTCTACGCGGAAGATCACGCGTATCCGCTGGTGTACGCGAGAAGCTCCGAGGCCGGCGAAGCCGAACGCGACGCAACTGACGGCGAACGCAGCGAAACAGCACACGAAACCAGCTGTGAAACACCTTGTGAAACATGCAGCAAGATTAATCGCGAAGCAGGTGGCGAGCGCATCGTCGTCGCCATCAATCCGTCAAACACCGACGCAAGCTGCACACTGCCGAGCGACTATGTGAAACTGCTGTCTGGCGGCTTGGCGCAGGAAATATCGCAAGAACCAACAGCGAAACCAACGCAAGAACCAGCGGAGAAAACAGTACTGCTGAGCATCGGCAACCCCGCACGCTTCGACGGCACCCAACTGCACGTCCCAGCCCGCAGCGCTACCATCCTCCCCTGCTAATCCTGCCCCCAGCGTGTCCGATTCTGGAGAATCGGACATCCAAGCGCCTCAAAACATGTTCCGGTTGTCCGATTCTCCAGAATCGGTCATTCAAGCACCCCACTTTGACCTGTAGTTGTCCGATTCGGGAGAAACGGACACTCTGGTACTCAAAAACACATCCTGGTTGTCCGATTCTCCAGAATCGGACACTCAAGGCGACGAAAACGCGTAAAGGCCGTTCCGCGGAACTTGCAATCTGCGGAACGGCCTTTACGAGCAAACAATTTCAGGACTGCGCTACCTTGCGCCCCTTGGCGTCGATCTCACCGTCGATACGGCGGAAAATCCAGTTGTAGATCCACGCGCAACAGTATTGCGGCAACGTGACGCCCATCAAAATCAGCAGCGGAATCATATATATGAAAAACTGCGCATACAGCACGGCGAACGCGGCCAAAATCACCAGCATGCACAAGGTGCGCGGGAAAAAGCCGAGCGCAAGTTTCGTCGCATTCTTCAACGTTTCGGAAGTCGGATTCTCATAGCGAGAAAGCAGCGGGAAGAAGTACTGCGCAATCGCAATAATCACCAATCCCATGAACGCGACGCACGCCATCAGCGGCCCGCGCATCGACCCCATGGACCGGGCGAGCATGCCGTCGACCACCAGCACAATCGCCGCCAGCAGGAACGCAAGCCACGGCAGCAGCGACTGCTTGAGATTGCGCTTGAACGAGTCGAAAAACTGGCGCGCCACATACGTTTCCTCATGGCGGACCATGCGCCAGAGCACACTGTGCATCGCAGTGAACGATGCGCCGGCCGTGACGACCGGCAGGCAGCACAACAGCGTGAGCACGTTGAGAATAATCAGATCGAACAGCACGCCCATAATGGCGAAAAACATGTTGTCTTGATCGAAAAGCTTTGACATCTTTGACATAAGCTCACCTTACCCGTTTTTGCTGGGATTTCAGCTGATTCCCGGGAAAATTGTTTTCCCGATAAGACGATTTCTCGAAAAAACGAAAATGCGAATCGTCCTTCCTGAAGGAGAGGTGACAGGAAGGACGATTACAGATTTATGGATTTATGCGCGGTCAGGCAGCGACCGGATCAGGCGAGGCTGAATCAGGCCACGACCGGCGGATTGGCGATCAGATCGTCCGTGCGGTGCTCACCGGCGGCATCACGCCATTCGAGCGTGGCGACGGACGCGGTGTTCTCCACACCAAGACCACGGCCCGGCTCAAACGTGAGCGTGGCCTGAGTGGTCGTGCCCTCCCACGTGAAGCTGATGGACGTATCGCCGTCGGCGCTGTACGAGAAGGTGCCATCGAACGCATCAAGCTCGTTGCGGAACTTGGCAAGCGCGTTCAGTGCCTTCACCACCGGACGCTGCAGATTCTCGTCGATCTCAGCCGTGGAATAGTAATGGCGATTGATATCGCGGCCATTATTGGTCTTGCGCAGCAGCTCCATGTCGTTCTTGCCGGCAAGCGCGCCGACATAGTAGACCTGCGGAACGCCCGGCAGGAAGAACTG
>ENA-OQEL01000619-OQEL01000619.1-human-gut-metagenome-genome-assembly--contig:-NODE-619-length-11912-cov-3.759610_pt1 | contig 11912 bp, 10 predicted proteins | sample MGYA00242796_ERZ504637 | MGnify/ENA primary metagenome ERZ504637 (study PRJEB26092, sample SAMD00036306) | human gut metagenome | host: Homo sapiens | study: EMG produced TPA metagenomics assembly of... | reverse complement strand
ATACGTCGGATTGCGGTACCTGCGAATCGTTTGTGCCAAAATTAATCGCATTTGTCCTTTGGCAACGTTTCATAGATTGCATCAGCCAGCTTCTTTGTATTACCCGTTAAGCTGCAAAACAGGATCGAATAATGTTCTTTTATCATAGCCCATACACCTCCAGTTCAGGTATTTATGTGGAAAAATCCACTTTTTTCGTAAATTTGTATTATCTCTTCAGATCACATCTCGATTTCGCTTACGCTGCATCCCGATGTTGCTTCTCACTATTTCCTCTCAGGCTTTTAAGTCAAGCGGATATTCGCAATCCGCTTCGCTACTTGCTCATAACCGAATAGCTGCTTTGCAGCTTCAGTTAAACTTAAAAATATTAAGTCCGGTTTCCTCATCATGAACTCTGTCCACTCTTCCGTCAATTACCGTGATGACCAGCTCACAGGTTGCACTGACAATCGCTCTGTTCAGATGTCCTCCAAACACCTCGCCCTTCTGATTTCCGGCACTCATATGAAGATGTGCATAATATTCTCCATCCATTGTATTGATTGTACCTGTCAGTGATGTAATTTCATAATACCCCTGGAAGCTGTTTGAATAATATTTCTTTTCGTCTGTCTTGTATACTCCGACTGTGAAATCATTGATCGCTCCAAGAGCCTGGACACTGGCAAGCTTTATATTCTCCTTTATGGCAATTACCCTCAGCTGCTCCAATATTTCCTCGTCTTTGTCAATCCTTGCTACTATAACATTGTCAAATTTTCTGTATTCCATTTTATTCTCCTTTCTCTTTCCGCCTGCCACTGTTCAGACATTACTGCAATAACCTCAATATTTATTCAGGAAATGCTCCCTGTTCGGATACTCCTGCCGATATGCCCGGAGGGCGGCTTCCCGGAGCAGGGTGAATCTTTTTCCATGTGAAGCAGGCCGTGGTGCCTTGAACGCGATCACACTGATCTGTTCGGCGATTTTTTTCGCGATTCCTTCTTCGGACAATTGTCCCATGCCGAATACCAGAGAGGTAAATCCTCTGCCTCCTCTGCTGACCTGAATAAATTTCAGGAATACATTGTACAGTTCATCTGCAAGAATTTTCTGGTATCCCTCATCTGACTGCATGGCTTCCGCCAGGCACAACGTAGAGAGAATCCGGGCTCCCATCTTTCTTCTGTCGCCTCCCGGATCCAGAGAGGTTCCTTCCGCCAGATACTTCAGTTCCATCAGGCATTTGACAAATTCATCCTTCTGGAGCCTGCGTTGTCCGTATCGGGCCGTCCAGAGCCGAGCCCGGTATTCTTCTTCCCAGGCTTCCTCCTCTCCGCATGATATTCTTTTAAGATCTGCTGCCGTTTTGCCGGATCTGTCTCCTGATAAAAATCTTTGGTCCATGTATGTTCCATCTGTTTTTCCTCATTCTGTCAGTCGGATATTCGCAATCCGCTTCGCTGCTTGCTTGATTGGTTTAAAATAAAGACACGTCTTTACTTACTCTTTCTGCCTGCAAACGCAGTCTTCCTGCTTACATTTCGGAGTGGGAAATCGTCTCTTCTGCGTTCAGGTACTCATCGATGTTGCTGCCGTCTACCTTCTGATATTCTGAAAAATAGTACCGGCCTTCTTTCAGGCTTTCCTGGTCAAATTCCTCTCCCTCGAACAGCTCCACTGCCATTTTCGCCATTTTCTTTGCCTGATCCACTCTGTCATTTAGGATGCTGCCCTGCATCTCTCCTGCCTTTACGGCTTCCAGAGCCTCTTCCAGGCCATCAATTCCGAAGATCACCGGCCATTCTTCACGGACATAGCCTGCTTTCCGATAGGCCTCCACAGCCCCAAGTGCCATCTCATCGTTGTTGGACATAACAAGTTCAATCTTTTTTCCGCACTGGCTGATCAGACGGTTCATGCGGTTTTCCGCCTGTCCCCGGTTCCAGTCCGCTAACTGATAACTTAGCTTTTCCAGTATAACATCTTTTTTCATCAGTGTCTTTACGGAATATTCCGTTCTGCTGATGGCATCCTGATGGCCCGCTTCTCCTTCCAGAAGCACATATTGGATCTTTCCGTCCTTGTTTTTATCGACTTCCGGATGGCTGTTGATGTATTCTGCTGCGATCTCACCCTGCATGATCCCGGACTGTTCTGCATCACAGCCCACATAATACAGCTTTTCCCACTGCATCAGGTCTTCTCTTACCGGTTCCCTGTTAAAGAAGATCACAGGAATGTCTTCATTCCTTGCCATTCGGATGATCCGGGACGGAGCTGTCCGGTCCACAAGATTGATACAGAGCACATCACAGCCGGCATCAATCATCTCTTCCACCTTTTCGTTCTGTTCCTGCTGATCGTCGTTTCCGCTTTTTGTCGATACGATAATCCTTCGTTCTTTGTTTTCCATGGCTTTCAGCTGCGCCTTCAGTTCATCCGTCAGTCCATTGATAAAAGGATCATCCTGCGTGTAGGTTATCACTCCGACCCGCAGGGTTTTCTCTGTCTGGTCCGACTTGCCGGAACACCCCGACAGCACAAGCACCGCACTCCCTATCGTGGCAGATAATAATACTGCCACCCTTCTTTTCTTTTTATTCATAGGAATATAAAAACCTTTCTAAATCTTCGTCCATAGAGAAATTTTCCTTGCCAAGTACCTGATATTCGGTTATATATCCTTGCATTTTATAAGACCTGTGCTCGATCCTTTTGGTTATTTCTTCCACACTTTTATAGCCGATTTCATATCCGTCCGGCACAGCCAGCCCCTGAATGTTTCCGTTATCCAGAAGTGCAATCGTCTTCAGACTGTAACCCACTCCATAGAGCTCCGCGCCCTCGTATGTTCCATTTTCTGCCTGCTCTCCAAACTCTTCCAATATTCCTGCATCCAGGATGACAAGAGCATCCGCCTCTGTTTCCTTCTTCATCCGCTCCACAATGTCCTGTTCTTTTCTCCGGTAAATACACCAGCTGATCTTGCTTTCGCTGCCTTCCAGCGCCTCGTTCAATCCACAAATCTCCGCCTGTACAGCCTCGGACATTTTCCAGTCGGCGATAATTCCGATCTTCTGCTTTTTTGTTCTCAGCCGTTCTCCCAGCCATCTTCCGATCTCCCGGTAATCCGGCTGGATCGTGGGACTGGCAGTTTTCCCTTCTTTTACCGCCAGACCATCTGCAATCAGCAGATACGGTTTATTTCCACACTCTTTTTTCAGCATATTTTCCGTCTCATGACCGGGTGCCGGATATATGATAAAGCCATCAATATCGTTGTCCTTCTGTTCCCTGATAAATTCTCTTTCCGCCTCCGGCCCGTCGATCTCTTCCGTATTGCAGATGATCATATGAACGTTGTTCTCTGCCGCAGCCTGCTTCATTCCCTTGATCAGGGCATCCCAGCGTTTGTCACCGGACTCCGGAAGAATCACCGCAATCCGGGGCTCTGCTACGTTCTGATCGAAAATCTTCCATACAAAGAATACTGCCAGCAGCAGCAAAAGAAACTCAATTATAAGAAATTTCATTCTGTTCTTTTTCATCCGCCCGGTCTCCTCTGTATGTATTTTTGTAATTCCAATGCTTCTGCGTTTTCCGGTGTATATGGGATTGCCGGAATACGGATCGTAACCCTTGTTCCTTCGTCCGGTTCGCTTTCTATGGAAAGTCCGTATTCTTCGCCAAACATCAGCCGGATTCTGGAATGCACATTGATTACGCCCACACCGGAACCATGCTTCGGAACCTTGCTGTTATCCGTCAGAATATTTTCCAGGACTTCTTCCCGCATGCCCATCCCATTGTCTTCGATGGTGATCAGAATGTCCTCGTCTTTCTTTTTTCCGCTGACGATGATCATGCCGCCATCATCCTCATCCATATTGCCAACGCCATAATAGATGGCATTTTCCAGGATGGGCTGGATCACCAGCTTTACGATGCAGCAGTTTTCGATCTCTTCCTCGATTCGGAATTCTGTTTTAAACCGCTCTTTGTACCGGGCCAGCTGGATATTCATATAGCTTCTGCTGTGCTGCAGTTCATCCTTAATGGGAATGATGGTCTTACCGCGGGATAGGCTGACACGAAGTAATTTTGCCAGTTCAGAAATCATACGAACCGCTGCTTCATTTTCCTGGGCTTCCACCATCCACGTGATGGATTCCAGTGTATTATACAGAAAATGGGGATTGATCTGGCTTTGCAGGGCATCCAGTTCACTTTTTCTTCGTTCATTTTGCTGCCGGATGATCTCGTCCATCAGTTTTTTCCGATCTGTTCATAGGACTTCTGCACAGAATGTCCCAGATGGCGGATCTCGGATGAGCCGCCGATATAGATATCCGGTTTTCCTCCTGCCTCGTGGGCCTTGACGGAAGCATCCAGCTCCCGGATCGGTTTGGATATCTTCCGGGAAACCAGCTGGTTTCCCTCCAAAAGCATGACCATAAGAACCAGAACAGTAGCAAATACATAGTAACGGAAGTTCTTGTAGTTTGCCGCCTGCACACTCTCCGGCACAACACCGATCATTTTCCAGCCTGTATAGGCTACGCTGCCGACGATCACGGTCTCGTTCTGACCGCCGGAACGGATCTCGTAGGTTCCGTCCTCGTATTTTGCCGCTTCCAGACTGTTTTCTTCAAATAATCCGCGGTTTAATTCCGTTCCCCGGGGATGGTAGATCATTTCTCCGTCCTGACTGGTCAGATAATAGTAGATTCCGCCGGAACAGTCATTGATCTGCTTCATCACGTCCCTGATCACAGAATATTTCATATCCAGTAAAAGAATACCGGTTTCCGGTGTCTCTCCCTTGTTGACATCTACATACCTGCTCAGGGAAACGACCCATTGGTACCGATAAGAGCCGTCCTCAAACAGCTCCTGGATATGCGGTGTGGAAAAGTGTATATTTTCAATGGCATCTTCCGCATTTTTATACCATTCCTGCGTCTGCACCTTCACATTTTTCTTTTCTGCCGCCACCGGCTCCGATGCAATCAGATTTCCTTTGGGGTCATACAAAGCCAGGCTCTGAATCTTATCGGAGTTGGTCTCATAGAGCAGACTGAACTGCTCCGAGAATTCCCGGCTGGATATATCAAACTGCTGGACCACGTTGTAGTTTGCCCCGTTTATAATCTGCCGAATATCCAGCAGGTCTGCATTTAACCGATCCACGGTAGCCTCTACAGTAGCTTCCGTTGTTGTCCACTGCTGTTTTTCCAATGCCAGCTTGAATCGATGGTAAGCAGCAATCCCATTACAATGATCGTAACCAGTGAAATCGCCATAAGGACAGACAGGATAATCGACTGTATGTTAAATACGATGTTCTTCCGGGAATCCGGCTTTCTTTTTCTATCTTTCATGTATTTTCCCTTTCACCTGTCCCTATTTTCCGGAAGCTCTGTATTTTGGAAGGGGGAAACACCGAATTTCTTTTTGAATACATAGCTGAAGTAGTTCGCATCCTGATATCCCACTTTTTCTGCGATCTTATAGCTTTTTTCATCGGTGTTCAGCACCATTTCTTCTGCCCTGTCCATTCGGTAATCCGTAAGATAGGAGACGAAGGACTGACCGGTTTCCTTTTTAAAAATGGACGAAAAGTAAGAATTGGACACACCAAGATCTGCGCACACATCATCCAGAGAGAGCGCCGGTTCCATATATCTGTCTTTTACAATGTTCTGCGCATCGGTAATGATCCGTCTTGAGGTACTGTTTCTGGTACTTCTCAGTTTTTCGCTGATCGCCATAGACATATTGATGATCCAGTTTGTCATAGAGCTTTCATCCAGCTGAGTCACTCTTTCGTAAAGATTCTGTACATTTCCGGAAATTTCATTGAAATCCATGGAATTATTGGCACAGAATTTGAAAAATCCGCTGACAATCTCCATGGTAGCCAGATTGTACTGGCTGATGGTGGCTGCATTCTTATGGAGCTTTTCTGTCTCCTTGATGGCTTCTTTCCGGATCTTCTCCTGATCCCCTACATGGATGGCACGAAACAGCTCCTGCATCCTTGTCTCTTCTAAGGGAACCGCCTTTTTTGACTCTTTGGGAACGATCTCCGCGATATTGATGGCTCTTTTCGTTCCGTACAGGACACGGTAGGATACCGCCTCTCTGGCTCCCTCGTAGGAAATACTGATATCGTACAGACTGTTGCAGACGGTTCCGATCCCTGCGGTAACCGCCGCCCCCATAATTCTCCATGCCCAGCGGCAGAACCGGTCACACTTGTCCGTCAATTGAGCTATCTCATCTTCTGAATGGAGTTCCATAAGCAGAATGGTATTACCCATATAAATGAATTCCTGGCAATTACAGTTCTCCATCAGCCGCTGTTTGATCTCCCGTTCCACGGACATGGATAATAATAAGGGATTCATCCCATCCGGCACATCATTTTCCGAGGTATGAAAGATAATGCAGCAAAACAAAGGTCCCTTCATATCCACCCGATAGTCCAAAAGGAATCGTTCATAATCCTCTTCTCTGACCCTTCCCTCGATCAGGGAAATAAAGAAATTGGACTGCAGCTTTGGTAATACCTCCTGGAAATAGTCTTCCAGTTTTTTTACATTTAACTTTTCTTCCCGTTCCCTGTCCAGTGTGGCTTTCAGCTTCATCAGGCTTTCTGACAGCTCGGTGGCGCTGATGGGTTTCAGCATATATTCCTTAATTTCCAGATGGACGGCCTCTTTTGCATATTCGAATTCATCAAAACCGGTGCAAAGCATAATGTAAATATTGGGATAGTCCTGGTTCAGCTTTCTTGCCAGCTCCAGTCCATCCATATAAGGCATCTTAATGTCCGTCAGCACCACATCAGGCTGAAGCTTTTCCACCAGCTCCAAAGCCTTCACGCCGTTGGTGGCACTTCCCACTACGTCAAATCCCAGATCATTCCAGCGGATCTTTTTTTTCCATAACATCGATGACCTCTACTTCATCATCGACGAGAATCACTTTATATTGTTCCATTCTTATCCCCCTGTTTTCCGGAGTACGTTGTTGTTCCTTCATTATAGCAGAAGATTGCTCTCTGCTGAATGAATAGTTACAAAAATTTTTGCCAGAACAGAATAAAAGACCGCCCTAGTCATCCATCGGACGACCGGGCTGTCTTATATTCTATCTGTTTATGAATCTTTCATTATTTTTTCTGTACATATTTCAGACAGTCAAGTGTTACAGCTGCCAGAATAATGATACCTTCGAAGATGAACTGAAGGTTGGTATCAATACCCAGAATCGTCAGGGCGTATGTCAGGGAGGTAAAGATCAGCACACCGGTTACAACTCCGGAGATCTTACCGATACCACCGGTAAAGGATACACCACCAACTACGCAGGCTGCGATGGCATCCATATCCCATCCCTGTCCGTAAGCTGCACTACCGGAACCAACCATACGGTTACATTCCAGCCAGGAACCGAAGCCATACAGGATACCTGCCAGCATAAACGCTCCCATTGTTACTTTAAATACAGAGATACCGGATACTGCTGCCGCTTCCGGATTTCCACCTACCGCATACAGGTTTTTACCAAATGTTGTTTTGTTCCAGATAAACCATACAATGGCAACTGCTGCAACAGCCCACAGAATGATGGTCGGGAATTTTCCGATCTGCGGAATGAAAGTATTCGGGATAGCAGAATCAATCGCACCGAAGGATACACCCTTGGTCGCATAGGTAACCAGACCGAAGATGATCAGCATGTTCGCCATGGTAGAGATAAACGGATGCATTTTGAATCTTGCCATGAAGAATCCGGCAATCATGGCAAATACTGTTGTAAAGATCACACACATTAACAGTGCAAACAGTGCTTTCGCTGTAGCAGGCATAGCGGAGAAGTCAAATACATGGCCGAATACGGCACCTGTATTGATTCCGTTATGCATAATGATGGTTGCTGTAACCATACCCATACCAACCATACGTCCTACGGAAAGGTCGGTACCTGTTAACAGGATCAGACCGGCAACACCAAGTGCAAGGAACATACGCGGGGATGCCTGCTGTAAGATATTCAGGATGTTGGTAACCGTCAGCAGCTGTGTATTTTTAACGATCGGTGTGATGATACACAGTGCGATAAAGATCAGAATGATTACGATATACAGACCGTTTTTGTACAGGAACTGAGATAAATCGAAGGTATATCTGTAATTTTCCAGTTTCTGTATTCTCTGCTGCTGGAATGTGAATTTGGACGCTCTCAGCAGGTCGATCAGATGATATTTATGCATGAATGCTTCATGTCTTCTGTCCTTGATTTCCTGGAGCTTTGATTCATGAGCCATCTGTGCGTCAAACAGTTTGTTTTTGAGCACGTATTTCTCGGCCTTGATCTCTTCTGCATCCTTCAGAGAAGCAATCTTTTTCTGATGCTCGCTCTTCAGATCTGCTTTGATCTTCTCGTATCTGCTGTTTTCTTCTGCTTTTGCAGCTTTGCAGCTTTTGTTTACTACATCGTAATAATCCTTTTTGTAATGCGCAGCCAGATAGCCTTCTGCCTCTGCGACCAGCTTTTTAATTTCTTCTTTGTTGTCTGCCTCTACTTTTTTTGCATTTTCCAGCTCTTTTTTGCTGTTTTCAATGATCTTATCTCTCTGTGTTGCGGATAAGTTCTTGTTTTCTTTTGCGATCGCGATCTGTTTTTTCAGATCGCTCACTTTGTCAAAGCCGTCTGCACGTAATGCATCGATTTTTTTCTGGATTTCTTCCACATATTCATCGATCGGCTTCAAAAGCTTTGCTTCTTCTTCCGACGAAATAATAACGCTGTTTTCTGCCATTTCCAATTTTCCTCCTGTTACAGGTATTTTAGCACTGAGTCTCAATAATTCTTCCTGGTTTGTTTCTTTGGTATTTACAATTCCGGCCAGACGTCCGTTAGACATAACACCGATTCGGTTGGTAATACCAAGAATCTCCGGCATTTCGGAAGAAACAACGATGATTGTTTTTCCCTGTTTCGCCATATTGATAATCAGTTCATAAATTTCATATTTTGCTCCAACATCAATTCCTCGTGTCGGGTCATCCATCATGAATACGCTCGGTGAACGCTCCAGCCATTTACCAAAGATGACCTTCTGCTGATTACCACCGGAAAGGTTGGCGATCATATCATCCGGTCCCATACATTTTGTATGCATGATCTTGATTTCTTCAGCCGTTGCACGCACCATCTTGTCATGCGATAATGCGACTCCGCTCTTATAATGCTTCATGTTTGCAATGGTAGTATTGAATGTAATATCGCCCTTCAGGAACAGACCATTGGCTTTTCTTTCCTCTGTAATCAGAGCAAATCCGTGATCCATAGCATCTTTCGGGGAGGAGAAGTTCAGTACTTTTCCATCATATACGATATTTCCTTCTGCTTTTGTACGAATTCCGAAGATTGTCTCCAGAAGTTCCGTACGACCGGCACCAACCAGACCATAGAATCCGAAAATTTCTCCTTTTTTGATATCAAAAGAGATGTTCTGCAGTTTCGGTGCATATTTTGTTGATATATTCTGTACGGAGAGAATCGTTTCTCCCGGTGTGTTGTCCACAGGCGGAAATCTGTTGTCCAGAGAACGTCCAACCATGGCGGCGATTAGTTCGTTCATATCCGTTTCTTTACTTGGCTTGGTCATGACCAGACTACCGTCTCGCAGTACGGATATTTCGTCACAGATTTCAAATATTTCATCCATTTTATGTGAAATGTAGATCAGAGCAATTCCCTGCGCCTTCAGCTGACGCATCATCTTAAAGAGTTTTTCAACCTCCGGTGCAGTCAGGGATGATGTAGGTTCATCCAGTACAATGACTTTGGAATGATAGGAAATCGCTTTTGCGATCTCACACATCTGTCTCTGAGATACAGACATTTTCTTCATTGGCTGCGTCAGATCAACTGTAATTCCCAGTTTTCTGAACAGGTCTGATGTTTCTTTTTTGCATTCTTCCTTCGTCGATCACTCCAACGGAATTCTTTGGGTATCTTCCAAGGAACATGTTATCTACAACACTTCTTTCAAGGACACTGGGATTCGAACTCCTGGTGTACCATCGCCACTCCGTTTTCCAGTGCATCCTTCGGACCGGAGAAATTCACTTCTTTTCCGTCCAGTACGATGGTTCCTTCATCTTTCTGATAGGTTCCAAAGAGGCATTTCATCATTGTCGATTTTCCGGCACCGTTTTCACCCATCAGTCCCATAATGGTTCCAGGTTTGACATTCATGCTGATATGTTTCAGAACCTTATTTCTACCGAACGATTTGCTCATGCCGTTAATCGATAAGATATATTTATTCTTATCTTCTGTCATAGCTGCGCTTCCTTTTCTTAGTAAAGAAGGGTATCATTGCTGACACCCCTCTATAATTTCATTCATTTACGGTAACGATTCAGAGACCTCATCTCGATTTCGCATGGCTCCGAACCGTTACCATTTACACTTTTATTCTGTCTCAGATTATTTGGAGAGAAGTGATGTATATGCTGCTGCATTATCGGTCTTAACCATGTTAATTGCAAAAGCATCATACTCGCTCGGGTTTCCAAGACGGTTTGTGATATTGGACTCTGTCTGTCCGTCTCCACCGATGTAATCTACCTTCAGGTTCAGCAGATCATCATATTTCTCCAGCAGTGGCTGATAGGTAGAGCTCAGGAAGTTATCCGATGCGTTGTAGATATTCAGCCATACTTTTTTGGATGGGCTCTTGCTTTCATCCAGCTGTTTTGCAACTTTATCGTAAACTTTTGTGGAATCTGTGAAATCGTTGTAGTTATCGGCTGTTACAGCAATATTTAATGCGTAGTAAGATCTCTCTTCTTCGCTGTATCTGTAATCTTCACCCTCTGTCAGGCAGTTGCCGGCTTCATCTGCTGTACCGATACCGGTATCAATGTCTACACCGTCCAGTGCGTTACGCAGAACTCTCAGTGTCAGGTAAGCCTGAACGTCTGCATGCTGAGAAATTGTTCCGCCATATCCTTCACCGATTGCTGCTACAGCATCGCTGTTTGCATCGTAACCGAAGGTAGGAACTTTGTTGTCTTTTGCCCATGCATTGAACATTGACATTCCCATACCATCGTTATTGGAAACTACAACATCGATCTGATCACCGAAGGAAGCTGTCCATGTTCCGATCGCGTTACCAGCTGTTGCAGCATCCCATGTTGCACCTGCTGAGTTTTTCATTTCCTGAGAAGCCAGCTCACGGATGGTATATGTTTTTCCGTCTACATCCAGAGTTGCATCCTGCACAACCTTTGCTTTTCCGTCTACGTTTGTTCCGGCCGGTGTAGAATCTACTCCGCCGTCTGCATCTACACCTGTTCCAAGTGCGGAACGAACACCACGTGTACGGGCGATAGAATCGTTATGTCCGATATCACCGATTGCCAGAACATATCCGATTACGCCGTCACCGTTTCTGTCGATCGTGTCTGCGTTTTTCTTGATGTAATCCAGAACCATCTGTCCCTGCAGTTCAGCACCCTGGTTTGCATCGAAACCTACATAATAAGTATTTCCGTTGAAGTTCAGAGCATCTTTGTCCAGTTCGCCGGTAGCACTGCTGGATGGCTGACGGTTGAACCAGCACAGAGGTTTGTCCTTGTTTTCTACGCTTCCGCCCGTTGATGCCGTAGAATCTGCTGTTTCTGTTTTCTGGGTAGAATCTTTAGACTCTGATGGGGATCCGCCACAACCAGCCATGGATACTGCCATAGCTACTGCCATAATTGTTGCTAATGCTTTTCTTTTCATTTTTATTCCTCCCGTTTGGTGATTTTGCTAGATTCGCTTCGTTCCTAGCTGATGAATTCATTATAATCACAAGCGGTCTGAAAAAAAAATAGAATATTTTTGGATTAGTT
>ENA-OQEL01000617-OQEL01000617.1-human-gut-metagenome-genome-assembly--contig:-NODE-617-length-11928-cov-2.952462_pt1 | contig 11928 bp, 9 predicted proteins | sample MGYA00242796_ERZ504637 | MGnify/ENA primary metagenome ERZ504637 (study PRJEB26092, sample SAMD00036306) | human gut metagenome | host: Homo sapiens | study: EMG produced TPA metagenomics assembly of... | reverse complement strand
TGCCATGACGACGTTACGTCGTTCTTCACGAGTCCGTGATCGAGACGCAATTGTAATAATTCGTTGCATTTTAGGGTAATCGAACGCCAGTACGTCTTCTATCGAGGATTGAGCGGCCTTAAGACAGGCATGCATTTTCAGGGGTAGAAGAAGTGTGCGACGATGAATGAAGGCATAAAAGTTGCAGATCGTCTAAAGCAATAACCTTGGCTCCTATGTGCTCCTACGTGCCACAGGGCTGTAAGCAATAAAAAAACCGAAGCGCCGTTGCTCCGGTTTTTCTACTTGCGGATAAGGCGAGATTCGAACTCGCGGAGGGGTTCGCCCTCACACGCTTTCGAGGCGTGCTCCTTAGACCGCTCGGACACTTATCCATTGTGCTACTTGAAAACAAGCAACTTAACTATTTTGCCACAGCTTTGGCGATTGTCAAATCCGATTGAGGGATTTTTGCGATGTTTGCGATCGTTCGGCGTGTCTTGGCTGCATGGATGATGCGTCACGTTGTCAGGCCCGCGGTTGCGTGGGCATCGTGTGAACTGCTGCGTGGATTGTTGTATGAACGGGCATGTGCTGGTGTGCGCTATTTGAACAATGCTTCGTCGAATGATGGATAGCCCAAGTGAGAGCCAGATCCACACGGTCGGCGATCATGCTGGTAAGTATGCCCAGAGATTGTTGCCTTGAATCATCCGAAGAGTTTTCCGCGGTCGTGCGGGATTGCGCTGAGTCACTCGTCGAATTCGAACTTGATGCGACGGCTGCGATTTCGCTGCGCGCACAATTCATTTCAATGACGGCGTCGGTCGGTGCGAACAATCCAGTTGCGGAATCCACAATAGTATCGGGATGGGCGAGCAATTTCGTGACATCATAGGTTTTCGCACGGGTATCCTCAACTTCAGAGAAGGAAATCAGCCGCTGCGAAGTTGTTTTATGACGGTCGCTGATATCGAGCGTCGCATGTCCGATGGAACGTGCCGCGAAGACCCCCATTGCGAATCCGGCCTGATCTTCCGCAACGGACATGGCGGAAAGCGAATCCGCGTCAATATCAAGTGAGTCAATGTCATCGCAACGCGACAGCGTGGGCTGTGCGATGTTGATCGCAAGTCGCGCTGCCATCAGACGGGCAGTGTGACGGGCCTGCGCACTACGCAACGTGCCGTCGGCGAACCGTGCAGGGCAGTAGACCGCGGTGTTTGCCCAATCTGAAACCGCCTCCTGCGCGGCAAGATAGCGCATGACGATATGGCGTGACCTGTCTGCCATGATGTCGGCGTTGGCAGTCGCGTCGGCATACGCCTTCTCGCAAGGACTTGGCTGCTGTTCCGCTTCGGCACGACCTGCGATTCGGGGAGCGGAGCAGGCGGTCAGAGACGCTACAAGCACGCCTATGCATGCCAAGACGCAGACGCGTCTTGAGGTCGACGAGACCGAGGGGAACAGAGGGGAACGTGTCTGCATGAAACATTAGACTAATAGTTGACTGTGACCATTGGGCCGAGCGCTCGGAATAACTTCATATAGGAGGTCTTGGAAGTATGGAACTGGACCTGGCAGGAATGCACCAGCTCGCAGCTGGGCAGGGAATCGATCCCGAGACGTTGGATGCCGCACTCTCGGAAGCATTGCGACTGGCATATCTGAAAACGCCGCACGCGGCGAAGCATGCTCGTGTGGAGCTTGATCCGCGTGCCGGAAGCTTTACCGTTTGGGCTCAGGATGAGATTCCGGTCGAACCGACCGAGGATAATCCGCACCCTGCGCCGACTCTGGGCGAGGAATACGATGACACTCCGCGTGACTTTGGACGCTTGGCCGCAGCCACCGCGCGTCAGGTCATCAGCCAGCTGTTCCGCAAAGCCGAGGACGACAAGGTGTTCGGCGCGTTCTCAGGGCAGAAAGGCAAGCTGATCACCGGCATCGTGCAGCAGGACGTGAAGGACACTTCCAATGTGCACGTGGCTGTTGGCGACGTCGAAGCGTTGTTGCCCCGTCGTGAGCAGGTGCCGGGAGAACGCTACCGCCACGGTGAGCGCATCCGCGTATATGTGGTGAATGTCGCACGTGGTCTCAAGGGCCCGGAAATCGTAGTGTCCCGCTCCCATCCGGAGCTGGTTCGCCGCCTGTTCGAGCGTGAGGTTCCGGAACTGGTTTCCGGCGCCGTGTCAATTATGGCCATTGCGCGTGAGGCCGGTGCCCGCACCAAGATCGCGGTGCGAGCCAACACCGAAGGCGTCAATCCGAAGGGTGCCCTGATCGGTCCCGGCGGCGCTCGCGTGCGTGCGGTGATGGAGAATCTCGGACCGGAAAAGATCGATATCGTCGACTGGTCTGCCGATCCGGCGAAGTTCGTCGCAGCGGCGCTGTCTCCGGCGGTCGCCACCGGTGTGCAGGTGATCAGCGAGAAGAACCAGACCGCAATCGCCTTCATCCATGATGATCAGCTGTCCCTTGCCATCGGCAAGGAAGGCCAGAACGCACGTTTGGCCGCCAAGCTGACCGGATGGAAGATCGGCATCGAATCCGCCGAGGCACACGCCAAGAAGATGGCCGAAGCGCAGGCTTCGACCAGCGGGGAAACCGCCGAATAACCAACACTTTCAGCAACGGTAAGCCCGTGGGCGTCAATCCACGGGCTTGAGTATGCTGGACTCGATAATCCAAAGCGTGGGGGTACGTGCCGTCATGCCCAGGGAAAAGACGAGGTATCACGAACATGGTTGCACGATGAGAAGGAACAAGCTCGCCGTGAATCAGTAGCGGTCGCGCTCGTATGCGCGCGGCCCAAGATAGGAGAAATTGAGTGCCGAAAGCACGCGTATATGAACTTGCCAAGGAACTTGGCGTTGACAGCAAGACTGTTTTGAACAAACTTGAGGCGATGGGCGAATTTGTGAAGTCCGCATCGTCTACCGTTGAACCTCCGGTTGCCCGTAAGCTGAGGAATGCTTTCGCTTCCAACGCGCAGGGCAACGCATCCGAATCCAAGAAGCCTGCGGTCCCGGCCAAGAAGCCGGCTGCCCCGGCAGCTTCGCCTACTCCTGCGCCTCGTGCCACTCCGGCTGCTCCCGCGGCATCCGCGGCAAAGCCTGCCGCTCCAAAGCCGGCACGTCCTGCAGCATCCAAGTCCGAAGCCCCGAAGCCCGGCCATCGCATGCCTCGTCCGGGTGATTCCCGCCAGCATGGCAATCGTGCCAACGGCAACGCTCCGCGTCCGCAGGGCGAACGCCGTCAGGGCGGCAAGCCGGCTCCGGTTCCGGGACCTCGCGCACAGCGCAACAATAACAATACCAATGCTCCGCAGGGCGGCAATGGCAACAATGCCGCCAATGGTGCGAAGCCGCACACTCCGGGCCCACGTCCGGGTAACAATCCGTTCAGCCGCAAGCAGGGTATGCATACCCCGACTCCGGGTGACATTCCGCGTCCGCATCCGATGAACCGTCCGAACGCCAACAACAATAACAATGGCGAAGGTCGTCGCGGCGGCCGCCCGGGTCAGGGCGGCGGCCAGCGTGGAGGTTTCCGTGGTCGTCCGGGCCAAGGCACCGGTGCGAAGCCGGGTCAGTGGGGCCAGCATCGTCCGGGTCAGGGTGGCGGTCAGCGTCCGGCAGGTGGTGGCAACCGTTTCGGTGGCGGCGCCAATACCAATGGTGGCGGCTTCCAGGGCGGCAACAGCGCTCCGAGCAACGGTCCGGCACGCGGCGGCGGTCGCGGTCGTGGCGGTGCTGCAGGCGCGTTCGGTCGTCAGGGCGGCAAGTCCTCGAAGGCTCGTAAGAACCGTCTGGCAAAGCGTCAGGAATTCCAGGAGATGAAGGCCCCGGTCATCGGCGGCGTGCGTATTCCTACCGGCAACGGTCAGACCGTTCGTCTGCGTCAGGGCGCATCCCTTGCCGATCTGGCCGAGAAGATCAACGTCAATCCGGCGGCACTGGTCACCGTACTGTTCCACCTTGGTGAGATGGCCACGGCAACCCAGTCCTTGGACGAATCCACCTTCCAGATCCTCGGTGAGGAAATCGGCTGGGACATCAAGATCGTGTCCGCCGAAGAGGAAGACAAGGAACTGTTGCAGCAGTTCGACATCGATCTGGACGAAGAAGAACTTCAGGAAGATGAAGATCTGAAGCCGCGTCCGCCGGTCGTCACCGTGATGGGCCATGTCGATCATGGTAAGACCCGACTGCTTGACACCATCCGTCGTACCAACGTCATCGCACGTGAGGCCGGCGGCATCACCCAGCGTATCGGTGCATACCAGGTGACCGTCGATCTCGAAGGCGAACCGCGTAAGATCACGTTCCTCGATACCCCAGGCCACGAAGCCTTCACCGCCATGCGTGCCCGTGGCGCCGAACTCACCGACGTTGCGATCCTTGTGGTCGCGGCCGATGACGGCGTGATGCCGCAGACCGTGGAAGCCATCAACCACGCTCAGGCGGCCAACGTGCCGATCGTGGTGGCCGTCAACAAGATTGATAAGCCGGGTGCGAACCCAGACAAGGTCCGTGGCCAGCTCACCGAGTACGGCCTCGTTCCGGAAGAGTACGGTGGCAACACCATGTTCGTCGACATTTCCGCCAAGCAGGGCACCAATGTCGACAAGCTGCTGGAAGCCGTGCTGCTGACCGCGGACGCTGAACTTGATCTGCGTGCCAACCCGGATATGGACGCTCGCGGTGCCACCGTGGAAGCCCGACTCGACAAGGGTCGCGGTGCCGTGGCAACCGTGCTCGTTCAGTCCGGTACTCTGCACATCGGCGATTCCATCGTCGCGGGAACGTCGTATGGCCGTGTCCGCGCCATGCTCGACGAAAACGGCACCCATATGAAGGAAGCCACGCCGTCCACTCCGGTACAGGTGCTTGGTTTGACCTCCGTGCCGACAGCAGGCGATCTGTTCCTGGTGGCCTCCGATGACCGTACCGCACGTCAGATTGCCGAAAAGCGTCAGGCCACCGAGCGTGCGGCCCAGCTGGCCAAGCGTCGTAAGGTCGTGTCGCTCGAAAGCCTCAAGGAGCAGTTCGCCAAGGCTGAGGTCGACATGCTCAACATCGTCATCAAGGGCGATTCCTCCGGTTCCGTCGAGGCGCTGGAAGATTCCTTGATGAAGATCGAGGTGTCTGACGAGGTCGGCATCCAGGTGATCCACCGCGGTGTCGGTGCCATCACCCAGAACGATGTCAACCTGGCTACCGTCGACAAGGCCGTCATCATCGGCTTCAACGTTCGTCCGAACCGTCAGGTGGCGGATATGGCCGAACGCGAAGGCGTGGAAATCAAGTACTACTCGATCATCTACAAGGCCATCGAAGACATCGAAGCATCCCTCAAGGGCATGCTCAAGCCGGAATTCGAAGAGGTCGTCACGTCCCACTCCGAGATCCGCGAGATCTTCCGTTCTTCCAAGTTCGGCAATATCGCAGGTGTTATGGTGCAGGACGGCGAGTCAAGCGCGGTACGAAGTGCCGTATTCTGCGCACGGCATCGCCACCGTCAATGATCTCGAAATCTCCTCGCTGCGTCGCTTCAAGGACGATGTCAACTCCGTCAAGAAGGCTACGAAGCGGGTATCAACCTCGGTTCGTTCAACGACATCGAGCTTGGCGATATCATCGAGACCTTCGAAATGCAGGAAATCGAACGTAAGTAGTCGATTGATTCGAACCAGCAATCGATAACAAGAAAGGAACGCCCACAGCTGACATACGGCTGCGGGCGTTCCGTAATACAACAGAACTTACCTGATTAAAGGACAACAATGGCAGGAACCAATCCTCGCGCCGCACGCATCGCGGCGTTGATCCAACGTGTGATCGCATCCTCCATGGAGGCGCAATTGCACGATAAGCGTCTCACAAACGTGACCATCACCGAAGTGCGTGTGACCAACGATCTGCAGATCGCCAAAGTCTATTGGACCCAGCTTGGCCGTGAAGGCCATGAGCAGGGCGAACGCCGCCGTGCACAGCAGGCACTGAACCAAGCCAAGGGTCGTCTGCGTTCCCTCGTGGGCACCAAGGCCGGTCTGCGTTTGACCCCGCAGCTCGAATTCGTATTCGACGAGGTGCCGGGCGAGGCGCATGAGATCGAAGACATTCTCGCCATCGCGCGCAAGCGTGACGAAGAACTCGCCAAGGCTCGTGAAACCGCCCAGTATGCGGGCGAAGCCGATCCGTACAAGCATCCGGAAGAGGATGACGACGATGATTTCGACGATGATGACGTCGAAGTCGAAGATTGGGATGATGACGAAGAAGCCTGAACATTCCGGCCTGCTGGTCATCGACAAGCCGCAGGGGGTCACCAGCCATGACGTGGTCGCGGCCGTGCGCGGCGCCCTGCATATGAAGCGTGTCGGCCATGCTGGCACGCTCGACCCGATGGCCACCGGCGTGCTGGTGGTGGGTTTCGGCAATGCCACGCGACTGCTCAACTACATTGTCGACCATAACAAAACGTACGAGGCCACCATTCGCCTTGGACAGCGCACCACTACGGACGATGCCGAAGGCGAGCTGTTGCCGGCGGGGGAGCGGGCAGTGAACTTTCCTTCGCGTCAAGCCGTGGAACAGCTGATCACAGAACGGTTCACCGGGCGCATCGAACAGGTACCGAACGTCTACTCCGCCATTAAGGTCAATGGCCAGCGTGCCTATGATCTGGCGCGCGAAGGCAAGGATGTGGAGCTTAAGGCACGTCCTGTGACCATCGAAGAGTTCAACGTGCGGCAGGCGCGTTACGGCTACACGCATAGCGATCGTGCCGGCACGGAACTTGCTGGCGCAGTCGTGGCCGAGAGGGCAGGAGATGGATGGATTGCCGACACTGCACCGCATGAAGACATGCAGCCCGTTATGGAACTCGACGTGACCGTGACCTGTTCCGCAGGTACCTACATTCGCGCGCTCGCACGCGATCTGGGTGAGGAACTCGGGTTGGGAGGCCATCTGACGATGCTGCGACGCACACGTGTCGGCAGATTCTCAGTGAATATGCCCAACGTCATGAGCGCCACGCTGAATCCAAAACATTCACCAATCGTGAAGGCATGGAAGTGACGCGCAATCGTGCAGTGCTTGACGATGCAGATCATGCGCTCGATCATGCGCTCGATCCCGTGGCCAGCGCTGCGGCTTCCATGAATATGCTGGCCGTGAGCGATCAGGAAGCGGCCGACTTGCGTTTCGGACGCAGAATCGCGCATGACATACGTACGACCACGGCGGCGTACGTTGAGGAAACCAACGATTTGGTCGCCATCCTCGAACGTGCGAAACGCGGTGAGGCTAAACCGGTCGCGGTATTCAACTGAACCATCCAATCAGACTACAGATACGAATTCATACACAAGAAGGACATGATGAAGACAATCACGCTCACGCCTGATGCCAGCGGCATGGTGGATTGGCCTACGCTGAGCAACGATAAGAAATCCGTGGTGACCATCGGTTCGTTCGATGGCATGCATCAGGGCCATCAGGCGGTGATTCGCCGCGTGGTGGAACTCGCCAAGAAGGAACAGTCCTTCTCCGTGGTGGTGCTGTTCGATCCACGCCCAGCGCTCGTGCACGGCTACGCGGCGCAAAACGGCGGCCAGGAGCCGCCGGCAGGCATGATCGACGCGCAGGCGCTCACCAGCATGCAGGAGCGTCTGCGCGCCATCAACAAGCTGGGCGTGGATTACACGCTCATCGTGCGTTACACGCTGGCGTTCGCGGCGAAATCGTACCGATTCTTCCTCGGACAAATGGTGGGCAAGCTGGGCATGCGCGCGCTAGTGCTCGGATCCGATGCGGCCATGGGTGCGAACCGTGCCGGCGATGTGAAGGCCATCGAGAATCTGGCGCTCGCCACCGGCGTGTTCCAGCTTGACGTGGTCGACGATCGTGGACCGGGCGAAACCCGCGTGCCAGCCAATGCGAAGCCGGTTATGCCCACCGACCATGGTGAGCCGGCCGATCCGCTGGAAGGCGCGTCCAAGGCGGAACGTCGCGCATGGAGCAAGAAAAACCAGGCGAAGGCCGTGCGCGTGTGGAGCTCCACGAATGTGCGCTACCTGCTGGGCCAGGGGCGCATCAAAGACGCCGACGAGATTCTGGGACATCCGCATGCCGTGGAAGGCGCCGTGGTGCATGGCGAGGAACGTGGACGCACCATCGGCTTCCCTACGGCGAATCTGAGCGAGAATGTGGCAGGCTATCTGCCGGTCGACGGCGTATACGCCGGTTGGCTTGTGGACTTGGGCGCGAAGACGGCGGACGATGATGCGCAGGACGCTTCCGAAGGTGTTTCGCAGCAGTTCGATTCCTCTTCCGTGGACGCGCGACTTGCCGATCATTCGCCATATCGTTGGCCCGCTGCGATTTCCATCGGCACCAAGCCGACCTTCAACGAGGTGACCGGAATGAACGATCGCGTGGTCGAAGCCTATGCCGTCACCGACGATTGGCTTGATTTATACGATCACCAGGTACGTGTGGAATTCGTAGGATTCCTGCGTCCTCAAATCAAATTCGATTCCGCACAGGATTTGATCGATGAGCTGAAGCGCAATGTCGAGGAAACCAAGCGAATTACTGCCTGATGCTAATCACAACGATGATCGCAATAATAATCACGATAATGACAGTGATTAATGAATGCTGATATTTTCGATAAAACGTATCAGCATTCAAAAAAATAGTGGGGCTCTTACGTAAGAATCTACGTAAGAGCCCCACTAGTATAGGTTAAAAAATAACATAATGTATATGCTTCGCGTGCATACATGCGAAAACGGTATGTAGGGTGTGTATTATCGCAACATGGCGCCAAGCGCATCCTGCAATGTGTCGACCTGAACGATCGACAATCCGGGAATTGCGATTTCTCTACGTAATGTCGGCACTACAGCGGTGGTGAAGCCAAGACGGGCAGCCTCGCGCAACCGGTATTCCAGTCGCGGCACCGGACGCACCTGCCCGGTCAACGAAATTTCGCCAATCGCACATGTGGTGCGGCTGATCGCCTTCGATTTCGAGGCGCTCGCCAATGCGCCGACGATCGCCAGATCGCATCCGGGCTCGCGCGCCTGGCCTCCGGCGATGGTGGAAATATACAGATCGTTCGCCAAAAGATTGACGTTGCCATGCCTGTATAGCACCGCCACCAGCATGGCGATGCGGTTGGCGTCGACGCCGTTCGCGGCACGTCGTGGCGTTGGCAGTACGGATTTGGTGACCAGCGACTGCACTTCGATGGGAAGACTGCGATGACCGTCCAACGTGAAGGTCACGCACGTGCCCTCCACCGGAGAGGGATCTGCGGAATTGGACGAGGAAAGAAACAATCCGGACGGGTCCGTCACCTCTTCGATGCCTTCGCCGCTCATATCGAAACAGCCGACCTCATCAGTAGGGCCGAAACGGTTTTTCACCGCGCGCAGCATACGCAATGCGGTTTCGGTGTCGCCTTCGAACTGGCAGACCACATCAACCAAATGTTCCAACGTGCGCGGGCCGGCAATCGACCCGTCTTTGGTGACATGACCGACCAACAATACCGGAATATCAAGCGTTTTGGCGGTGTCGATCAGCGCGCTCGCCACTTCGCGCACCTGAGTCGAGCCTCCGGAGATGCCATCGACTTCCTGCGAGACGATGGTTTGCGCGGAATCGACGATGGCCAGCGCAGGCTTGCATTGTTCGATAAGCCCCAGCGCGGTCGACAGGTCGGTGGTGGCGGCCAGAAGCAGATTCGGTTCGACCGCGCCGATGCGCGAGGCCCTCATGCGCACCTGCGCCTGCGATTCCTCACCGGAAATATAGAGCACCGTGTTGCGCTCGGGCTGTGCTGCGGAAAGACGGGCAACATTGCCTGCGGTCTCCAGCAGCAGCGTTGATTTGCCGATACCCGGTTCGCCCGCGATAAGCGTGACGGAACCGGGAACGATGCCGCCGCCAAGTACGCGGTTGAATTCCGTGAACCCAGTGTCGATTCTGGAAATGTTTTCCGTACTGATTTCCGTGATCGGTTTCGCCGCGGAATCGGGCACTGCATGCGATAGCGTGCGCGATGTGCGTCCGGGAGCGGCGGTGCGTGACGATGCGGAGGGGCGCGCTTCATGGAATTCCTCGATGGTGCCCCACTGGCCGCATTCAGGGCAGCGGCCCAGCCATTTCGGCCCGCTCCAGCCGCATTCGGAACATACAAATTGCGAGGACGTCTTTGCCATATCGCTGACAATACGGATATTTTGGGACAATCGTTTTCGGAGATATTAAGGGGGTGCTGGTGCGGGATAATGGCGAGATCACGGTTTCTGGATTCGAGCGTCTCACGGATATGAAAGAATAACAGCCATGTCTACTACGCAAACTTCCTCTTCTCATGGCAAACTGATCGTGGCTGTCATTGCCGCCGCTTTGGTGGTCGTGCTCGCCTTGGTGTCCGCTTTCATCTGGCCCGGCTGGGCTCTGAACAAGGGCGATGAAGCGTCCACTCAGGGCACCACCACCTCGCAGGGCGCGTCGCAGGATGCCTCTGAGCCGACCACGCCGTCCATTGACGCTGTGGCGTTGCCGGATGACGCCAGCGAACTGTTGAAGGCCATGCCTGATTCCGTGTTGAATTTCGCGCGCACCAAGGCCGATGCCAGCACTTCGTGGAGCGGCGCTTCCCCGGTCGAGGAGTACACGTTGACGTATTCCACGGGCAAGGACGGTCAGGGTATCACCTTGAAAGTGGCGCAATGGTCTCAGTCCGAGGATGCGCAAAGTCAGTATGACAATCTGACCGGTGCCATGACCGGCAAGGAGCTGGGCGGCGGCAATGTGAAGGTTTCCGGTGAAGCGACCGGCGCCTATAGCGCCAAAACCGATCCGGACGACGAAACCAAGGCCATCGCGGTCTGGCGCAACGATACCGTGGTGTTCCAAGCCACGGGAGCCAAGGATTCGGTGCAGCGCTTCTACCAGCAGTTCCCGCTATGATACTGCCTACGGCTGGTTGTGCGATCCTATGATTCATGCATGATTCACGTAAGATTCAGCCGTGGACCATGCGGACTGCGTTTGCCTGATCTTCCGATAAAGAGGTGCGTGCTTCCACCATATGAATGCGGTTGTGTGTGTTAGTCCCCGAAGCAGTGTAGTATTGGGCAAGTTGCAAACTTTACCCTTTGAGTTTAAGAACGGAGGCTGAGATGGGCTCGGTCATCAAGAAGCGCCGCAAGCGCATGAGCAAGAAGAAGCACCGCAAACTGCATTCGTAAGACTCGCCACCAGCGCAAGTAGTCTTCAGGCGCGGTTGAAGCGTCGCTTAAACAAAATCCCGTATGTCTTCTTGAGGTATGCGGGATTTTGCATATTGCAAAGAAATAAACGAAAAGTACGAGAATCGAAAATCAATAGATGCAAAAAGAAGGCTGTGCGTTCGAAGTTGAACGCACAGCCTCATATGGTTTCGTGTAGGTTCGCGAAAATCTGCGGAAAATGCGGAACTTACGCTACTTCAAACTCACTTGTTGGAGTTGGTGAGCACGCGCGGACCGTTGGGATCGCCCACGATGACCTGGTCCACCATGTGCAGGAACAGGCCATGCTCCACCACGCCAACGGTGTTGATGAGATCGTCGGCCAGAGCCTCCGGGTGTTCGATGCATTCGAGGTGCAGATCGACCACGTAGTTGTTCTCGTCGGTGCGCACCGGCTGGCCTTCGGCGTCGAGGCGAAGCACCGGCTTGTAGCCGCGGGATTCGAACTTCTTGACGACCTGGCCTGCGCCGAACGGAATCACCTCAACCGGCAGCGGGAACTTGCCGATGGTGTCCACAACCTTGGACTCGTCCACGATCCACACGATCTTGTTGGAGTTGGTGGCCACGATCTTCTCCCACAGCAGAGCGGCGCCGCCGCCCTTGATGCCGTTGAAGTTCTTGTC
>ENA-OQEL01000616-OQEL01000616.1-human-gut-metagenome-genome-assembly--contig:-NODE-616-length-11935-cov-5.410823_pt1 | contig 11935 bp, 16 predicted proteins | sample MGYA00242796_ERZ504637 | MGnify/ENA primary metagenome ERZ504637 (study PRJEB26092, sample SAMD00036306) | human gut metagenome | host: Homo sapiens | study: EMG produced TPA metagenomics assembly of... | reverse complement strand
GTCACCGCTGTCACCCGCAGGGCAGAACCGGCCAACTTTACATGGCTTAAGCGTCAATGACAGTAACAGGGGTATCCCAAAACTGCTGTCACCACCGTCACCGCTGTCACCCGCCCTCCTTGCAAGGGCAATCTGCCTGCCGTCTTTCCTGCGGCTGTACTGGTAGCAGATACGGTTCTCGCTTAAAATGTGGTGCGGTATTCATTCAGCCATTTCGTAATCACTGTGGGTATGGTTTCCGTTTTCCCCCATAGCGGCTAACAGTTCCGTTGCCGTGCCTGCCCATTCTTCCTTATCCCTCATAAAATCCACCAACCGAAAAAGGACGTCTGGTATCGTTTCTTTCGCAAGCTGCTCCTGTGTTTTTCTCTCCACAAGTTCCCAACTGCAATCACGGAAACGCAGCGTGTATTCCTGATAGGGCGTGTCCCTGCCCGTCACATACAGCTTGGCGGTGTCGGATGCCCGTTTCTCCTTTTCCAGAACAAAGGTAGCGTCCGCACTCCCCGTTAAGCCTGTCGTCCCAGACACCTTGTTGAACACGTCGCTGTCATTCTGCTTTCGGATGTGGTGTACGACAATGACCGCCAATGAATGCCTGTCGGCAAAGTCTTTGATTAGTGAGATGTCCCCATAGTCGCTTGCGTAGGCATTGTCTTTTGAAGCTGTACGGACTTTCTGCAAAGTGTCAATGACAATAAGCCTGCTGTTTGGGTAATCTTTCAGATAATCTTCAAGCTGCACGATAAGACCGTCTGACAGCTTGCAGCTTGCCACGGCAAAGTGAAGCCGCCTGCTCGCTTCGTTCGTCAATCGGAACAGCCTGTCCTGTATGCGGCAGAACGTGTCCTCAAGGCAGAGGTAAAGCACATCGCCCTCCATTGTCGGCATATCCCATAAAGGGATTCCCTGCGACACGCATAAGCATAGCTTCAGCATGAGCCAGCTCTTGCCTATCTTCTGTGAGCCGCAGAACAGCGATAAGCCTGTCGGGATAAGGCTGTCCACCACAAAGGATGGTTTCTCAAGCGGTTCATAAAGGAGCGTTTCGGCGTTGACTGTCTGTAACTTCTGCATGGCTTTCCTCCTTTCGGGCGGTGTCTTTGTTTTCGTTGCACATAGGCGTTGACCTCCTTAAAAATAGATTTACTCCCACGGAAAAAAGTGAGAGTATGTAATGCCGCCAATCCCACACAAATAAAAAACAGATTTCTTTTTCGGGCGGTGTCGGTCACGGTTGGAGATACTTCCTCATTTCCGCCTTTACTTTCTCCTTTGCAATCGCAACAGATTTCTGTATTGCCGAAGCGGTGCAATGCTCCATAGCGGCGATTTGGTAAAAATTGAACTCATACTCGTAGTAGAGCAGGAAACGCCGCCTTTGTATCTCTGGCAGTCCGTCAACCGCCTTACAGAGCAGTTCTGCCCGTTCTGCCTCAATCATTTGTTCCTCTATGCTCTTAGGCAGCTTCAACGCCCGCCTGTTCAGCGTTTCGTCCCATACTTCCGAAAACTCCCTGTGCCGCTCGTCCCATTGGAGGAGATTCCTGTTCCTGCGTTCCATCTGCCGAAACTCCATAAAGAACTGTTCCGACACTTCCAACTCGTGGGATTTGCCCTGCCCGTCCTTAAAGCTGATAAAATACCTTGTGCCGCTTTCCGTGGATTCCTCCCGAAGCGTGTATGCCTTAACCCTGTATGCCATCCTGTTGTCCTCCTGCAAAAAATGAGTGAGGGGATTTCCATCCCTCACCCAGTAGCCCGCAGGATGGCAGGCTGTTTTAGAAGCTATAAAATTTTCCGCAGCTTCTTCCGCAGATGGTCTAACCTCGCATAGATGGCACCAGTCGTCAAATGCACAAGCGGGGCAATCTCCTTTGTGGAATACCCCTGCATTTTCAGCAGGACGATTTTCAAGGTACGCCCGTCCACCGTGACTAATACTTGATAGAGATTTTCGCTCTCAATCTCTTCCAGTAACTCCGCAACCGTACCCACTTCCGCCTGCCGCTCCCTGCCTGCCATGTCCTCAAGATATTCCGCAACGTCATTCGTCCATCGGTAAAACCGCCTGTTGGAATTGAAGTCTGCCCTGTCCGCCATGCGTATCTGCTCAATGGTCGCTTCATCAACGCCGCACTCACGCAGCAGCTTTTCCTCCGCTTCTTTCCAGATACGCCATTTCCTGTCCTCCCGTCCGTGGTTGTATGCCATTCTTACTTCCTCCAATCAGAATTGATTGAGAGGGCAGAGAAAAGCCCCCTCATCTTCCCAAAGGAAAAAACAAGGGGGCTGAACGCCTTAAATTTTAATTTTCTATTATCTTTCTTAGTTTTATTAGGATTCTGGCTTTGCGTTTGTTCACAACGCTCTGGGTTATGCCCAACCTCGCCCCGACTTCACGCTCGGAAAGTCCGTCAAAAAAGATTGCCTGTATCAGCTCCTGTTCACTATCCGACAGCAAAGGCAGGGCGGCTTTCAGCCTGTCCACCATAACCGCATTGACAACGGTTTCTGCAATGTCCACCGCTTCATCAGTGATAAAGTCCAGAGGATTCCCCTCGCTGTCCGTAAATCCGTCGAGAGATAGCAGTCTATTCTTTGTACTAATTTTTGCAGATAACGCCACCGTTCCTTGTCACGGTAGAAGTCTGTGTATTGCTCCCTCACGACTTCAAGCAGACAGCCTTGAATGGGGATAAACAGCTTGTCCATATAGGTCTGGTCGGATTCCCTGCAACGGCAGAACTCCGTGTAGGATAATTCCACATAGCCGCCACTTTCTCTGATATATACCTTTCTTGGTGCATATTTCACCATAAATACCTCCCATCTGAATTTTTGAAATGTAAAAAATCCAGATGGAGAGGCGGAGAACGACACCGCATATCAGAAACAGCCCTACGGCACTTTCCAACAAAAATCGACAAAAGAAAAACCGCAAAGGCTCTGTGACCTTTACGGTTATAGGAAATAGTAATTCTATTGTATGGAGATTGTACTTCTACTTTCAAGGTGAGAAGTACCGTTGCACTGGCAGAAATTTTTTTAACTGGTTTCCTGCCGTTCTCTGATATGCTATGTATTGATAAATTTTGCTTCGTATGAGCAGATAGATAACTGCCCGAAAAAAGGACATAAAAAAATCCCTCCAAATTTAAAAACAAATTCAGAGGGTAATTTAGGGTATAACAAAATAACCCACCCGAATATCGTTTTTTTTATTTGGTGAGTTTGTTCTTTCAAATACGAAACAAATGCTCATGTACGGTAAAGTATCACAAGAAAATTATGTCGAATTGACAGCCGCCTCCGCTATACCGAATAAGGAAATAAAGAGTCCTCAAATTTTGCGCTACTAAATGAAGACGAGCGGAAGTAATCTCCCGCTCGTCAGTAAACTTAACTATGCCATATCAATCCCGCTTCTTTCCCGCCACCGGCACTAAGAACAGCGCGGGCAACAGCAGGAAAGCGGTACAGACCAGCCCCCAGGGTATGGACACCTGCTGGGCTACCAGCCCCACAATAGGCCCGCCGATGATCTGCCCGAAAGAGTCCAGCTGTCCGCTGGTGGAAAAGACTGTGGCGCGCATTTTCTCATCCACTTGGTCGTTCATCCAGGCGGCCAGCACAGGCTCCTTGATGGTGCGCATAAGCCCCGCCAGCAGGAACACCAACAACATGAACCAAAAGCTCCGCCCCACCGCGAAGAGAACCAGGAACAGGATATACCCGGCGCTGGTGGACATGACCACACTGGTTCGGCTGACAGTCCCTTTTTTCTCCATGCGGGCGATGAGCAACTGAGAAGCCAGAATACCTAAGCCGTTGCCGATAAGACTGATAACACCGAACCAAGTGACGCTGTTCAGCGGCCCGATAACGGGTATTACCGTGTCATCCAGAAAATGAGCGGTGGAGAGCCGGTCAAAGCCTTCACTGGCAAGTCCCCCGCATAGTGTGATTGCTAAGAGCGCCAGCAACACAGGTGCGCCTTTCACAAAGCCCAGGTTGAGCTTGAACAGGCAGACAAAGTCTTTAAGCAAGCCCTGCCGTTCCTCAATAGCAGGGGAGAAGTTGGTTTCTGGCATGATGCGAACCATCACCAGCCCCAACAACAAGCACAAACTGCCCCCCAAGATGAGAGGCATTTGCAGGTTTATGTTTCCCAGCAGTGTGCCCAGCACCACGCCCAGAACGCCGCCGATTTGCCCCATTTGACTGCCCCGCAGGAACACCTTGTCTATGGGTTTGTCCTCTTCCTCCGAGGCAATCCACGCCTCCAGAGCGCCGGTGATGAAGGTATCACCGCAACCCCAGACAACCTGGGCCAGCAGAACCGGCGCGAACCACGGTAGCGCACCCTCCATCAGAAAGCCCAGGCCGTAGAGGAACATTCCAATCAGCACCGAGCGCCGACGGCTATACAAATCCGCCACCACACCGGTGGGCATCTCGAACAGAAAGCAGGAGGTCTCCTGAACCGTCCCTACCAGGACAAGCTGGAAAGCATCCAGCTGCACCACCTCCAGGTGGTACACGATGGAAAGCACTGTGGACATAGAAACCGCCAGGGAACAGACAAATCGGAACAGCAGGTAGACAGAATATGCCTTTGAATTTTTAGCAAACATGAAGTTACATTCTCCTTTCAAATCTCATTTTATATGACTTTTGCAAGCTGTTAAGCTAACTTGTGGAACATATGCCGAACCTTATCTATACGGCTATTCGGGCGGCGGGGTTGGCAAATAAATTTACCAATAGCTGGCTGGTATCCTTTTAACTCTGTCAAGCAGACTCCCTGCCCATTTGTGAAATAAGTTAAATCGTTCCTGTATTCTTGAATACATCTAGCAGGGATTTCTCCTTTCAGAATGACCTCGTCATTCTTTATCTGAGTACTTACAATATCTGCACAATACCTTGGAGCATCATGATACGCCCGTGAGAGATATTCCTGCGGTGCATAAATTTCAAAGTGGAGATATGGCTCTAATAGTTCTGTCCCTGCTTTTTTTAAAGCCTGCTCCAATACGATAGGGGAAAGCAGCCGAAAGTCTGCGGGGGTACTTACAGGACTATAATACAATCCATATTCAAAACAGATTTTACAGTCTGTCACTTTCCATCCATACAGCCCCTGCTCGCAGCCATAAAGAACCCCCTCCATAACCGCATTTTGGAACGATTGATTTAAATATCCAAGTGAAACTCTGCTTTCATACTGCACTCCGCTTCCAATAGGGAGCGGCTCTATGGACAACCCGACAGAAGCCCAGAAAGGATTTGGCGGGACTTCTATGTGGATGGTATATTCTGCTTTTCTAAGCGGTCTTTCCATATATATAACAGTAGGCTCTTTTATTTCTGCCTCCACATGATATTTTTCCTCAAGGATGGCACAAATGACTTCCATCTGCACATTCCCCAAAAAAGAAAGTATAATCTCATGCGTTGTAGTATCCACATAATATTTTAAAAGAGGGTCGCCATCTGAAATTTCTGTAAGTGCCCCAAGCAATATTTCCCGCTGTTCAGATTTCTTTACTGCAATCGTTGTTTGGAGCATAGGGAGAGGATTTTCAATAAATTTTCTCTGCGGCAACAGTATTTCGTTCCCCAAAATACTGTTTAGCTGCAAAACATCATTTGGTAAAATTACAATATCACCAGAGCAGGCTGTATCGGATGAATATAATTCACCGTTTGTCGGAACACACATCTCTGTGATTTTTATTTTCTCTTTTTCAGATATTCTAATAACATCCCTCAAATGCAATGTTCCGCTATATATACGCACATAAACAAAACGCCGCCTTTTCTCTGAATATTCAATCTTAAAAACCTGCCCGCATAGTTCAGATTGACCTTCAGGCGTTGATGAATAAAACTTACTGGCAATCACTTCTATAAGCTGCCGAATCCCCAGATTGTTTTTAGCGCTTCCGTGATAAACGGGAAATAACGTTCCGTTTTGGAATCTCCTGTTTTCTTCCTGTTCCAGTTCTGACATTTTAAACGGTTTCCCTGACATATATTTCTCTAATAGTTCATCGTTTCCCATAATTACCGCATCCCACTGTTCCATATCGTCATTGTCCGTTACATTTATATGGGGATGCTGCCCAACCTTTTGCTTCACTATAATTTCCGAAGAAAGCTTTGCTTTCATTTCCCGATATACCATTGGCAAATCAATCCCCTCTTGGTCAATTTTATTGATGAAAAAAATTGTCGGAATCTTCATTATCTGTAGTGCATGAAACAGTATACGGGTCTGTGCCTGTATGCCATCCTTTGCAGAAACTAATAATACTGCTCCGTCTAATACGGATAAAGAACGGTATACTTCCGCCAAAAAATCCATATGGCCTGGCGTATCTATAATGTTGACTTTTACATCCTCCCACTGAAAAGATGTCACTGCTGTCTGGATAGTGATTCCCCTTTGACGCTCCAAATTCATTGTATCTGTCCTTGTTGTGCCTTCATCTACGCTCCCTAGTTCTGCAATTGCACCACTGGTATACAATAAACTTTCCGTTAATGTTGTCTTTCCTGCGTCAACGTGAGCCAGAATGCCTAAGTTAATTATTTTCATGTGATTTTCCTCCTATCAACACCCAAAAAAGGGCATAAAAATACCCAGTGATAAATACTCCTATCACTGGGTAAATAACTCCAATAGCCCCAAAACACTTATATGTTTTCGGGCATATAAAATTACATGATAAAAGTATTCTTAAACTGGGTACAAAAAACTAAGCCCCATATTAAAAGTGAAACGGGACTGCTACTTTTTGTTCCCACTATCAAATTGACAGTTTATTTAAGAATACCTTGCCGCATATTTATTAACTCCTTGTATAATACTGAATCTAATTATATTCCTTAACCCTTTATTTGTCAAGCTGACAAACTAAAGCAGAAAAAGCGGCAGGATTTCCCCCTGCCACTAATCATCTGTTTATGCAAAAATAATTTCCTTTTCCACAATCTCCCTCGCACAAGCCCTTATGTTATTGAGGCATCCTGTCCATTCTAAGGCGTTTTCTGCCTTTAGCTGTTCCGTTATGCCCTGTGCCTGTTTCATACCCTCTATGAGCCTTTCAAAGCGTTCCTGTGCCTGTCTGTCAATGTCGGCAAGGTAAGCGTTAAGTCTGCCGCTTGTAAGAAGATTGGTGTATGTAACTTTACAGTGATGCTTCAGATAATCCAAATGCCGCTGTCCCCATATGCCTATCGGCTGTTCTTCTTCGGCGGATACAGTTAAGCACGGTATTAAATAATCGCCTTGCCTTTCGTATTTGCCGCCCATTTCCTCAAAAATTGTCTTTGCCATTGTCTGTTACCTCCACATTCTTTTTTATTTTGAATGTCCGCAAAATCCGTCCTACATCTGCAAATTTCCATCAAGATATAATCTTGCATATTCAAGAGGTTCATCAATGGCGAGTGCGTTTAATGCACAGTCTGATCCTGGTGTGGTTTTTAAGTTCTTTTCAGCTTCCCAACAGTCAATGCGGAGCATATAGCCAACAGAGGTGTAAACATCAATACTGTTGCGCTTGGGATTGTATTCTGCAAATATTGTTCTCATCGTATCAAATCTCCTTATCGTTCAATCAATCATTTGTTGCAAAAATCAGAAGCATTTCAATCAGTTCACCATGTCACTTTTATTTTGTGTTATACTGTTTTATATAATTTTCTTGGTCTTGTTTTTGCCATTATCAGAGTTCGTAAACACTGGTGGGACGATATAACACAAGGGAAACAATAAGGGAAAGCTCACCTGCGATAAAACTTTGTGTTTTCAAGGGATTGAGAGATATTTGATAATAAAATATAACAGTATTAAATCCTTTGGAATATATGAAATCTCAATTCAAGTTTGTAAAGGAACAGAAAACTTTGAATTTGTAGGATGCGATTGATGAAAGATTATTGAAGTTAAAGAAAATAAAAAAACAATATCTTGAATTTTGCTCCTAATTAGCAGAATGAAGCAGGAAAATATGATAGACCGATACCTTGATAAAGGTAAAATGTATGTGCTTGATGATAATGGGATTTAAATGCGAGTGCATCGTTACCGATGAAGGAAGTGATGTGCTTGAAATCAAGAACATTGCAACTGTTCCAGACTATCAAGGCAAAGGTTATGCAAAATCCTTAATTGATTTTATTGTAGAGAAATATAGAGAGCAAATATGCTATTCTACAAGTAGGAACAGGTGATAGCCCATTGACAATACCATTTTATGAAAAGTGTGGGTTTGTCCGTTCGCATATCATACCAAATTTCTTTACAGATAATTACGACCATCCAATATATGAGGATGGAGTACAGTTGGTGGATATGGTGTATCTGCAAAGGCCGTTATAAAGAAATTTTCAGTAATACGCTCTGTTGATGTGCTGATTTTTCTACGATATACTCCTTCAAAAAGGAGTGTGCTCTTATGGGTAGAGAAATTTATGACATCATCAATGACATGGCAGAAGTATTAAATGCATCGCAGATGCAGAAACTACAAGAGGTGTTGGCAAAACGGTTATCTGAAAATACTGTATATGATTATTTGCAGACAACTAATATGGACTTTCTAGATATGATTTTAACTGCAAAGCATTTAGAAGGGTGTTCTGACAAAATAATACGCTATTATAGGTGTAATATTGAAAAGATGTTGGATACAATAAATATTCCGGTCATAAAGATAACGACCGAGATGCTACGAAAATATCTTGTAGAGTATCAAACGATAAATAATTGTGGAAAGGTAACTATTGATAATATTCGTAGAAGTCTTTCCACATTTTTTTCGTGGCTAGAGGAAGAGGATTATATTATAAAAAGCCCAATGAAAAGAATTCATAAGGTAAAGACTGCCGTTATTGTAAAAGATACCATTCCGGATGAGAAAATAGAAATTCTTAGAGATAATTGTAATAATCTGCGTGATAGGGCAATGATTGATTTTCTGCTTTCAACAGGAATTAGAGTAGGCGAATTGGTAAGGCTGAACATTGATGATATAGATTTCTCTGAGCGGGAATGCGTGGTTTATGGCAAAGGAGACAAAGAGAGGAAAGCATATTTTGATGCTAAGACCAAAATTCATTTGTTGAATTATATTGAATCAAGGACAGATAATAATATAGCGTTATTTGTGTCGTTAAACAAACCACACAGTAGACTTACTGAAAGCGGTGTGGAGTTACGATTACGAGAAATGGGGAAGAAGTTAGGTGTAGAAAAGGTACACCCACATAAGTTCAGAAGGACTATGGCCACCAGAGCAATTGAGAAAGGTATGCCGATTGAACAGGTACAGAAAAGTCTGGGACATGAGCAAATAGATACAACGCTCAGATATGCAATGGTTAATCAAAACAATGTGAAGCTATCGCATCGAAAATATATTTCATAGATTGACTTGTAACGCAAAAGACGTTACAATAAAAGAAAGATGGAGGTGTATTCTATGGGAAAAACAGCAACATTAAATATAAGAGTAAATCCAGATGTAAAAGAAAATGCAGAAAGTGTATTGGCACAATTAGGGATACCAATGGCTACTGCTATAGATATGTATTTAAAACAAATATCATTAGTAGGAGGAATTCCCTTTTCTATTGTATTACCAAAAGCAGCTAATTCAGTGAATGCAGATATGATGTCTGCTACACAGATTCATCAAAAGTTAGAAAAGGATATGCCGATATAGAGAAAGGAAATGTTGAGGATGCAGCTAGTGCGTTTGTGGCATTTAGAGAGAGGCATTAATGAAGCAATATAAGGTAGAGATTACAAAAGAAGCTTTGCAGGATATGGAAGATATATACAATTATATTGCTATAGATTTGCTTGCTCCGGATAATGCAATGGGGCAATATAATCGCATTGCTGATGAAATACTTACATTAGACACTTTCCCGGAACGATTTAGGATTATGGATTCTGAGCCGGAAAAGAGAATGGAGTTGCGTAGAATGCTCGTCGATAATTATTCAGTGTTTTACACAATCCGTGACGAAAGGGTAATTGTAACGGATGTGTTATACACGGCATCTGATATAGAAGCACGTTTGAGAGGCGAGCTATAAAAGCACGCGTTTATTTGAATTTGTGAAGGAACTGATATTATGAAAGTGACTATTGAAGAACTGGAAGCATATTTGCTTGACCATTACAGTAATGGTGGAATCGACCAAAGTTTATTTATGAAACTCGTAGAAGAAATCGGTGAAGTAGCCGAAGTCCTAAATAAAAAAGCGGGAAGAAAAAATCTGGTAGTGAGGATTTGCAAGCTCAACTGGGTAATGAACTGGCGGATGTGATACATTACGCTATTGCTATTGCTGCTTTGAATGATCTAGATATGAATCAAATCATTATCGAAAAGGATAAAGCCGCTTCTGTGAAATACAATCATAGAACCAATTTGGAACAGTTCATTGTTGATATGAGAAATAAAGAATTGGATAACTAACCTTCAGTCTTGTGGAGAGATTGAAAGCAACAGAAGATCAGAATTTGTAAAGGAGATATACAACATGAAGAAAGTCTGCTTAGCGGTTTTGCCAGCTTTAACAATAGTGTTAGAATTATTACCCTTTGGAGCAGTTTGTATTTTTGCAACATCTCCAACAGAAAGAGTAAAAGAAACATTTTCATACTTTAGCCTTACACCGTTTGGCTATGCAAATTTTGCTCCACTTATTACAGCCACACTTACTGTTGCCATCTTCTTACTTTCATTGTTTTCATTGAAGAAGAAAGGTGTTCTCAAAGCATTGTTTGTCCTTTCCATTATTACGGTAGTTATTTCTCTTTTGCCATTGATGTATGGCTTAAACTACTATACCCTTGTAGGAGCCTTTATAACAGTAACACTTGTAATAGAAAGTATTTTGGCTAAGATACAACAAAAGTAAAGCGATAACTTCCAGTTTGGAGAATTGAAAAAAACGGAATTTACCTATTAAGACATATAAACTCTTGACAATAAAGCTCCTATATAGTATGTTTTTAATAAACTACTATATAGGAGCTTTTGTATGGAAATGAATGGAGGATTTCTTGTCACCAAAATAAAACAGCTTGGAGACCGGATTTTCGAGAAGATTCTCAGTGAAAAGAATATTGATGCGTTTAATGGAGCCCAGGGACGTATTCTTTATGTGCTGTGGCAGGAGGATGGTATCTCAATCAGGTCACTCTCGACTAAATGCGGATTAGCGATAACATCTCTTACTACGATGCTGGAAAGAATGGAAAATCAAGGGCTGATAAGCCGTGTTCAGTCTGAAACGGACAAAAGGAAAACACTCCTGTTTCTGACTGAGAAAGCACATGCCTTAAAGGGCGAGTACGATTCTGTATCTGATGAGATGGGCAGTATTTACTACAAAGGTTTTTCAGAGGAAGAAATTACCCGGTTTGAGGAATGCCTCGACCGCATCAGAAAGAATCTTGAGGAGTGGCAGAAGTCATGAGTATTTGTATCAAAGATCAGATTCAGAACATGAATATCGTCATTGGCTGCACAGTGGGGTGTACATATTGCTATGCCCGCAACAACGTGAAACGCTGGCATATGATTGATGATTTCGCTGACCCTGAATTCTTTCCGGGTAAGCTCAAGATGATGGAAAAGAAACGTCCGCAGAACTTTCTTCTTACTGGGATGAGCGATTTCTCTGGATGGAAGCCGGAATGGAGAGACGAGGTATTTGCAAAGATCCGTGAAAATCCACAGCATCAGTTCCTGTTCCTTACCAAGCGACCTGATTTGCTGGATTTTGATACCGATCTGGAAAACGCATGGTTTGGCGTTACGGTGACGAGGAAAGCAGAACGGTGGCGTATCGACGCCCTTCGGAAAAACGTCAGAGCAAAACATTACCATGTTACCTTTGA